>Ga0222749_10000431_pt1 | contig 25797 bp, 22 predicted proteins | sample IncBWH2Mmetat_FD_197234 | JGI IMG/M metagenome (GOLD analysis project Ga0222749, IMG submission 197234) | Metatranscriptome of lab incubated forest soil microbial communities from Barre Woods Harvard Forest LTER site, Petersham... | ecosystem: Environmental > Terrestrial > Soil > Temperate... | reverse complement strand
TCATCTTGGACTGAGCGGGCTGCCGGAGAGCGGCATCGACGAAACGCATAATCGAATTCAATCGGCTGCGCGGGGTGGACGCCACGACGAATTGTTTGAAACTCTGGCCGCCAGCGGCTGCCTTGTGGTCCTGAACCATCCCCTGGTCGCCTGGGCGCCGGGGGCGGCGGCAATTCCCATCACCGACTTGCTGACCCGCTACGGCTGGGCGATTCATGCATTGGAAGTGAACGGGATGCGGCGGCGCGAGGAGAATGATCGTGTTCTGGAACTCGCCCGCCAATGGAACAAGCCAGTAGTGGGAGGAGGCGACAGCCATCTGCTGGTCGCCAGTTCCATCGTTACCCTGTCGCAGGCCGCGACGTTCGGGGACTTTATCGCTGAAGTGAAGGACGGCCGGTCGGTGCCGTTCGTGACGCCCGATTATTTTGCCCCGCTCAACTGGAAGCTTTTCTTGCGCGTGCTGTTTTTCATGTCGCGCTACCGGCGAATTGCCAGTTATAAGGGACAACCCGTGGCCGAGATGCTGGAGGGCCGTAGAGTCTTGCTTGACCCGGTGGGGTTTGCGAGCGGCGCCTTCTTGTCTGTGGTCTCAGCTCTCGGACTAGCTCACTGATGAACTCCAAGCGGTCTCATAATGAACGATTGTCGTTCCTCTGGGCGTCCTGCGTGCAAAGACACGAAGGCCCCGGTTATCAGCCGGGGCCCGGATTGATACTGAACGCTGTCCGCGAAACACTTCTAGGGTAACTCTGGCGGCGGCGAAGTCAAGCGGAATTGATTTCGTCGAGTGACGACAGAGGGTGAGGGAGTCGAACCCTAATGGCTGATGAGCCACTCGACGGTTTCGCGGACCGCGTCCAGTACCCACTGGCATCACCCTCTAAACGCTGTCCACAGAAGGAATTCCAAGCTGGGTGCGGGATCGAATCGTGGAGGAAGGCGAATAAATTCGGGATGGTGTGTCGATTCGGGAATTCGCATGGCCGGGAAAATTCCTTGATGCAGCACTTGTGACCGAGGTTAAGGCGGACCGATCAGCGGGCCGATTCGCAGGCCGCGGGTTCCAAGCTTCCGACGGCAGCATTCTCGCGCGGGCCGGCCAGCACGAATTCGAATCCGCGTTTCCTGAGCTCATCGATGACTCGCGGCAGGGCTTCCAGCATGACGTGCGCCCCACGCGGCAAATGATCGTGCAGCAGTATGATGTCTCCGCTGGCCGCCTGTCGCAAGATGCGCCGGGCAAGGACGCTGGAATCGGCGGTGAGCGTATCCCGGGTGCGAATGCTCCAGGAAACATACTCCAATCCCGCGTCTGTGAGATAGGACTGCAGCAGCACGTGACGCATGCCCACCGGCGAGCGAAACAAGCGCGGACGGAAACCGCAAATGCGGCGCACGCTTTCCGCGCCGCGGTCAATCTCAGCCCGCAGGCGCGAGGGCGTGAGAAAGCAAAACAGCAGGCGATGCGACCAGGTGTGGTTGGCAACCAGGTGTCCTTCGTCCCATGCCCGGCGCACGATTTCCGGATATTGGTCGGCGCGCTTCCCCACGACAAAGAACGTGGCCTTCACACCTTTCTCCCGGAGCAGGTCGAGTAATTTGGGCGTATCCACGGGGTCCGGGCCGTCGTCGAAAGTCAGGGCTATGCAACCGGAACCTTCCACGCGGGAGCGGTTGGCCACCAGCCACTGGTTGCGTGGATGAAATAACAGGTAGAGCGTGAGCAGGGTGCCAATCGTGTAAATGCAAGCCGCGAGCAGGAACCGCGTGAGGGTGAAGGGATAGAGCAGGGCCAGGGAGGCGTTGGTCGCAAGAAACAACAAGAAAAAAGTTGCGGTCCTCGCCATATCGGTTGTCTCAAGCCCGAAGCGGGCGGAAGTCGGAGTGCCATTTTAGCACTGGCGGTCATCTTTTCTGCCGGGATGACCTGGGAATTCCTTGACAAAGTGTAAGAGAAAAATTAGATTTCGCCAGTTCTTCTAGACTTCTTCTGGACTTCGGAGGATATGCTGCCATGACCCATCGCGGCTGGGCCGCTCTACTGATCGTGACGATGTTCGGCGCGTGTTTGCAGGCTTCATCCCAGGAGTTGGTGTCGCCTAAACTGTTGCCCCCAGCGTCCGTGCTGCGAACTGGGATCGCCGCCCGAAATCCTACTTTTGAAATGGGGGACGATCCGTTGAACTCCAACCACGCGGCCGCACCACACCGGCACTGGAGCAAGACGGGAAAGATCCTGACAATCGTGGGCGTAGGCCTGATAGGCGCTGGCACGGCGGCGATCGTCCACGGCCAGAACACCCGGGTAGCCTGCAGCAACGGCACCTGCGTGAACGTCGCCTGGAGGGCTACAGGAGCAATCTGGGCCGGTGCGGGCGCGGCGTTGGTGATCGTTGGGGCCACCCGGCGCACCGAAGATTGAAGATTAAGCATGCGGGGATGATGTGCTTGTTTCTCTGGGTCAGATAGGCCTTGAATAACGACCATTTCGATTTGAGGAATTCGATTTGAGGAAGATGGAGGCTGACTGCCATGATGAGCAAATCCATGCGTCGGCAATCTGGAGTTTTCCTTCTGTTACTTTGTTGTTCGCCACAAGCGCTTCGCGCTCAGTTGTCCAAGGAGAATCACCAGGCAGCCGAGCGAATGATATCGGGCACCTTGTATCTGCGGTTGCAAGCTCCGCAAAAATTTGGCATGGGGCTGTGGGCGCCCTATTCGGAGTCGATGCTGGAGGCCTCTCCGGCAGGAGTCAGCGCGGAGCGCAAGCTGGCCGAACCGCTTAAGTCCATCCCCAGGAATGGTTACCATCTCAAGCAGGAAGAAGTCTATTGGGGATACTTGGCGAACACTCCCTTAAACCATTGCAAGCTGGTATGGGAGAAAGGCAGGTATGTGGTCTGGTGTGAGCGGGTCGATCCCAACACCGATGTCTCGGTTGACTTTATCGGCATTACCACGCTGGACGGTTTTACCAAGGCCTTCAACCTGACTTTTTCGAAGGCGCCGCTGCAGGATGAGCATCCGGAGTGGCCGTCCGATGTGCGGGCGGGAATTGCCGCGGAGAAACTGGTGGTCGGCATGACTGTGGAACAGGCCAGAATCGTGGTCGGCGCCCCACTCAGCGTTACCGCGGGAGAAGAGAACGGAGCGAAGACGGAAACCTGGACGCTCCGCCAGGATCCGGGCCAAGTTCTCGGATGGAACAAAAAGCACGGAGCAGGGCGGAAAGCAGCCAAGCAGACGGGCTTTCCGGCCAGCATAACGTTCCAAGACGGAAAGCTGTTATCGATCAAGGGGGAGGCTGCGCACTAACTCGACCCAGCGAAAACACAAAGCGGCCGATCTACAGGCGACACAGTCGTCTACTTCTTCCCTGGCGTCTCTCCCGTCACTTCCACTTGCACCTTCGTGCCCACTTCATCCAGTGCCGCTTTCAGGTAGTTCTTAAAGCCCCAATCGTTTCCGTAATAGGGTCTCACCGGGATCGTGGCAATTTCGGCGTTGGTGGTTGGATCGATGAAGTGTATGGAAAGAATTAAGTGATAGTTGTTGTAGTCGACTCGGACGTCGGAAAACTTGATGTAGAGGTCGTTGCCCGCAGCGTTCTCGTCCCCCTTGTCTTTGGCGGAGGTAATGGTTCGACCGGACACCAGGTTTCGTGAAAACGAAGAGTTCAGGGAACCTATGATGTCGGTCCACTCGGTCTTGCTCTGATAGCCCCAAAGGGCCCAATCGTCGGCGCCCAGGTCGACCCATCCGACAAAAATGCGATTCATCTTACTCATGTCGACGGTCGATTCCTTGGACAGGAAGCGCGGCACTTTGTGTCGCGCCGCCAGAGAGGGGAGTGGGAAGGAAATACAAAGCAACAGCAGCGCGGCCGTCGTCAGCCGTTTCATGGAATGCTCCTTAACGCCTTTCGGGCCGTAAACCGAGGAGCACGGGAAAAACCGTGCGCCAGCGAAGTGAAGATTACAGATCGTTTGTATCTCCACAATCTATTTTCCGCCGGCAAACTCCTTCTGCAATTCTCCGCTCACCTGGTCCAGTTCCTTGATCAAGCAACCCTCAAGGCCGCACATATGCGCGCTGTAGGTCTGGAGTGGAATCGATCCAATTTCTGCGTTGCTCTTCAGGTCGATGAAATGAACCGAGAGGTGCAGGCGATATTTGTGGTCATAAGCTACGTCGGAAAATTTGACGTAAACGTCGTTCCCCGCGGTGTTTTCGTCGCCCTGGTTTTTGGCTGCGGTCATGGTCCGTCCGGAAAAGGCTTTCGCTTGGGAGCCTTCCTGAAATGCGGCGTTCGCGTGGTTGATCACGGCTTGATACTCTTCCCGGGTGGCATACCCTTGGTGATGATAGTCGTCGGGGCTAATGTTGACCCATCCGAGAAAAACTTTGTTCATGCCTTTCATGTCCACGGGGGCGAGTTTTTTCTTGGCTATCAGGAGTACCGGCAGAGCTACGATTAGCAGCCAGACTGCGATAACAATGGTGCGTTTCATAAAGGGATTCCCTTCTCCTTATTGTGGCGTTAGAAATCTGCGCAAAGCGTTTCGGAAGTCGGGTAACGACCCCGAATTGTATCACTCTAACAAAGCGCTTTTCTTCTTCCGAGGTTAGATCCCGAGGTTAGATCTCAAGGTTAGATCCCAACTTAGAACTCGGGACGGAATGCGTTCGCCGTCAGATCGCCCAGCATTTTGTGCCAGGGATGGTTTTCGTTGTGCTCCACCTCCGCGACCATGGTGCGCATCTGCTGCAACACGGGCGGCGCGGCGTCGTCGTACACGTCACCCTGCAACAATTTCAGCACATCCACGCGGTACTTGGGGTCGTTGATGAAGTAGGTGAACAGCACGTTCAAGCGGTAGTACACGGTGATGAAGTCGTACCAGTTCTTGGTTCCCACGCGCAGCGTGTTCTCGAAGGTGGAGAAACTTTGACGCGAGAAGTCGTTCTTCTCCAGCGCGGCCAGAATGTCTCGGTGCGCGAAGCGTGAACTGTTCAGCGCAATGCTGACGCCCGTGGAAAAGATGGGGTCGACGAAGCGGCCGGCATCGCCGACCAGGACGAACCGGTCGCCGCACAGTTGCTTCATGGCATAGCTGTAGTCACCTTCGTCTTTGAAGGGGCGCACCCGGTCGGCTTTGCGGAGAGTTTCTTCGAGCATGGGCCGCGACGCAACCGACTCCCAAAAGAACTTCTCGCGATCGCTTTTCGATTTGGCAAAGTTCTTTTTCTGCGTGACCACGCCCAGGCTGGTCACGGTACTCGTAATCGGAATCTGCCAGATCCAGGTGTTGGAAATGGGAAGGAAGTGGATGAAGATGTAGTCGCGGTGGTCATCTTTCTTGGAGAAAACCCTGCGATCGTAACCATCGAACCAGGAGTGGATGGCGTACTGGTCGAAGACGGTATCCTGCACCTTGAGTTTGAGCTGGTTGCCGAGGAACGTGTTGCGGCCGCTGGCGTCCACCACCATTTTCGCGCTGACGGCCATCTCTTTCCCGTTGCGCCCCATCGCGAACCGCACCACCGGTTCCTTCGGTCCGAAGTCGACTGCGTTTACCTTGACACCTTCGTACACCGCCGCACCCAACTTGTTGGCGTGCTGTAACAGCATCAGGTCGAACTTGCCGCGGTCCACATGGTAGGTGTAATTCTTGTCCACGCCCGCCTGTTCCCGCTCGTCAAAACGAATGTCGGCATGGCAATCCGGAGCCAGGCCCTCCCATCCCAGCTGATAGGGATTTTTTTGCTTGTCGTCCGCGGTCCAGACCGCGCCGAACTTGTGCGGGAACTTGGCCTCTTCCATCTGGGGAAGAAAATCGAGGTCTCGGAACACGCGCGTGGAAGAAGGTACCAACGACTCGCCCACATGCGGGCGCGGAAACAGCTCGCGCTCAAACACAACACAACTGACGCCTGCCTTGGCCAGATAGGCGCCCATGGACGATCCCGCCGGCCCTCCGCCAATAATCGCGACATCGAAATCCGGTTTGGTTAGAACCAACGCTTCGTCCTCGCTCCTTCGTAGAAGTGGATTCCTTCGGGACGGCCGACAGCCCGGAAATATTATAGGGCGTATTCGTGGGATGGCCGTTTGGCTTTTTTTCCTTTGCCGTTCGCGTTTGCGCAACGGGAGAGCAGCAAGGAAGTCTGTTTCACATTTCCAGCCCGATTCGGGACGGCGCTTTCTTGCATATGAATTTGAGTCCTAGCCCCGCTTGTTGAGATAGCGGGAAGGACATGGTGAGCGCGGAAGGAATCGAACCTTCAACCTACTGATTAAGAGTCAGTTGCTCTGCCAATTGAGCTACGCGCCCACGGTGGGGATTTTGGCTGGTAGGACGAACGAAAATTATAGCATCCGGCGTCGCTTTCTCGCTGGCGGGCAGCAACGGCGCTGGTCGTTTCTATTTTCTCGTGCGAAGCGAAACACTGGCGTGCAACGCGACGGCAGAAAAGAAACAGGATCTGTCTGCGTGGCGGTGATCCGCTCCAAAGATTTCGAGCGAGAATCCGGCGCAGACATTCTCCGACGCTGAAGCGTCGCGAAGGCGCGACGCGCCCGACGCAAAGAAAAACTAGGAACGCTGGCGCGCTTCCGCCGCCAAGCCGGGCGCTTCGCTCGCCACCGGACGGCGCGGAGGCAACTGATCGGCTGCGATCGGAGGACGATGCTCGACGGTGCCGATCACCGGCGCTTCATCCATGCCGTCGGCGTAGGCCATCGACGCGAAACGCTGCTCGCTGCACATTTGATCGATCATGCGCTGCTGCCGTCGGTTGAGCACGGCGTGAGGAAGAATGGGAAAATTGCGGAACATCCACAGCAAATAAATCCGCTGGAGGAATGATGGCATTACATATCGCGGACCGATCGGTGTTTGAACCTGCACCACTCCCGCCGCGAGCTTTTCGATCAACATACGTGGGCCCACCTGGAACCTGAAATTGGCCAGAGCAATTCTAGGGCCGCCATTATTGCACCACGACTAATGCAATGGGAAGCTTTTTTTCACAGAATCCCGGGGAAATCGCCAAGACTGCGTCGGACGGTGAAACCGCCTCGCGTCAGTTGTGTAGTTTTGGGAAAGTTTTCCAGAAACCGATCCTGGATCGGAACAACCTCAGCGCCCTTTAATCAAGCTCATTAGTCAAGCTCAGAAGTCAAGCTCAGACCGAGACTTCGGGCAGGATATCCATGCGGCGGATCTGCGCCGCCACACCGAACTCCGAGCCTTCTTCTTCGACCCTCACAATGGTGGCCTGACAGCATACCCAGCATTTCTCGCCGGACGTGAGTTCCGGGGGAAGGATCAGCACCAGTTCGACCTCGGCGCCCTTTTCCATGCGGGACTTGGAGTAGAGGAAGACTCCATTGGCGCTGACATCGCGTGTCTGCGCGGTATGATCCGCTCCCTGGGCGGTGCGCACGCGCGTGGCCACGCGCGTGGAGATGCGGCTTCCGGAGCGGCGCTCGGTGTCAGCCTTCATAGGGGCGAAGTGCCCACCTACTGTACACCAAGGCCGTAAATTGGGCGAGGAGTTCCGGGCTCCCGTCGGGGAGCCCGCAATCCAGATTGGGACTAGCTGGTCGGCCGTCGAGCGCGGGCTGCGGGGACAACCAGGGCCTGCTCCATGGTGGGCACGTTGGTGCCGCGGAGCCTCACTTCGACGTCGTGCAGCTTATCCGGTTGGAAGGTCTGGTAGTAGGCCTGAACCAGCAATTCCATCGTGAATGGGTTGTCCTGATCCTCTTCCAGGTGCGCGATGGCGTCTTCGTACTTCTTCTGGTCCATTAATAGAGCGCCCGCGGCACCGTGGTACGAACTCTGAATCACGCGGTTGCGGCTGCCGTTGGCCAGAGCCTCGAGCTGGTGGAGGGCCTGGTCGGCCAGAGCTTGGTTGCCCGCGCGGGCTGCCCGCACAGCGCGGATCCGGAAGATGCGCGACATCTCTTCATCGCGATCCGAGGTGGAGATAGTCGAGCGGTGGCTGAGAGATTCCTCAGCCAGCTTCAGATGCTTAAGAGCGGCGTTGTCGTCGGCCTGGTACTCCGCCATCTGGCGGAGCGCCTGCGCCTCCTGCAGATCCTGCTCCTTGGCGTGAGCCGTTTCGGCGATTTCCTGAAGGTTCTTGTCGGCTTCGGCGAAATTGCCTTCTCGAACAAACGTCATCGCCCTCTGCATCCCGTAGGTGAGGCGGTCGGCTTCCGTGTGCGCAAAGCGAATAGCCTTGTCGTATTCCACGCGGGCCTGCTCTTGATTGCCCATGAGCGCATTGGTATCGCCGAGGCCGAGTTGCGACGACACGAAGTCGGGATCAATCTTGAGCGCGGCGCGATAGTGAGTCAGGGCGCCTTCGAAGTTCCCCGACATGCGGAGCAGTTCTCCGTAGGAATCCTGCGGGTTGGGTTCTTTCGGAAGCAGAGCGACGTAGCGGTCCATGGCCGCAAATGCCTTGTCGAATTTCCGGTTGCGAGCGTCCACATACGCCAGATCGTTCAACGCGGCGGGATAGTTCTTGTCGATGACCAGAGCCTTCTCCATGAAGCGCTGGGCCTGGTCGTTGCCGTTTTCGCCCATCAGCCAGTTGCCGGCAAGATAGAGCAGGTGCTTGTCGTGGGGATACATCTCAAGCATGTCGTTCATGGCGGTGATGCCGCCGAGGAAGTCGCCTTCCTGCACCTTGGAAATCCAGGCCACCATCAACTGTTCGCCGGGCGTCAGTTGGGGCGCGAGCGCCTTGGCTTTGGCGCGAGCGTCACTCACTTCCTGGGGATTGCCGCTGTTAAAGGCGATCCAGGCCCAGGCCAGGGCGAGCTTGGGATCTTCCTTCACGGCCGCGCGCCAATCCTCGTTGCAGCGCTCCAGATAGAGATTCTCGTAGTCGGCAATGCCTTTGTCGTAAAGCTCACGGGCCTTGGCGGACGAGGTCGTTACCGGCAGGGTGGAAGTTTCAGCCTTCTTGACGTGGTGCGCGTACAGAGGCGCGGCGAGACATAGTGCGAGAGCGAAAACGACACAGCTCTTCATAGAAAACGAGCGAGGCATCGAGATCTCCGGAACAGAGCTTTTTAACGGGGAGGAGATTACGAGAAAAGGGTAACATCGGCGTAACCGGCGGACGAGGTGACGAAAGACGTAGGACGGATGCGGGGAATGGTTGTGTCGGGCGGTTGAAAATTAGAAGCCGGCCCTCAGGGGCTAAGCTGTTTGCCCTTAGCAATTTGAGGTTCTGAGAGTGTTGATATGAAAAACGATATGAAAAACAACAGGGGACGCGATGGGGCTCATTTCTGGCTTGTACTAACTCAGAAGGTGAACGAGACCCCGCCGCGGACCGAGCGTGCGGCCTGGACCAGATAGACAGTCTGGCCGTCCTGGCCGAGCACGGGAACGTAACCCTGCGCCAGGAGGTTGCGCAGGTCGATGAGGGCCTCCATGTGGCCACCCATGATGGGAATCGGCTGACGGATAAAGACGTTCAGGAAGGGATCGCTCTGTCCAGGAGAAGCATTGAACATATCGACGGGCGTGATCGCCGATCCATTTACCCAGCGGTAGGAGGCGATCCAGCGGGTATGGGTGCGGGGCATGGTGCCGCTGAACTTGGCGGCGAGGGCGTGCCGGCGCTGTGTAGCGATTGAGGGCAGAGCGTTTTGCAAAGCAACATCGGGCGTCGCGAGATTAAGAACGCCGCCGAAAGCGTAGTCGATCGTACCCGTGAGGTCGTCGGAGAACTTGCGTTGCAGAACCACGCGCAGGCCATTGGTGTCCAGCGTCTTGCCGGTATAGCTAAAGGTGCCGGAGGAAACGTCGGGCAAAAGGAACCCGCCGGCGGCTGTGGTTTGGCCGGTGCCGGTAAGCGCGGGATCGGCGACCCGGTCGGTGAACAGGGCCACCTGAACTCTGTTCTTGCCGGCCCGGTGCGACACGCTCAATTCCTGATGATGAGCACTCTCCACCTGGGGAGCGAAGTTTAGCAGGCTGACTCGCGGATTCGACTCGCTCAGATCGGCCGGCGCGGAGTCGAAACCCTTCTCGGTGCGCAGATCAGGGCGGGAGGTCGCGTACGCGTATTCCAGAATCGTGTCGGGCGAGAGATGAATGTCAGCGGAACCGTAAGGACGAAATGCAGACACGTGGCCCAGGAACTGGATGGTCTGAAGCTCACTGCCGAACTTCAATTCCAAAACGTCGTCCAGGACAATGTCGTCGGCCGCGGAAAGCGCGAGCGACTGCAACGCGGCGTTATGCAGGCTGGGATCGGAAGGAGCGAAGCGGCGGACGGTCAAAGCCATCGTGGGCATCGAACCATCCGCCAGGCGATGCGAATAGCTGGAGCGCAGCACGGCGGCGGGGAAACCCACACCGTAGGCTACGTTGCCGCTGAAGGCCAGATGTCCATCGGAGAAGATCGAGCGTTCGAGATTGAAGGCGGTGCTCATGTCCGATCCGCTGCCGTAACCGGCGGCGGCGGAACCGGCGAGGAAGGCCAGACTCCCGGTTAGCGGATGACTCTGTTTCTCGATCCCGGCAGTCGTCCCAGCGGCACCGGTCCCGTCGATACTCGTGCCATCGATACTCGTTCCCAGGATAAGCGGGTTGGGATCGTCAAAGACGCGCAGAACGGGGCGGTTCGCGACCGAACGAAGAGTCCACTTCCAGTCGTCGTCATCCGGAACGGAACGGATGGGGCCGAGTTGCATGACGCCCAGCAACGTGCTCAAGGTGACGTTGACATTGAGGCTGGCGCCAGGGCGCAGGCCCACTTTCTCGCGCAATGCCGGAAGGAAAGACGGGGCCGTAACTTTGAGGGTGTATAGACCGGGCAACAAGCCGGTAGCGGCGTAGTAGCCCGCGCCGTCGGTGAATACGGTGAAGGTGCGATTGGCCGAGCCGAGAATCTGCACCACCGCGCCCATTTGAGGCACGCCGGAGATATTGCGAACGTATCCCGAGATCGCTCCCGGCTGCTCTCCAGCCCAAACGGGAAGCGATAGCCCTAACACAATGGCCGAGATTCCGAGCTTAGTCCCGAGCTTACCCAGTCTCACTCCACCCCACCCCCTGGGGGGGAAACGCAGGGAGTTACTCTACTGCAAACACCGCCGACGGATCAATCGTCTGCTTGGAAATGTTGTCGTTCACCTTGATTTCGATCTTGTAGGTTCCAGGCAACAGATTGTCGGCTTTAATCGACTTCTGCAGCGTTACCTGCTCGCCCAAATTGCCCATGGTGTCGGTAGTTTCGGTTTTCTGCACCACGGATTTATTGGTGGCGAGGTTAGTAATGTTGTACTCAAAAGTGGCGGAAGGCTTGTGCGTCTTCTCATCCACGCCGAGATTGTAGACCTGCATCCAGAAATTCAGCTTCTGATCTTTGTCCTTCTTGAACAGCGCCGGCTTGCCGTCGGCCGGGGCCACGCGAGGCCGGATTTTCATGGTGCCGATGACGAACATTCCCGTGCCGATGTTCTTGGTGGGAACCGTTTCCATGTCGTCGGCCACAATCAGAGTTGAGGTCGCCAGCTTGTCTTCGGAGAATTCGGGGACATTGACGCTGCGGCTCCATATACCCTTGCGGTCGCCATTCACGTCTTTCACCGCGACGTACAGTTTGTAGCGGCCGGCACGCAGCGGCAAAGCCTTCCAGTACACGGACGCGTTCTCCGCCGTGCGGGGCAGCAGTTCGGCGGGCACCTCCACCTGTACCGTATCTTCGAAGGTCTGGACGATCTTGCCCGTCAGGGTCGACAGCCGGGCGTAAATATTGACCGTTCCCTTCTGAATGCCGTCTTTGTTGACGAAGGTGATGTCGCGATTCCTCATCTGGATCGTGACCGGCACCAGCACGGTATCGCTGGTGACTTTCACGAAGTCGGTACGCACATCGAAGGGCATCGGGTTGAGGATGACCTTGGAGTTAACTTCCTCGGTCAGGTCCGAGAACTTGATTTTCGGAGCCGCCTGCAGCTTGGCGAACTGTTCGAGCCGATCAAACTCCTTCGAAGCCACCATCGCGCTGTCCGGACCTGCGCCCAGGCGCTCGATGCCACTTGAATTGAAGCGCTGCGCTTTGTTCGACCTTCGCATCTGCTCATAGAGCGTCAGGCCGGCGTTCGGCGTCATGAGCAGGGCATCTTTTTCGGAGCGATCCAGGGTCATGTGGTACTCGCCGCACATGCAGGTGTCAACGAATTCGATGATGACTTCCTGGCCAATACCGTCTATATAACGATACCGCCAGTCTTCAAACGGGAAGGTTGAGGTCTCGCCGCCGCCCTCTTCCATGGGGCGCTCATAGGTTCCACCCGAGGGATGGGAATCGGTCTCATCGGGTTTGCCGTACACGATCCAAATGCGGCCGCGATCCGTTCTCCAGCCGGGCACACCCGCCGCGAAATGCTCGTTGGCGTAGGCGATGCGCTGGTAGTGCTCTTCCTTATACTCGTTTTCTTCGGTATCAGGAGTGGGGTCGCGGCGCTGCCAGAAGGCTTCAATGAAGTTGTCGCGTTCTTCATCGTTGGAGAGCTGTTTGAAGGCCGCGCGTTCCTCGTCGGTAATGATCCAGACAACGTCCTCCTCAAGCCACTTCTTGTAGGTCTTGCTCACTTCCTGCTTGAAGGCGCGCTCGTTCCTTTTTTTCTGTTTCTCGGTGACCGGACGCTTGAGGGGATCCGCGGCATCGGCCGGCTGGGCTTGGGAAGCGGCGGGCTGGGCCTGCGCGGCGCCTGCCGTGTCCTGGGGCTTATCGGTGGACTTCGGGCTCGCTTGATCCTGGGCAACTGCGCCGCAGACCAGTAGACCTGCAAATAAAAACCCTGCAAATGCGAGCAGAATTCGCGGAACGGCGTGATACGAAGAAACCCGGAACATGAGAGGGACTCCTGCCAGACAACAGTCGTCTGCCTATTTTAGGCCCGTTCGTCGTGTGAAAGCAAGGTTAAGTCGTGCCCGGAGAACAACTAAACGAAACTACCGCCGTTTGGTTTAGAAGCGGGCGAGGTTGCCCCGAGTTGCCTGCGCCCGGTGCCAAATCGTGCTACAGGGGGTGCCAAAAGGGGTGGCCGGGGGATGTCGGCCCGGGCTATAATGTTGGGCTCCGGGGCAGTCACTATCACTCCCCAGTCGTAACGGGTCTCGGCCACTTCTTTCTACCTCTAAATCCTGATCGGGAACTTTCTCGGCGCCAGGATCGTAACAGGTGGTGTGTGCCCGTCACTCTGAGCGATGCAGCGGGGGTCTTTTGCGTAAGAATAGCGTTATGGCAGGGCTCGGCGTTACTTACGGATAAATCACCCGGACCGTGACGGCAAATCATGAAGACTTGGAAAAAAATCGCAATTGGCGGCGGCATAGCGGTTTTGCTGGCAATCATTGTCGGTTTCACTGTTAACCAAAGCAGCAAGAACGTAGTGACGGTGCAAACCGGCAAGGCCCAGCGGCAGGATCTGGCAACGGTGGTAAGCGCTTCGGGTGAGATCAAACCGAAGACCTACGTCAACGTCGGCGCCAACGCTATGGGCAAGATCACGCACCTGTACGTGCGGGAGGGTGATCGCGTAAAGAAGGGGCAATTGCTGGCGCAACTGGAGAACGTGCAGTCCTCGGCGGATGTGAATGCCACAGAAGCCTCGGTGCAGGCGGCGCAGACGGACGCGATGGCGGCGGATGCCGCGCTCAAGACCTCGCAGGCCGACCTGCAGCGTGCCCAGGCTGACTACGACCGCAACAAGCTGGACTGGGAACGCGCCCAGAGCCTGTACAAAGATGGGCTAATCGCCAAGTCGGATTTCGACAGCCGCAAAAACGCATGGGCCACCGCCGACTCGGGTCTGGTGCAGGCGCAAGCGAAAGTAGCGCAGGCTAAGGCGCAGATGGACTCCGCCGACAAACACGTGACCTTGAACCGCGCGAACTTAACCCGCGTCAACGACGTGTTGCAGAAGACCAGCTACAACGCCCCATACGATGGCGTGGTCACGAACCTGCCGGTGCGTGAGGGCGAGACTGTGGTCATGGGCATCCAGAATGCGCCGGGCAGCACGCTGATGACGATCGCCGATATGTCGATCATCACAGCGGAAGTGAAGGTGGATGAAACCGACATTGTGAATGTGCATCTGGGACAGCCCGCCGAGGTGACCATCGACGCCATTCCAAAGAAGATTTTTCACGGCACAGTGTCCGAGATCGGGGATAACGCGATCGTCCGCTCAAGCGGTGTCTCCACCTCGCAGCAGGCCACCGCCAGCGAGGAAGCCAAAGATTTCAAAGTGGTGGTGAACCTGTCGGATGCGCCGCTGGATTTGCGTCCGGGGCTTTCGACCACCGCGAAGATCACGACGGCAACCCGCAGCAATGCGCTGGCCATCCCAATCCAGGCGCTGACCTTGCGCAATAAGGATCAGATCGACCAGCAGAATAATCCGCCGGGTTCGGTACACGCCGCGGCACCTGCAGCCAAGGAAGTCGCATCCAAGTCGAAAAAAGAGGATGACGTGCAGGGGGTTTTCGTCCTCCGTAACAAGAAAGCGCTGTTCGTTCCGGTGAGCACAGGAATTACGGGCACCACCGACATCGAGGTTCTCGACGGCCTGAAAGAGGGGGACGAAGTCATCACCGGGAGTTACAAGGTGCTGCGCACGCTGCGTCCCGGGAGCAGCGTGAAGATCGACAATACGGTGCCCAAGAAAGCAGAAGACGAGTCATAACCTTAGCCGGGCTGGTACGTCCAAAGGGAAAGCCGGCAGAGGTCTCGCAATACGGCGTCTCAGAAAACGGAGCCTGTAGTCTAGAGCGTACTGAACCCATACGATCGGAGAGGTCAGTGGCACCGGACAGAGTCGAAGACCAGGAGAGAAAAATGGCAACCGCAGAAGTCATCAGTATGCCCACCACCGCGAACCTAGCCCCGCCCGAGTCGTGCATGATTGCGGCTGAGGATCTCTGGAAGACCTACGACATGGGATCGGAGCAGCAGGTGCATGCGCTGCGCGGCGTCAATCTGCGCATCCAGCGCAATGAATACGTCGCCATTATGGGACCGTCGGGCTCGGGCAAGTCGACGCTGATGAACCTGATTGGCTGCCTCGACACGCCTTCGCAGGGCAAGTACTGGCTGAACAGCCAGCTGGTGAGCGAACTCGACGACGACGAACTGGCCCGCATCCGCAACAAGGAAATCGGATTCGTGTTCCAGACCTTCAACCTGCTGGCCCGCGCCACCGCCCTTCACAACGTGGAACTGCCGCTGATCTACGCCGGCATTCCGACGGACGAGCGGATGGACCGCGCCAAGGCCTCGCTGGCGGCCGTGGGTATGGAAGCACGCATGAGCCACAAACCGAATGAACTCTCCGGCGGCCAACGCCAGAGGGTTGCCATTGCCCGCGCCCTCGTGAACAAGCCTTCGATCATTCTGGCGGACGAGCCCACCGGCAACCTGGATTCGCAGACCGGCATTGAAATCATGGCGCTGTTTGACCGGCTGCACGCCGAGGGCAATACCATCATTCTGGTCACCCACGAAGGAGATATCGCGGAGTACGCTCACCGGGTCATCCACATCAAGGACGGCGTCATCGCGAGCGACGAAAGCAAGGGGCCTGGACAGCGCAGCTAAACGGCGCTGTTCGTTTCTTCTGAGGAGATTCGTTTCCGTTTCCGTTTTCAATGCGCGGACAGTGACGGCTCTAAGCCGCCCATCACTGGCCGCTTTTTCTTGTCTGGGTTCGTGACGCGAACTCGGATCAGCCAGAAAATCATCAACAGCAGTGGCAGGACACTCAGGAAAACCAGCATGCCTGTCTTGCGCATGAATGCTGGGAACAGGTGCTGCCGCGCCAGGAATATGGACCCCGCTGCGATGAACAGCGCAAAGCACATGCGCCATAGGTGCCGCGCGATGCGGTGTGAGCCAGAAATTCCTCGGCGCACCAGCATGCGAACGTCGCCTATAACGGCGAGCCACGCCACGGAACCCATGAAGAAATAAGGCCCAGGGGGATAGTCATACTTCAACCCCGTCGGACTCATCGCCGCCTCGAATCCCAATGTCACCTCGACAACGGCGAGCCCCAGGACGAGCAGACACGCGCCCCAATCAAAAATGCCAGGTTCCTCATCCCTGCGGCGGGCGGTCAGCCATGCCGTCGCCACCAGGTAGAAGGTGAGGGCGCCTCCGAGGATGTTGCCTGGCTGATGCTTCATGATCGCCAGTAAGGCCCCGCTAGACGACAGGCAGAGCATGGTTACGACAAACACGTTTCCCGCGATGCCGTGCCTTCGCGATCCCTTACGCAGAAACACGGTCACAAATCCAGACAACATTCCTAACGTGCCAGCGATAATGTGAAGAAGCAATATCGGCGATCGCATAGTTCCTCTCCTTTGTTCAAGGCCGGTTGACCTTCTGCAGCATTACCTTGGAGTTGAGATTTTTCGGGTTCAATTGCAGTGCCCTCTCATAGTTGGCGACGGCCTGCGCCTTGTCGCCGGCCCGCAGGTAGCCTTCGGCGAGACTGTCGTAGGCGTTACTCGATCGCGGAAAGTTCTCGACGTTGAGCTGAAAAATCCGTATGCCCTCGCTGAACTTCTTAGCGCGAATCAGCCGGTAGCCCAGAGCGTTGAGCTGCTCTTCGTTGAAGTTGTAGACCGAGACCGGAGCGGACTTCACTTCGTGATACTGCAGTTCGTGATACTGCTGAACCGCCTGCTCGATTCCGCTCGATTGAATCGTGGCCGACAGCGTCTCCGCGATTGACTTGCGGAAGTCAAACGCAGCTCTGACCTGCGGCACCCAGGTCGCCATCGTGGTGGCGAAAAGTCCAGCGGCCATCAACAGCGTGACCACAAAAAGCATGCCTGCCGCAGCCATGCGGCGCAGGGTCCCAGGCCGGTCCTGTGCGCGCAGATAGATCTCCAGCACCGCGAGCGGAATGAGGTACTGCGCGTACGAAAGAGTGGTCGGCAGCGGCCCCGTAAACGTCGTCGGGTCAAGCCCGACCGGCGCCCGAAAAATCATGAACCACAAAAACAGCATGATGCGGATAAACCACGAAGCGCTCACCACCAGGAACAACCGCAAGGCCCAGCGGCGATGCGTCTTGAAATCGCGAGCCAGCGCGTAGCGCAACGCCATGCCTCCGCAGATCGAGATCAGCACAGCATTCACCGTTCCGCCAATGTGCTGCGGCAGATCGCCCACGCTCCCCCGGATCCAGTGCATGTAAAGACCGGCCAGGCTGAGGGCGCCCGCGGTCAGCATGTAGATTCGCCCGTTCCACCGATGAAATGCAGGGAAGCGGTTACGCACTTGCGGAATGAGCTGAACCGTCCCGGCGAGCATGATGATGGCCGCCGAGATCAAATGCGTCGCAACGGCAAAATTGCCTTTGGTCACGCCCGGGACGTAGCCGTGCGTAAAATTCCATCCGTGATAGTCGCCGCGCAACGCAGTAAGTCCATAGAACGACGTCACCGCGAACCCGAACGCCAGTTGTCCGACGAGCGTCACTCCAAACCAGAACCGCTCGGAAACCTTCAGAGCAGTGTCGGCAACCGAACTCAGTTCCCAACGACTGGACACTACTTCCGGCAAAACAGCGGTACTCATAGTCCACTCCTTTCGTGAAGCCCTGGGCACACGTATCCCACGCCTTCCCCAAGGCTTCAACGACCTTATCTTTTAGCGATCCCCTGCTTGTTTACGGATCCCGCCACGCTCGCGGGTTGTCGTACCGAGAAACCATTCCCACCGATAAGCCATAACCGGATAACCCACAAAAGAGCGCCGTCGCCGTCAGGTAGATAACCGCTGCGACCAGATCTCCGGCAAATCCCCACCTGCCGTGCACGAAGAAAAAGAACACGCCGGTTGCGACCGACAGCAAGTAGTAGGCGATGACAACCTTGCTCTGAGAAACCGGCGATGCTTCCGCCATCCGTTTCGTGATCTCAATCGTGCTCATAATGGGTACTCCTTCTGCGAACTGCTGAACTCACCGAATTCACATCACAGCGGTCCGCGCTGCCGCCGCAGCCGCACCGCGGCCGCTAGAAATACCGCCGTCACCGCCAACCCGGCCCACAATCCTGCGCTCATCAGAAAATGTCCTGGCGTGAGGTGCATCATCGGATTGGTCGGAAAGCTCTCCGACATCGGCACTGCTTCCGGCCCGCCAGTAAAACGGTTCCCAATCAGGCTGCCGAAATACGACGTGCCGAACACCATCCGCTCGCCAATCCCAATCGCCAGCAGAGGCACCGTCGCCCACACGATGGCCGCTCGTCGCGCCCACGCGGAAATAAACATCAACCAGCCGTAGATCGGCGCCTGCCATAGCGTGTGTACGGTGATCAGGTGGTAGAGCAGGAGAAACGACATCGTGAACGGGGAAAGGTGATTCCACAGCGCCGCCACGCTCCCGCCCGACGCCGCCAGCACTGCGCTCTGCGCCAGCAGCATCAGGAACTGTGTGACCGTCGTGATGCTCCATCCCAGCACGGGCACGATCATGAAAGGAATGCTCGCCTTGGCCAGAATCGTGGTGCGATCGGAAACCGGCAACGACTTCCAGAACAGGATGCTGCGGTCCCTCCGCTCACTCTGCAGCGCTTCCACCGAGTAGTACAGCCCCACCACGAGAGTCGCCATCATGATCAAACCGGCGGCGTAGTCATACGGCTGCGCGATCTGATCGTGCGTATGCCCATCGAGCATCATCGTGGCTCGGGCATGAATCGGTAGAAGAACCGATTTGACCACGAACCCGAACAGAAACACTGTGGCCGCCGCCAGAGGCGCAATGTAAACCGCACGGTTCTCCCACAACTCGCGCCGCACCGACCAGTAGTAAGGCCGCAGTGTCGATAGCACTGACTCCGTGCGCGGCGAGCCCATCGGCATTCCATTCACCGCATCCGCTTGCGTGTTCATCGAGCCCCTCCTTGCATCGGACCGGCATGATTGCCGATCACAGCTACGAACACATCGGCAATCGTCGGTGTGCGCACATCGCCGAGCGCAACCAGTTGCTGTCGCTCGGCACGATCGAATAGAAAAATGCTGCGGCCCAGCGTCTGCCTCTCGTGCATAGGCCGGAGCGCCCGGGCCGCGGCGACGCGCTCGGGGTTCACCATGACTTCCGCGTAACGCGACTCAAACTCTTCCATGCTGCAGCTGAACACGATCCTTCCCCGGTCGATGAACATCAGATCGGTGAGCACGTCCTGGATCTCGTCAATCTGATGGGTGGTCACGATAATGGTACGGCTGCGGTCGTAGTAGTCGTTCAGCAATGAATCGTAGAACTGCTTGCGATACAGAATGTCGAGGCCCAGGGTGGGCTCGTCCAGCACCAGCAATTTCGCGTCAATGGCCATCACCAGAGCCAGGTGCAGCTGCGTCACCATCCCCTTGGACAATTCCCGGACTTTACTGTTGCGCTGAATCGTGGTCTTCGCCAGGAAACCTTCCGCTTTGGCACGGTCAAATCGCGGATGCACTCCGGCGACGTACTCGAGTACCTGCGAAACCTTGATCCAGCGCGGCAGGACGGCCACGTCCGCCATGAACGACACATCGCACATCAGCCGCTCGCGCTCGGTCCAGGGATCGCGCCCGAGGACTCTCAGTTCTCCCTGATACGGGGTGAGGCCGAGAATCGCGTTGAGCGCGGTGGTCTTGCCGGCGCCGTTCGGTCCGATGATTCCGAGGATGCGGCCCTCTTCGACCCGCAAATCGACGCCGTCCAGTGCGACGGTAGTGCCGAAGGACTTGCGGAGACCGCGCGCTTCGATGCATGCCATGGCTCAGCGCTCCTCTTCTTCTTGTTCTTTGGTGATTTTGCCTGGCCTCTGGCGAGTGCCGTCCCCATTCAGCAGTTCGTCGGGTTTCAGTCCGAGACGCTGAATGGTCGCGTAGACCCGGGGCCATTCTTCCGCAAGAAACTTCTGGCGTTCGCCCCGCAGCAGCAGATTGCGCGCGCCGGCGTTGATGAACATACCGAGTCCTCTCCTGCTCTCCACCAGTTCCTCGTCGACCAGTTGTTGATAACCTTTCAGGACCGTGAGGTGATTGACGCGATATTCGGCCGCTACGCTGCGTACCGAGGGCAGCGGATCACCTTCCTTCAGAACTCCGTCGAGTATCATCGCGACCACGCGATCGCGAAGCTGGCGGTAAATCGGCTGATTGTCGTTCCACTCACGGTCCATCGGGGTTTCCAGATTCTCTCAGCAAAGATACTCTTTCCGTTATTTCGTGCGCTGCAGGTCGACGTGCGCCCGCACCGGCTTGTCCCCGGGCTGCATGTAAGTCCATTCCTCGGTGTGATGGTTCGCGTCGATGGCGGTGAAGACCGCATGGTGCATGTGGCCGTACTCCGTGCTGCCCGCAACGTCAAGAAAATCGAATTCCACCGTCTTTCCGTCCGGCGACATCTTTCCCGTCATACGCGGCCGATTTCCGGCATCGCAATAATGCGTCAGAAGCAGGCGGTCCCCGTCCAGATAAAGCATGGTGATCGGATCGTCAGGCCTTCCCTCTCCCGTCATCTCATGCACCACAGCGTTACCCATGGAAGTCACGCGCAGCGAGACCTGCATGTGCTTGCCTTCGATCTCGGCTTGCGGCGGGAACGTTGTGATCTGACCTTCCCAGGAACCTGCCAGTGTTTTCAGTTGGTCGAAGGACTTCTGCGCGTCGGACTGCGCGAAAGCCACGGTAGAAAGCGACAGCGACAGCAGAGCAATGGACAGCTGCAAACGATGTGATTTCATGGTTCAATTCTCCTTAATTCGCTTCTAAATCTTTATTCACGAGCTAGCCTTTGATATATACTGATATAGTTAACTATAACACTATGGAATGTGCAAGCCTTTTTTTGATTTTCTTTTGGCGGGAAGGAGGTTAGGGCGGACACCCGCGCAGGTGAGTGTGCCCGTCTAGCCAATCGTGAAGAGACATGAAATTGAAACTAAAGGATTTACCAACGGTACGTGGGCTCGAATTGCTGGATTGGCGGACGGGCGCTCAAGGCTTTCCCATGGCAATCGAATTGGGCTGCGCTTCGGCCTCAGGCACCGGGTCGGCAACGGCTACCCTGTCCCGGCCTGCTTTCTTGGCGCGATAGAGCGCCGCGTCGGCGGCCTCGATCAGTACTTTGGGCGACGTACCATGCTGCGGAAGTTCGGCAACGCCCACCGATACGGTGACCATTCCGAGCGGCTGCCCCTGATGCAGCACCTGCAACTCGCGTATTTTGGAGCGAATGCGTTCAGCGCGGGCCTGGGTGACGCTCAAGTCCGCCAGCGGGAGGATGACGATGAATTCCTCGCCCCCAAAGCGGCACACAATGTCCTCGGCGCGGACGCTCTTCAATAGAAACGCAGCAGTCTCGCGCAACACGGCGTCGCCGGCATCGTGGCCGTAAGTGTCGTTAAAAGTTTTGAAATGGTCGAGATCGAGCATCAGGACACCGAGCCCGTGCTCGGCGCGCACGGCCCGGCGGGTTTCCCGTTCCAGCATCTCTTCCAGGTAGCGGCGGTTGTAGAGGCCGGTTAGCGGATCGCGGATCGACTGGCTGCGCAAGGCCTCCCGCAAGCGGATGTTGGCCACGGAGAGTCCCACGTGTTCGGTGAACATGTTGACCGTCAACAAAACAGGCTGGGGTAGTTCGCCGGGTTCGATCATCTGGAAGTGCAGGATCCCAATGGCTTCGCCATGCGCCATCAGCGGCAGGCAGCAGTAGGAGCGCTGGCCAGAGGCCGCGTGCCGGCACTCCGCGGTGGGATCGCCCCCCACGACTACATGCAGGTGCCCGGTGCGCAGAGCCCAGCAGTCTTGCGGTCCAAAGCCACCCGCGGCCAGTTCGCAATCCCCCCAGAGGGCAGCGACATCGAGCATGTCGCGCGCAGAGTTGAATAACAAGAGAGCGCCGCGCAGTTCCGGAAAAACCTTCGGAGCCATGCCGGCCACGACCGATAAGAGGTCTTTCACATCGGCGCAAGTCTGCAACAGTTCAGCCATCTTGGCCAGGTTGGCGGACCGGTTCGAACGTTTGGTCAGTTCGCTCACCATGAGCTCGGTTTGTTGATTCAGTTCCTGTTGCGCCAGGGCCCGCTCGCGCATCTCCATTTCGAGACGCGTATTGGCGTCCATCAGCGCAGCCGTATGCTTTTTGAGTTGCTCCTCCAGCAACTGCTGGTTGCGCATCTGATCGTCTATGTCGGTGCAAGTCCCGAACCACTTCACGACAGCCCCCGCGGAATTTCGCGTGGCGGTGGCGCGGACCAGGTGCCAGCGAAAACCCCCAACGGCACTGCGCAAGCGAAAGTCCATTTCAAAAGGCTCACCGCTACTGCGAACATTCTCCCAGTTCTGCACGGCAACGGGCTGGTCGTCGGGGTGGAGACCATTGACCCAGCCTCCTCCCATGGTCTGCTCTTCGCTGAGCCCAGTCAGTTCGTACCACCGCCGGTTGCAGTAGTCGACGCCCCGATCAGAAAACGCAGTCCAGATAATCTGAGGGATGGCCTCGGCCACGGTGCGGAAGCGGGCATCGTCGTCGCAGGGATTGCTGTCCCTGGTCGCCCGCGCAGATGCCCGATTTCCGCGCGACGGGAACAACCTTCCGACCAGCTTCCCTACGCCGCGGAGAGAGAACAGGACGACGGCGAGGACCGCGATCGCCACCAAAGCTAGAACCACTATGTCTTCGTAATTTCTGTAAAGCATCATCCACCCTGACGTATCGTCCTCCCAGACACCAAACTACGGATCAACCACCGGGCAGACTGGCGCGGAGTTCTTCCCCGTCGGCGCGGTTGCTGAAGTAGATATCGGCAAGGTTGGGCTTTCTCGTATTAGAAGTCGGTAAGAATTTTGTTGGCGCGGAAGGAGGGAAGTTCGAAGAGATGAGTCACAGGGGAAAATAGGCGGAGAATAAAAAAGACGTAGCGGAGCTACGTCTCTACGAAAAAATGCGGAATAACCTACGGGTTCGTGCTGACCGTTTTCGCCGCCGCCTGATCGGCCGGTGCTGCGGGGCCAGCGGTGAAGAAATTGTGGTCGTACATGTTGCGATAGATGCGTCCAGCAATTTCAGCGGCCTTGGGACCGAAGGTGGGGCGTCCGCCTTCCAGGAAGACGACAACCACAACGCGCCCAACGCTGGTGTTCGCATAGGAGGCAAACCAGCCGAAGCGGGTTCCGGCGTGCGAGCAGGTTCCCGTCTTGCCCAGAATCTCTTCTTCGTTGAAGTTCAGGCGCAGGCTGCGGGCCGTGCCGTACTGCACCGCTCCTGCCATGCCATCGGAAAGCTCAGGAATAACCGGAGCGATATCGAGTTGCCGCTTTACGCGCGGCTGAAATCCAGCAACCTCTTCTGGAGATGTCGGATGCTGCAGGTAGTAAAGCGTTCCGCCATTGGCAATCGCCGAAACCATCGCACCCAGTTGCAACGGGGTCATGGAGACGCCTTCGCCGAACGAGCACATCTTGCCGACTCCGCCCAGGCTAGTGGGGATCGGCTCATCGGGGTAGCTGCCCAGTTGTTCGCCGGGGATGTCGTATCCCGCGAGTTCGCCGAGCCCGTATTCGTGGGCGTAGTAGGCGACTTTCTCAAAACCGAGCTTGCGTCCGACGGCCTCGAAATAAGCGTTGTTGGAGTGGGCCAGTGCGGTGGTCAGATTCATGCGGCTGCGGCCACCCAGGGCAACTTCAGTCTCTTTCGAGACCAGGCCTTCGCTCAGTGCAGCCAGAGCCACGGAAAGTTTGATGGTCGAGCAGGGCTGCGCGCCGCTCGACAACGCCAGCTTCTGGTTCACCATGGCCAGCACGCGTCCGCTGGTGGGCTCGATGGCGACTACAGTGCCATTCATGTTGCCCAGCGCGTCAACCGCAGCCTGACGAACAATTGGATCTTCGCCGGTGGTGATGTCCCCGGCAGCAATGTCTTCGGCAAACGAGCTCATGTGAAAGCGCTCGTGGTAGCGGCGGCGGCGCGTGCTCGTGGAAACCGGAGTGACGCTGGCGCTGCGGCTGTGTGCCAGGTGATGCAGGCGGCGCCGGGTGTGCTGGGTCTCACTGATCTTTTGCGATTTCGATTTGGCCGTGGGGTGCGTGCTGGTGCTGATGTGCGCCGCGAAACTCACGCTCGCCAGGGGCAAACAGGCAAGCAAGGCCAAGAAAAGACGAAAGAGGCTCGTTCCTTTGAACATCTGATTGATTTCACTCCCCGGACGCTTACCTGATTCGATGCACGTGCCGTGCCAGCAGGTGGTAACTTCGCCAAATACTACAACTTCGCTGATATTACGAGAGTTAGCCTAACTCTGGCAACGGAAAAGTTTCGATCCCCTGAAACACTAATTCCGATTTAAACCGTTATGGAACAAGGACATACGACGCGGTTACCTGTGGTCAGACCCCTTCAGTAACGGGTTACTGATTACTGGAAAGGCACTTCCCCATGTGAAAAGCTTTTCCACAGCCGAAAGCCCTCGCAGCGCCTGCGCTAGTTCGGCGGATGAACCGCAACCCAAGATTTTTCGCGACTACATCACTTCGTTGCGCTTGCGCAGGAACGCCGGAACGTCGAGATCGTCCTGCTGGAAATTCGTCACCACGGCGCTGCGCATGTGATCGAGTGAAATCACCTCGGAGGCAGCGTGGTCGGAAGCATGCGACAGCGGCGCCGGGGACATGTCATCCACGTAAGCGCGATCGTCCGTCATGCTGTCTGCGGGGAGGGGCGACTCCATGATGTGCTTGGGCGGTTCCGGAATGAAATCACGCGAACCGATCTCTCGCGAAGCGTGTTGTTCGGGAAATTCCATGGCGTCTTCGTGCGCGGCCGCGAAGGATGTGCGCGTCTCGGTCGGGCGGTGACGAGCCGACGGGGCCTCGCGGAAACCGGTTGCGATAACGGTGATCTTCACCGCGTCTTTCATTTTCTCGTCCATTACGGCGCCGAAGATGATGTTGGCGTCTTCATGCGCAGCGCTCTGGATGATGGTGCACGCCTGCTGCACTTCGGCAAGCTTGAGCGACGTCGAGCCGGTGATGTTGATGAGGATCCCGCGCGCGCCGTCAATCGCTCCGGCTTCAAGCAGCGGCGACGCAATCGCTTTCTGCGCAGCTTCGATGGTGCGCTTCGCGCCGCTGGCCGAGGCTGTACCCATAACGGCATAACCCATGCGCGCCATGATCGTTTTCACGTCGGCGAAGTCGCGGTTGATGATGCCGGGGATGGTGATGATGTCGGAAATTCCCTGCACGCCCTGGCGAAGAATGTCATCCGCAATTCGAAAAGACTCGAAGAAGCCGGCGTCTTCGGCCACGGCGAGCAGCTTTTCGTTGGGAATGACGATGGTGGTGTCGACCGACTCCATCAACTCGGAGATGCCGCGCTCCGCCTGCTGCATGCGGCGCTTGCCTTCAAAGGCAAAAGGTTTGGTCACGACCGCAACCGTGAGCGCGCCCATTTCGCAGGCGAGCGATGCGATGATGGGAGCGGCGCCCGTGCCCGTTCCCCCGCCAAGGCCGGTAGTGACGAAAACCATGTCGGCGCCTTCGAGAGCTTCGATGATCTGTTCGGAGTCTTCGAGGGCGGCCTTGCGGCCGACTTCTGGATTCGCACCCGCGCCGAGGCCGTTCGTCAGCTTCACGCCAAGTTGCAACTTCACGGGCGCGTGCGACATACGCAGCGCCTGCAGATCGGTGTTGGCGACGATGAACTCGATGCCCTCGACGCCGGCATCAATCATG
>Ga0222749_10000430_pt1 | contig 25804 bp, 20 predicted proteins | sample IncBWH2Mmetat_FD_197234 | JGI IMG/M metagenome (GOLD analysis project Ga0222749, IMG submission 197234) | Metatranscriptome of lab incubated forest soil microbial communities from Barre Woods Harvard Forest LTER site, Petersham... | ecosystem: Environmental > Terrestrial > Soil > Temperate... | reverse complement strand
GGGCGCGCGTGACCAGGTGGTGGAGGTCAAGCCAGTAGGGATCCGTGGGGAACCTCGCTTCGCACTCGGCCACGACGGGGGCATAGTCCCCCTTGTCCAGGCGGGCCTCCTGCTCTTTGGCGAAGTCGGCATCTCCGCCGGCGAGCTCGGCCACGCCGTCCTTGGCCGGAGGAGTCGCGACGACATCGCTCCAGATGATCGAGCGAAGGAGGCGGTAGGGCACCGGGTCCGTCGGGCCGGCCTGGCGAAGGACCTCCGCGACCCGGACGAGCGGCCCGACCAGCTCCGCGAACGCCTGCCGGGCCGCCTCGGGGGAATCAATGGGGCGGACGACCCCTCCCGAAGCGCCTCCGGAGGCCTCGGCCTCAAGCGTCGCGGGCGCTTCGCTCCCTCCTCCCGCGGTCGCGTCGGGAGGTATCGAGGAGACTTTCTCATGGACCGCCCGAGTGAGGACCGACAGGTCGGGACCTTCCTCCCCGAACTTCTCCGACACGAGCGTGTTGATCTCGCCCAGGAGCCCCTCGCACGATGCGAGGACCTCCCGATCGGATCTGCCCGCCCCCGGGCGCTGGGCCAGCTCCGCCCCGATCCGCTCCGACATCCACTGCAGGGCCGAAGACCGGGCGCGCAGCCGGGCCTTCTCGGGAAAGAGGCCATCCCAGAAGGTCTTCATCATGTCCCGCGTGACGGTCAGACCGGTCGACAGCCCCTTGTAACCCGCGGTTTGCTCGAGGCCCGTCGCGAGATAGGCGCCCACGAGGAGATCCTTCGTTTTGGACTCCAGAAGGGTGTTGGCCAGCTCGACCACGTCCTTCCACCGGATGGACTTCCGGCCTTCCACCGACTCGAGCTTCGCGATCTCCGCGCCGAGCTTCTCGAACTCGGGTTCATAACGCGCGGAGGCGCCGGCGGGACTGGCGCCGGCGATGGGGGTGGTGCCCAGGGCGGCCACTTTGGCGAGATCTACCACGGTCGACACCCCTCGGATCGAGGTGTGGAGCTGAGGATAGGACGGCCCGGGCTCCAAAGCAACCTTTTCACGGCATCAGCCCCCCAGCCGACCGAGAAAGGCCGCAAGCGACATCGCCGGGTCGTCCAGGATCCCGGCGTACTTGGCGCGGGCCGCCTGGAGGGCCTGGTCCGGGGTCCCGCCCGGATCGTCCAGAGCAAAAAGCTGGTTGCCCGGGCGCTCCGGCCACCACAGGGGCAGGAAGTAGTTCGCTTTCAGGGCGTCGTAGATCACCGTCATCCCGCCCCCGGCTCCCCCCTGGGAGTTCTTCCAGAAGGTGAGCGTGGGCAGTCCGCTCCGCCGTCCCACGCGACGGGCCAGATCCAGCCAGAACGCCACCTCCGCCTCCCCGCCCACGTTCGGAAACCGCAGCACGTACCGCGGCACGGAGGAGGTCTGGAGCGTCTCCACGAGATTCCGGTAGAGGAGATACTTCCGGGAATCCTGGGCGGAGCCGAAGAGCCCTTCCCAGAGTTCGCGAGCCCCCCGGGAGCCGAAATCCTGGGCCGCCTTCCTCGCCGCCTCCAGATCGGCCGAGGAGGGGAGCTGGTCGACCCGGCTGACGAAGGCCTTCAGGTCTGCGCCCTTCCAGCCGGACACCGCCGCTTCCTCGGCCAGCCGGAGAAAGGGGGCCAGGACCAGGGGAAGCAGAGGCTCCTCCCGTCCCAGGCTCCGGAAGTCGATCGGGGTGAAGACCAGGAAGGGGTACCGGCGGCCCGGCTTGTCCCGCGAGGCGATCATGACTCCCGCCAGACCCTGCCCCGTCTTGGCCTGAAAGACGAACGACCGGGGCAGCGAGGCGTCAAAGGAGGCGTCCCACGCGTCTCCCATCGCCTGCCGCGAAACGACGATCCCGGACTGGATCCATTCGTCGAGCAGGTCGAGCTCCGGGCCGGGAACCTTGTGCCGGATGAAGTCGCCGTGGATCGGAAGCTTTCCGAAGCACCCCGGCAGGAGGCGCATCAGGGGCCCGCCTTTTCCGGAAGCAGGAACTTCAGGAAAAAGTCCTTCTGGAAGAGGGTCGTCCGGTCGTCGGCCTCGAAGAGGACGTCCGCGTGGAAAGTCTTGGAGATCCCGACGTCCGTGACGTTGACGGCGAAGTCGTAGGTGCAGGCCACCGCCTTCTCACCCTGGGGCTGGGGATTCCCCGCGGCGATCAGCCGGAAGAGCGCCCATTCGTCGGTCAGCTTGAGCTCCGGGGGCTCGGGCTGGGCGGGATCCTTCCGCTTGCTCTCGAAATCGAGCCACCGGTCCACACCCCCCACCCGGATGGAGAGCTTCGCGCCCGCCTCTCCCTGCCAGGTGAACTCGCCCCGGCCGTCGGGACGGTCGTTGTGGTTGAACTCCACCTTTCCCAGCATGAACCGGACGTGCGTCACCCCCTCACGCTGCTTGAGCGTGGCCTTGAACGGCACGCTGGGCTTCTCGCCGCCCCCATGGAAGAGGGCGTCCCGGAAGGTCTCGGCCCGGCGGACGCCCATGGTGAAGTCCCGCGAGAAGGCCACGAGGGGCTTGTTTTCCAGATTGAGGCCGTTGAGGGCTTTGAGGTCGTCCACCGTCGACCAGAATCCTCCCTTGGGCCGGAGGAGCGTCACGACCGGCGAGAAGGGCGCTCCGGCGGCCATGACATCGTCCACGAAGGGAAAGCGCTGGGAGATCGAGTCCTGGTACACCTTGAAGACGGTGCGCTGCCAGTAGGCGTCCGCCTCGGTTTGAGCCTCGCGGGCCAGGGCCACTCTCGTGTTGTCGATCAACTGGTAGAAGATCGCCCTGAGCCGGTCCTGCGCGGCCGGCGGGGCGGTGCGGACGGCCGCGTCGAGCCCGCGCCCGGCCTTCTTGAAGGCCTCGAGGAGCGGCTGGAGCTTCCCCTCCTTGACCGAGCCGACCACCCGCTTCTCGGGAGTGGAGGTGGCCACGAACTCCTCCACGGACTGCTGGAACTCGTAGAGGGCGTTGCGGGCTTCCTGGACGGGCTTGAGCTCGACGGCCACCGGGAGCGAGGCTTCCTCCGTCCGCAGGTGCTGGGCTTCCCACACGCCTTTGAAGAGCTCCGTCAGGGGCGAAGGGTCGCCGGCCAGGATCTTCATTCGGTCGGCCGAGTCGGCGAGGCTCTGGAACGGAAGGATCCGGACCCCCTTCAGGTAATCGGTCCACTGGCGGTTGAAGCGGTCGGTATGTCTCTCCCGGAGGTCGCGGCTGAGCTGGTCGGCGGGCCGCTGGATGCCGAGCTCGGAGAGCCGCTTGGACAGGGACTCGCTCTTGGTCCGGATGGCTGATTTCATGAAGTCATCCCACCCGGCCTGGATGTAAAGGGCGGAGAACTCGAAGTCGAACGCGAGAAGGTCCTTGCCCCGGCCCTTCACGAACGAATCGCCGGTGATCTTCGGGAAGCGCGTGGATCCCTGGGTCACGAGCTCCTCGTAGGCCTCCAGGACGAGAAGCCCTCCCTCGATCATGTCCTTCACGCGGGAGGCCAGGATCTGGTCGATGGGAACCTTCCATTCCGCCGGACGGTCGAGCTGGGTGAGGAAGAAGCGCAGATGGGCCTCCGCCGAGGGAGCGGGGGTGCCTCCCAGCCCTGCGGTCCATCGGCCTTCCTTGGCGAGCGAGGCCCCCACGAAATCCCGGGCCTTCTCCGTCTCGAGCTCGCCCCCGAGGATCTTGTAGACGCGCAGGAGCTCGCTCACCTCCTCGAGACGGTCCGGCTTGTGGTACTGCGCCTCCAGACCCTTCGCGAGCTGGGCCGCGCAGGGCGCGATGAACTGCTTCCGGAGCGCCTCGAAGTACACGCGCCGGATCTCCGGATTGATCGAGTTTCCCCGATAGAGGCCCCATCGGAGCGAAAGGGGCGGCCGCCTCCGGTCATAGTCGTCCAGCCGCTCGACCTCGCGGCGGAGTCCGTCGAGCGACTCGAGAAGCGCAGCCTTGGCGACTCCTCCCCGCTCGGCCTCCCGGAACTTCACCACGGCGGCGTTGGCCTCGGACAGGAGCGAATGGTTGCCGAAGAACGAGGCGCCCAGCACCACCATGAGGAAGACCGAGGCCACGGCCGACAGCCCCAGGGTCCCGTAGTGGACGATCTTGTTGCGGCGCTGGACGCGGGTGCTCTGGTGCGCGAGGGTCTGGTCGGGAAAGATGATCTTCGTGAAGAGGTGGTTGATGAAGTAGCTCTTCTTGTCCACGGTGGGGGCGGCTCCCGAGGCCGCCTCCTCCTTCAGGCCGAACGCCGCGCTCATCGAGCGGATCACCTGATCGATGGGCGTGCCCTCCTGGGTTCCGCTCGTGAAGTAGAACCCGCGGAAGACCGAGGTCTCCTGGAACGGATTGGGCCGGAAGAGGAGGCCGACGAACTCGGCGAGCTTGCGGGTCGCGGCCTGGAACTGGAGCGGGAAAACGAAGATGTTCTGCTTCTTGGCCGGCGGCCGCTCCGCGACCAGGCTTCCCAGCCGCTGGTGGGTCAGCGCGCGGAACATCTGCTGGGTCTCGTCCTCGAAGATCTGCCGGTAGTCCTGCGACCCCGTTGGAGTGAAGGGGAGCGAGCATCCCCACGTCTGGGCGCGGTCCTGCTTGGCGAAGTCCTCGAAGAACTCGACGAACCCCTGGAGGAGGTCGCACTTGGAAAAGAGGAGGTACACCGGGAAGACGAGCTGGAGGCGGTTGGTGAGCTCGTCGATCCGCTCGCGGATGGTCTTGGCATGGGCCTCGAGATCCGCCTCCGAGGCCGCCAGCAGGTCGCTGACGGACACCGCCACGAGGACGCCGTTGATCGGCTTGCTCTTGCGCGCCTTCTTCAGGAGCTCGAGGAATCCGATCCACTCCTCCCGGTCGTCCAGCTCCGTCGTGTACCGGCCGGCCGTGTCCAGGAGGATCCCTTCGTCCGTGAACCACCAGTCGCAGTTCCGGGTACCGCCGACGCCGCGGATCCCCTTGCGTCCCTGGCTCACGTACGGGAAGTTCAGCCCCGATTCCTGCAGTGCGGTGCTCTTGCCCGAGCCCGGCGGCCCGATGATCATGTACCAGGGAAGCTTGTAGAGCGCCCCCTTGCCCAGGCGCGACGTCTTGAGGGCCTGGATGGCCTCGTTGAGCTGCTGCTCGACCGCCTGGACCTGGGCTCGCTGGTCGGGGCGGGCGCTCTGGACCTGCTCCTGGGCCTGGGCCCTGAGCTTCTGCTCGATGAAGAGCGCGCTCCGGACGGCCATCACCTTCTGGACCAGGACCAGGAGGAGACCCACGGCCAGCACGCCCACAATGGCGAAGATCCGGATCTTCTTGTCCACCCCGAGCGACTCGCCCCCGAACCACACCAGGAGGATCGTGATGATGAGGAGAAGGAACGTGTTCCCCCCCTTCAGAAGCGAGCCCAGGACCCCTTTCATTCGCTGGCCCTCTACCGCAGACCGTTTAAGATCCCGTCCGCCGACCATCCCAGCAGGGCCGACAGGAGGATGAAGACGAGCGCCACGAGGATCCCGCAGCCGGCGGCGATCACCCACGCCGGGATGTTCCGGACATTCCCGGCCATGGTATCGGGGGGCTGCCAGTGGGGAGAGAGCTTGCCGGCCCCCTCTCCTCCCGCCCCGCGGATCTCCCGGAGAAGGGTGTCCATGAGGACCTTCTTCTTCTCCATCCCCTGCATGTCGACGTACTTGCCCCGGAACCCGAGCGCGAGGCTCAGGTAGTACACCTCCAGGACCGAGGTCTTCCGCGCCCCCCGATATTGATCGATCCGGTTGTAGAACTCCTCGCCGGCGGCGAACTCGTTGAAATACAGGAGCTGGAGGGGTTTGTCGCCCCAGGATTCCTTCAGCGGCCACGACGACGTCAGGACGATCTCGTCCAGGAACGCGACGATGGCGTACTTGGCCTGCTGGAGATCCTCCTGAGGGATGTCCGCCTGCCGGGTGCGGACTTCGAGGGCCCGGAACTGCTCGTCGATCTTCTGGCGGAGCGCCTCCGCCTCTCCGGGATCCGCGGACTTCTTGAGCTGGACCGCGAACGCCAGGAGATCCGAACAGAGATCCGCCAGGGTGGCGGTGGTCGCGGGGGCCGGTGTCTCGGGCATCGGATTATTCCTTTACCGCCATGAGTTCCAGGCGGAGGCCCTTGAATTCGGCCGGGATGTAGAACGAGATTGAACGCGACTTCTTGACCGCCTCCCAGTGCTCACCCGTCTTGTCGACCTGGAAGTACTGCCGTCCCGGCTGGACCGGGATCTCCGCGGGCGGCGTGGGAAGGTGCCGGAGCGTGAGCCCCCGAAGCGCCGCGGCGATCAGCTGGTCCACCCGGTCCGTCGAGGAGACTTTGGCCTTGAGCGGCACCTCCCGGATCACCTTGTCCTCGGGAACCTCGGCCGCCACGGCCAAATAGAGCTGGCCGGCCTCGACGACCCGGTCGTCGCGGAGCTTCCCGGTGAAGAGAGATTCGCGCATCCGCTCCAGCGGGATCGGAATGCACCGGGTCGGGATCACCGTGCCCATCAGGTCCGAGATCCGCTTCTCGATCGCGGCGAAGGACCCTCCCGGCGATTCGTGGCTGTAGAGGGGAAGGTCCTTGGGATGGCCTTCCCCCGCGAACGTGAAGAGCTCCCCGGCCAGCTTGGCCAGCTCGACGAAGACCGACTCCGGATGGGCCTCGGGGTGGCTGTGGTAGTGCATGAGGACGGGAATGTAGGCGTTCACCGTGTGGAGGAACCAGAAGTTGGCGGCTTCTGACATCGTGAACTCGACCAGTCCCTGGGACCGCTGCCGCCGCTGGGCCGACAGGTCCGAGCTCTTGGCCGACACCATCTCCAGGATGCGGCGGAGCAGCCCCACGAGGTAGGGCGACGCGGCCAGCCGTAGGCAGGGGGGAACGAAGGTCTCGCTCTGCACGAACTTCCCGGAGGCGCTCCGCCCGATCTCCGCGATCTTGAGCGTCACGTAATCGTCCTGGGGCTCCCCTTCGAAGAGGATCCGGAGCGTCTTGGACGCCAGCGCGAGCTCGCGGTCCCCGCCTCCCGTGTTCTCGTCGGCCACGCTCGAGGCGCTCCGGTGATACCGGGTGGGCCTTCCGTCCAGGGTCCCTTCCGCGCTGCAGGCGGGGGCGCCGGGCCGGGCCAGGGGAACCGCGAGATAGGCGCCGAGCGTCCCCTTCTTCGGATCAAACGCGGCTTCCACCGGCCGGGCCGGAGGAGGGGGGTCGAGTTCGGGGGAGTCCACGGCCAGTCCGTCGGGGAGCACGCCCACACACCGCTCGAGGACAAGCTGTCCGCCGGAGAGGGCCTCCGAGCCGATCTTGAGGTCGCAGAGGCCAAATCCCATGGACTGGACCGCCGCGATCCGCCGCGAGATCAGCCCTTCCATGTACCGGTCCGCCTGCTGGAAGTGATGAGGAGTGAGGAAGAGCCCCTCACTCCAGAGGACCTTCTGGCCGGGATTCAACGGTTTCTCCTTAAGGAGCGCCCTACCGCACCCACGTGATGTGATACCCCCGGAGCTCGAAGATCCCGCTGCCCGCGTCTCCTGCGGGCACGACGAGCTTCCGGGTCGCCTTCTCGTCCTCCTTGGGGAACAGCGCCAGGATCCCCACGAAGCGGGTTGCCGGCTCGAGGATCCCCAGCACCACTTCCCGGGGCTGGTCTTGCTCGACCCCCGGGAAGACCGTCGCCCGCTTCTCCGCGATCCAGTCTTCGCTCAGCGCCTCCTTGGCCTTCGTCCAGAGGTTGTCGATGGGAGCCTGCTTGAACCGGGCATCGTCCTTGAGCTGGAAGATCCGGATGTCCACCGGGGTGGACTCCTTCAGTTCGTTCTCGTTCATGGGCTTCACGCCCTTGACGCGGAGGACGGTCGGACCTCCGCATCCCGCCAGGAGCACGACCCCTACGACCCAACCGATCAGCGTCGTCTTCACTTTTTCGCTCCCTCCGGAGGGCCGGCCTGGGTCTTCGACGGAGCTCCCCCCTCCCCCCCGGCCGGGGTATCGGAGTGGGTTCCGAGGTAGCCCTTCCTCACATTGGGGTAGATCATCTCATTGAAGAGCTTGCTGTTCTCGGAAAATATCTCCGCATAGATGTCGGAGTAGCGTATCCACGCACGCTTGTCCAGGCTTGCGAACATCCCTCCGACGCCTTTCTCCTTGGCCTCATTCTCCACCACCTTCGGATCCAGGCGCTTGAGGACCGCGGCCAGGGATTCCTGCACCCCCGCCAGGAGTCCCAGCTGGTGCATCGTCAGGTCCTTGAAGGCGCCGTCGAGCGCCTCCCGGATGGCCAGGGGCGAACGCGGCTTGCGCCAGTCCAGGAGGAACCGACCGATCTCCTCCGGCCCGCCCCCCTGCTTGATGGGATTGGCGGCCCGGCCGAAGACCATGGTCAGGTCGGCGCTGAACTGATCCTCGAACTCCTTGCGACCCTTGAGGCTCTTGGAGATCCAGTCGAGGGTCACCTCGATGGCCTGGAGGATGAGCTTCCCGAACCGCTCCACCTGCTCGGCGGTTTCAAAGCCTTCGGGGCCCACGAACTTGGCGGACAGCTCGCCGACCGCCTTGAGCCCGGCCTTGTACTGCTCCTCGCGCTTCTGGATCTCCTCGTCCTTCTGCCGGAGCTCGGTGCTCCGGGCGCCGGGGACGAGGCCATCCTGGGCCCGGAAGCGCATCTGCAGCTGAGAGAGGATCGCGCGGGCGTTCCGGGAGCCGACCGAGGCCACCTCCCCCTGGATGAACTGTCGAAGCGCGCTCCGGCGCGCCTCGGGTGACTCCCCCGCATGGCGGGCCCACAAAAGAGGGAGCTCCTCGGCGATCTCGGCGGTCTTCCGGGAGGGATCGACCACCACCATGGTCTTCTCGGGCTTCTCTCCCACCCCGACGAAGCGCAGGTAATAGAGCCCCACCAGGATCTGGTCCCCGTTCTTGAGGGGGGTGTTGGTGTTGGCCCGGACCTTCTTGTCGTTGAGGAAGGTGCCGTTCGTGCTTCCAAGATCCACGAGCTCGTAGGCCTCGCGTCCCCGGTCGATCCGGGCGTGTTTGCTGGAGACGCGCTTCTCCACGTCCGGAAGGACGATGTCGTTGCCCAGCGCCCTCCCGATGTAAACCTGATCCTTGTTGAAGGCGTGCTCGGCGATCACGGCGCCCTCATTGCCCCGCACGGTGACGATCAACTTGAACGAGCTCATGGGACCACCGATCGACCTCCTAGGAGCCGGGGTTCACGGGCGCCGGGGACTCCGTGGACTCCCCGATCAGCGAGGCGCAGATCTCCGAGATCTCCTGATCGCGTTCGCCGCGCGAGAAGAGCTCCACGCCCGCCCGGGTCTCGAGCTCGAGGACTTCCCGGAGCACGCGATCGACCAGGATTTCAGGCTGTTCGGGATCGTAATCCGAGTGGTCGGCCGAGAAGCTGAATCCCGAAATACTCGTCACCAGGCGGAAGGCCAAAAGGAGCGTGTCGGACCAGATGCGGCCGGGGATCGCCGAGGCGACCGCCGACCGGTCGGCGCGGGCGTAGAGGAAGGCGGCTCCGTCGAAGACCTCCTTGTCCTCCTCGACCATGTGAAGAACCTCGTCGACCACCCGATGGGGGGAGGGGGCCTCCCGGCCTTCGTACTTCAGGCCCAGCTGCTTGAGGATCCGCTGGACCGCCGCATCGGTCGCGAAAGAATCGCGATCCTCGTTCACCAGGAGCGTCCGGAAGAGGAGCATCCCCAGACTGTACAGGTCGCAGGGCACCTGGAGCGTCCGGAAATGGGTGACCGCTCCGTCGAACGCGCCGGGCTTGACGGGCACCCCCGCGGGGAGGACGGCGGCGATCTTGAGGGCGCGCTCCTCGTGCCCCTCTACCGTCGCCCACAGCGTGAGGGACTCCAGCGGACCTCCCGAGGTGGACGGAAGAATCCGAAGGACGTCCCGGGGAAGCATCCGGTCCAGCCGGGCGCGGTCCGAGGTGGCCGTTCCTTCCACGTGGACTCCGCCCTGGTCCTCCCGCACGGTCCGGAGGGTGATCCGCAAGGTCTCTTCGCGGCCCGAGGCGGCGTCCCGGGCAAACGGGGACAGGTATGCCGGATCCGCGTCGGCGGCCGGGAAGAGCAGTCCTGCCGGAGGGGGTGGCTGGCCGGGTTCCGGTGAGAGCCGAGACGAACTGGCGGGGCCGGTGAGTCCCACCTGGAAGTTCCAGCGGACCGGCACGCCCGGGGCGGGCGGACCCAGCCGGACCATGACGCTCGAGGGCGAGAGGTTCAGGTGCGGCGCCCGGCACTGGGTGTGGAGGGTTCGAAGACCCTGACAGAGGCCGGAAAAGAGCTGAAGCTTCAGACGGAACACCTCCAGGGGCCAGTGTCCGGAGGAGTGCCCGCGCCAGAGCCACTGAAGCGGCGACGAGAACGCGCCTTCCAGGCCCTTGAGAAGCCGGGCGCGCCCCTCCCCGCCCCCCTGGATCGCCTTGTCGCGGACCCCCTCCCACGACGCTCCTCCCAGGAGGTCGGCGAACTCGTCGTACCGGAATTCAAATGCCTCCTGCGGCAGGAGGTGAAACTCATGGAAGGAGAGGGGAACGAGCCGGGTTTCGGCCGGAATCGGGGCACCCGCGGGGCTTGGGGGGTAGCACTCCTTCCGGTGGTCGCATCCCAAGCACGGGAAGGCCTCCCGGAGGCGGCGCCGCTCCTCGGACTCGCCCTCCGACCGAACCAGGGACCCGAAATCCCGATAGAGCTCCGCGCGGTGGCGGATCTCCGCCCCGCCGCGGGCCGCCCCTTCCCCGGAGAGGGAGGCGGTGTAGAAGACCTTCTTCCCCTTCTCGGCCGGGCAGTCCCTGCAGTGGAGAAACCGCACCGAGGAGCGGGAGTACTCGGAGAGGCCGTGCTCCCGGAGAAGTGCGTCGTCCCGGCAGTCCCGCAGGGGACGCCCGCACGCGGGGCATGGGACGTGAAAGTACCGCCGGATCTTTTTGCAGAACGTGACGGGCAGGCTGTGGGAGGCGCCCTCCCCCAGGTCGTACCGGAGGGCCACGCCCCGGCCCGAGCACCGGTCCAGGCTCTCGCGCTCGCGCTCCCAGAGGTCTTCAATCTGGAGGTTCGTCAGCGAGTCCTTGGCGGGCCGATACCCTCCCCGCTGGATCTTCACGGCCAGATATTTCAGGCAGGTGTCCCGCCCCGAGGCGAGGCGTCCCAGGAGCAGCCGGGAGTAGCGCGCCGCGTCGCTCAGGGCCACGAAGGGATCGTCGCTCGCTTCTAGCCCCTGGGCCGGCAGGAGCTCCAGCTCAAACCGCAACGAAGGGGCGGAGCCCACCGGCGGCAGTGGATCTGACGATTCAGGGGTATTTGCCGCTTTCATGCTGAGGCATCGGGCGATCTTACCCGGGTGCCAAATGGGTGTCAAAGATTCTTCCGTGACGCTCCGGAATCCAGGGGATGAGAGACCGCCCCGGGTCCGACCCACGCCGGAATCGAAGGCCGCCGTCTTCCGAACTCCGACCCTCCGGGGTCTTTTCCTTGACATCAGCCGGGCGTCCCGTTGGAGTGGGGGCACGGCGTCTCCCCATCGGGTCGCCGACGTGCTCGATGGTGACGACGGACGGATCTCTGAACCTTGTGGTCGCCGCGGACCTGACGGCGGGTCGCGACGCACCCCGGGGAATTCTTCCCGTGGATCCCGACTCGCTGGAAGGGTTGCTCGAGACGTGCGAACCCGCCGTGGACCCCGGCGGGGCCGGGGCGCTGATCCCGTTCCGCTCGTTCAAGGACTTCCGCCCCGAGCGCCTGGCTCCCCGGCTGCCGGCGGTGGCCAAGCTCCGGAGCGCGCGCGAACAGGTGCTCGAAGCGGCGGCCGGCCGGCGATCGCCAGAGTCGATCCGGGAGCTTCTGGAGAGTCTCGGCGTGAGCGGCTCCGGCCCTTCCCCCCAATCGCCCGCGCCCCTCCCGGCCGGACCGAAGCGCCCCACCGCCCCGGCGGGCGGTCTCTTCGACCTGGTGGAGATCGGCGGGGCTGACGAATCTCCGGAGCCCACGGCCGCCGTCCAGGCCCGCCGGCTGATCGATCTGGTGGTGGGGCCCGGGGGGGCGTCGACGGAGGGACTCCGGAAGACGGCGGAGCTCCTCGAAGGGGCGATGGCACCCGTCCTGCGTTCGGCGCTCCGGGATCCGGCGCTCCGCGAGCTGGAATCGACCTGGCGGGGACTCCGTTGGCTCGTGCGCACGCTGGACTTCCGGTCCGGGATCCGGCTCCACGCGGCCGTGTCCACCAAGGCCTCCCTCACCGAAACGGTCCGGGAGATCCTTCTGCCGTTCGCGCAGGAACGGCGCTCCGAAGGCCGCCGGACGTGCCTCCTCCTGGATTTCGCCTTCGATCCGAGGGTGCCGGAGGATGCGGACACGCTGGGTCGGATCGCCCGTCTGGCGGCGGAGCGCTCCGTTCCGGTCCTGGCCTCGCTCGAGCCCGGAGCCCTCGCCCCGGGCCCGGCGGCGCTCGAGGACCGCTCCAACGAAGCGTGGCATCGCCTCCGGGACCACGAGGCTTCACGCTGGCTGGCCCTGGCGGCCAACCGGTTCCTGCTTCGGCTCGCGTACGGCCGCGAGCAGGATGCGGTTCGGGAATTTGCCTTCGAGGAGAACGCTCCGGGAGCCGAACCGTCCTACGTCTGGGGACACCCCGGCTGGTTCGTCGCGGCCCTCCTGGCCTCCAGCATCGCCCGCGTCGGCTGGGCGGTGGACGTTTCGGGTCGGAAGGCCTCGGAAACCCTGGAGGGCCTGCCGGTCCGCGAGGTGGCCCGACCCGGCGGTGAGCGGATGCAGAGTCCGCTTGAGGCGGATCTCGGCGATTCGGCCGCGCGCTCCTGGATCGACGCCGGAGTCCTGCCGCTCGTGGCCCAGCCCAATTCCGACCGCGCCTTCGCCGCGGGAGCACCCAGCGTTCATCGGAAGGGTCCCCAGGAAACCGGCTCCTCGTGGCGCCAGTCCCTTTTCGCCGAACAGGTGGCGGGCTACGTCCAGAGGATCCTGGATCAGGTGGATCTGTCCAGGAGCCTTGAGGAGATCTCAGGGACCCTGGTCGCGGGGCTTGGGCTCCTGGGCCTGTCGAAGGAGGGGCCGGAGTTCACAGCCCGGGGGGAGCCGACCCGGAGCCCCCGTCCGGCGGTGGTTCTCTACGTTCGTCCAGCGGGAGGGGCCCTCCGAAGCCTCGAGGAACTTCGGCTGGAGGTCCCGATCCCCTTGCAAGGAAGCTGAAGGAGAGCTCGATGAAGCCCATGGGATGGAGATTCGTCGTCCTGTCCGACCTCGGATCGGCGCCCCGGGTCCCGGTGCGCCTCGGTCCCGTGACGGAGGAGGGCTGGCTCACGCCGCTGGGCATCCGTCTGGACCTTCCCCGGCCCGGGTCGGGCGATCCGCTCCGGCTCGATCTCTCGAGCGAGCGGGCGTTCCTCCCCGAATCGCTCCCGGCCGCCGAGGGGGGCGCCGAGTCGATCCTCCATCATCCCTCGTTCCAGAAGGTCGAATCGGGAGTCCTGGGGCTCAGGCTCCTTCTCGAGCACTCCGCCGGCGCGGTCCAGGTCGAGGTGCTCTCGACGACGGCCAAGGATGCCGTCGCGAGATTCAGGGAGTCGGTGTTCGAGCCGGAGATGAAGGAATTCCGCGAACCGCCGCTGGGGCTCATCCTGGCCGACTTCGACTTCTCCCATTTGGGCACCGAGTTCTCCAGCCTAACGGAGCTCGCCGGGATGGCGCAGGCGCTCCAGGCTCCCCTCGTGGCGAGCGCCTCCCCCGCCTTCTTCGGCCTCAAGCAGGTGAACCTGCTGCCCAAACTCCAGGACATCCCCCAGCGTCTCTCCGACGGCGTGCATTCCGGGTGGCAGAAGTTCCAGAAGCAGGAATACGCCCGCTGGGTGGTGCTGACGATCAACCGGTTCCTCCAGAGGGCCGTCCATCCGTCCGAGAAGGTGGACCCGGCGAAGCCCGAGCAGTACCTCTGGGGACGCGGATGCTGGCTGGCCGCCGCCGCCGTGGCCCGCAGCGCGCGGGAGCACGGCCACGCGCTGGACATCTCCGGAGCTCGGGCGGGGGGATTCGCGGGTCGGCCCACGAGGCCCTATCCGAAGCTGGCGAACCAGACGATCCCCCTCTCGACCGAGGTCGAGATCCCCGACCAGGCCATCCAGGAACTCTCGCGCGGGGGGTTCCTGCCGATCTCCGGGAAGACGGGAAGCGACGCGGTGGTCCTGCCCATCGCGGTCAACACCTACCGCACCGCCCCGGGCCGCCTCACCGTCAGCGGCACGCTCGGGTATCAGATGATGGCCGCCCGTCTGGCCCAGGTCTGCAACCTGCTGCTCGACGAACTCCCGGGACCGGCGGCGGAAGCGTCGGAATTCCTCAGGAAGTCCCTGGGGGATTTCCTGGGTCCCTTGGCCGGCAAGAGTCCGGAGACGGCCGTGACCGTGACCCCCGCCCAGATCAAGGATGCCTCGGGCAACGCTCGAACGGTCGCGGACATCGTGGTCCTGCCGGAGGTCCGAATCGAAGGCATGGAAGTCCGGTTCGCGTTCCAGCTCCCGCTCCGCCAGGGTTGAAGCGTTGAGCGGGCCCGGCGCGGGGGACGACCTCCACGATCCCCTCGCGGCGGAAGGGGAGCTCGCCCGCCGCAGAGCCTTGACCCGGGTCGGCCGCGGGAGGATCCGATCGGTCAGGAGGGCCGGGCGGCGCTCTTGAGAAGCTGGAGGACCGCGGTTCGCGCGGCGGGGAGCTCCGAGGCGTCGCCCGCCGCCAGCCAGCGCGCGAGGTCCTCGACCTTGCGCCGCATCGAAGGGGTGACCCGGACCCCGATCTCGAACGCGGTTCCCTTCGTTCCCCCAGCTGTCCGCCGCCGCATGCACTCCTTCTATCGACACGGGACGCGTCGACGTTCAGCGCAAGCGGCAATCTGAGTTCAAATGAGAGTCTTCCCTCCGGAAGCTTCGCGTCCTGGAACGGGGGATCGGTCCGGCGGCCCTCCGCGCCCGCGAAGCCCGGAGCCCCCCCGTTCCGAACGGAGCCGCGATTCCCAAAGCCCTTGCGTGTGGTACTCTTGAACCTGTGCCCCAGGAAGACCAGTACCGAACCGCCCACGAGCACTCCCTCATGCACCGAGCCGAGATCCTCAAGAGCGATCGATGCCGGTGCTTTTACTGCCTGGCCTCATTCAAGCCTGCCGACATCCAAGACTGGGTGGACTCCGAAGCCCAAGAGCCGGGTCAGACCGCTCTGTGCCCCAAATGCGGGATCGACTCGGTCATCGGCTCGGCCTCCGGGGTGCCGCTGGACGATGCGTTCTTTGAACAGATGAGACGGTTCTTCTTCTGATGACGGGCGGGGCGCCGGGGAGGACGTGCCCGCCCCGCGGTCCCGGATCCCGTCCAGGGCGTGTCGCGGAGGCACCCCCCGTTCGCTCTCCTCGGCTGCCGCGGCGTCCTTCGGCCCGGGGGGCGGAGCTCCGTCCGCGTTGTCTCCCCTCCGGAAAGAAAGTAGACTCACGGAATCGCAACCCCGAATTCAAGGAGACGGCTCATGATGGCCTGCCCGGTCCACGCCCTCATCGTCCTGGGGGCCCTCCTGGCCCCGGCCCAGGACGCCAAGCCCCGAATCGATCTTCCAGTCCAGGCCCCGGAAGGATGGGAGAGCCGGCTGCAGGACTCGACTCTCCTCCTCGTCCCCAAGGACCTCGCCGCCGGCCAGGTCTATACGGTGCTCATCCCCGGTTTGACCCAGCGGGTCGGAACGGTCCGGGGACTTCTTGATCTGGCGAAAGCGACGCTCGGCCAGGTGGGGGAATTCAAACCCGCCCATGATCCCGCCGGAAGCAAGACCGATCCCGGGTGGGAGTTCGAGGTGGTGATCGGGGCGCTCACGAAGAGCGGGAAGGACCTCATGGCCCAGGCGATGGGCCTCCGGAAGGGCGAGAAGGAGGGGATGATCCTCATCATTTCGGACAGTGTCGCCACCATGCAGAAGTATTCCGATGCCTTCAACATCATGGTCCGCACCATGGACGCCCCAAAAGCGTCTCCCGCTGCTCCGGCGGCGGGGGAGGGGGTGGTGGATCTCGTCTACACCGCCCCCGACGGGTGGACGGCGACCCCGCAAGCGGGATCGACGCTCCTTTCCTGGTCAAATGAGAAATCAAAAGGTCAATTTGATTCCGTGCGGAAGTACCAGCTCGTCATCCTTCCCAGCCAGCCGCTCAAGGATGGGCTCCGGAAGACCTTCCTGGACTTCTGGGACGCCCAGCTGAAACCCGCTTTCGACACGTCCGTCATGCCGCTCCCCATGCTCCGGCGCCTGAAGTCCGGGAGGATCTGCGCCTTCGACCTCGACGACCGGGCGAAAACGAAGGACGGCCGGGCCCTGCCGGGGATCCTGAGTGTGGGGCTCTATGTCGTGGCCCAGGGAAATCGCGCCGTCCCGATCGTGGGGATCTTCCTGAACCGGATCCGCGACATCGACGCGCCGCTCCTGGCGCTGATGGAATCGGCCCGCATCCCCAATGCCGGCGACGACAAGATCGTGCCCTTCACGGCGGCGGACATCGCGGGGGACTGGGCCGAATCCTCGATGTCGATCGCGACCTTCGTGACGGCCAGCGGCCAGTATGCCGGGGACGCCTCCATCGCCACGGCGTCCGGGTTCACCCTGAACTCGGACGAGACCTTCAAGTACCACTTTGTCGGAGTCGGTCGGGGGAAAACCATCACGGAAAATGAGCAGGGGAAGTGGAGTGTCGACGATACCACCCTCGTCCTGGTGGGCAAGGACCGCACGCGCCGGTACATCGTCTATGGATTCGGAAAGGATCCGAAGGTAGGAACCTTCCTCGCCCTATCCGTCTCCTACGCCACCGACGTCCAACTGGATCTCGGCTTCCCCCGCGGGGCCTTTCAATCCACGACGTTCAAAAGGAAGGAGTGAGGGTTCCGTCCGCGGCGCACGGCGCGGATCCGCCCCGGGCCCCATGGCGGGAAGCGGGAGGCGTCGCACCCCTTCAAGCCTAGAGATCCATCCTCCTGATGAAGGACTCCGGGTTTCGAAGAATCAGGTTGGCCTCGGTGCGATCCCGGGCCAGGTGCTCCTTCTTGTAGTCCTGCTCAAATCCTCCGACGACAAAGGAACGTGTGACCGCGAACGGGAGCGGATTCGTACGGCTCTGCAGGACGGAATAAAATTCGACATCCGAATGGTCGAAGGTCTTGCTCCAGCGGCGGACCGGGATCCACGGGTCGCGTTCATCCGATGAGCGAGGTTGTGTTCCCTTATTCACCGTCGATCCACCTGCGCGATGCCGTGAATCCCCCCGGATTCACCGCGATGGAACAGCTGGCCCAGTCCCAGATTCGGGGCGAGGCATCGCACCGGGATTGGGACCGGGGTAGTGTAGTGGGGTTATCAGGAGGGGCCGCATGAACCGCCGGACGTTCCTCTTGGGCGGACTGGGGACCGCCCTGGCCACGCCACTCCTGGGCGCGGTTCGACGGGAGAAATTCGACGCCGCGGCCGGGGTGCTGGCGAAGGCGGCCGCGGACGGCCAGATCAGCGCCGCGGCCCTGTGCGTGCGCCACGGCCAGGAGCAGTTCGCCCGGGCGTTCGGCGCCGCGCCATCCCCGGACGCCCTCTTCCTCCTCGCCTCGATCACGAAGACCCTGACCTCGGCCGCCGTGATGACCCTGGTCGACCAGGGAAAGCTCCGGCTGGACGACCCGGTCATGAAGTTCATCCCGGAGTTCTCGACGGGATCCCGCGTCAAGATCACCCTCGCCCACCTCCTGACGCATGTCTCCGGGCTTCCGGATCAGCTGCCGGAGAACCAGGCGCTCCGGAGGGGTCACGCCAAGCTTGCCGAGTTCGTCGAGACGGTCATCCGCACCCCGCTCCTCTTCGACCCCGGCGCCCGGTACAGCTACTCCAGCATGGGAATCCTCTTGGCCTCCGAAGTCGCCCATCGGATCACCGCCACGGACATCCGGGAATTCGTCGACAAGGCGGTCTTCCAGCCGCTCGAGATGAAGCATTCCGCCCTTGGCCTCGGCCGGTTCAAGCCGGAGGACCTGGTGCGCAACCAGACCGACCATGCCGCGCCCGAATCCGGCGCCGGCGACCCGACGGCGAAGGAGTGGGATTGGAACAGTCCTTACTGGCGTGCCCTTGGGGCGCCCTGGGGCACCGCGCACTGCTCGGCCCCGGACGTCGCGCGCTTCTTCACCGAATTCCTCCATCCGACGGACCGAATGATGAAGCCCGAGACGGCCCGCCTGATGGTCCAGAATCACAACCCCGAAGGATTCGCTCCCCGCGGGCTGGGCTTTGCCGTCGGGAGCAAGTCCGGAAGCTCCGGCTGCTCGGAGAAGACCTTCGGCCACTCGGGCTCCTCGGGGACACTCGCCTGGGCGGACCCCGCGACGGACACGGTCTGCGTGGTCCTCACGACGCTGCCGGGGGCGGCCGCCTCGCCGCACCCCCTCAGAGTGTCCGGGGACCTCGTGGCCAAGGCCGTTTCCTGATCCGCGCGGGATCGAACAGGGTCCGCGCGCGTCCGCGGAGAGGGCGCCGCGGGGAGGCTGGATCCCTTTCGGACCCGGGGTTCCCCAAACCCCGGCGTTTTCCTTTTTCCGCCGAGGCGTCCCGCAGAACCTCCGGGTTCGCGCTCCCCGTCGCCCCCCCCTTCCCCCCTCTCGCGGGGAGGACGGATCCTCCCGGAGGCCTCGACCCAGGACGGGGCCCCGTGCCCCGTCGGTCTAGGCGAGGTCGAGAAAAACGATGATCGACGGATTGCCGACGGGCGCGTACTGGCCGGTGAAGGTGAGCGATCCAGTGCTGCGGTCCACGCGGAAGACGGCGAGGGTGTCGCCGCGCTGGTTGCAGCAGTAGAGGAACCGGCCCGTGGGGTCAAACGTGAAGCTGCGCGGATAGTTTCCCCGCGTCCATTCTTCGCCCACGAACGCCAGGTCGCCGTTGGGGCCGACGGAAAAGATTCCAATGCTGTCGTGCAGCCGGTTGCCCGCGTAGACGTGACGGCCGTCGCCGGAAACGAGGATTTCGGAGCAGAAGTTGCTGCCGGCAAAGCCCGGGGGGAGGGTGGAAATCGTCTGCCGAGAGCTCAAGCGTCCCGAGGCGGCATCGTAGTCGAACAACACGAGGGTCGAGCCTTCCTCCTGGATCGAGTAGAGCCAGCGACCGTTGGGGTGGAAATGGAAGTGTCGCGGACCGTCCCCGGGGGGAAGCGAAACCGACGGCGGATCATTCGGGGCCAGGACGCCGCGCTGTTCGTCGAACCTCCAGACGAAGATTTGATCCAGGCCCAGGTCGACGTGGAGCACGAAGCGCCCCGAAGGATCCGCCTGGATCATGTGGGCATGGGTCCGATCGTGTCCGCTGAAGGCGAAGCTTCCCGGGGGGGCCTGCGGGGCCTTGGCGGGGCCGACCTTTCCGGCATCCAACTTGACGTCCGAGGCGTCCCCCAGTCGGCCGTCGGCCAGGATTGGGAGAACCGCCACGGAACCGCCGAAGTAGTTGGCCACCAGGAGGTGCCGTCCGCCCGGATGCAAGCTCACATAGGTGGGGCCGGCACCGCCGGACCGCACGGTGTTGAGGAGATCCAGTCTTCCGTCGGTCCGATTGACGGCGAAGGCGCTGACGGTGCCCTGCTTGTCATCGCCGACCCGGTCGGTCTCATTGGCGGAATACAGGCGGGTTCCGCCGGCATTCAGAGCGAGGCAGCTCGGGCTCGTGCCCATTTCGACGATGCCGATCGGGGTCATCGCCCCGCTGCCGCGATCGACCCGGAAAAGATGGATGCCGCGACCGTTGCCGGGGGGCAGATCCACCTGGGTCGGCAGCATGTCGCGGAGCGGGGAGCTGAAGGTTCCGACATAGGCGATGAGCGGCCCTGCGGCGGCGCCCGATCTTGGCTGGGGCCAGCACCCCACGAGGGGGGACGTTCCTGCCAGCGCGGCTGAGGCCTTCAAGAACAGTCGCCGGGAGGGTTTGTACGGAATCATGGTGGAAACCGTCCTTCCGAAAGCGGGTCCCTGCCGGCCGGGAACCTGAAATCGGGCTCCCGGGACGATCAGGCGGGGGTGATTCTATCAAGAGGGGAAGGAGCTTGAAATCCCGCTGAGGAGAGAGGCTCGCAGGATCTTCGAAGGAGTTAGGTGCCGAGGGGGAGGGACCTGAACCCTCGCGGTCATTCCAGACCGGGAGATTCCAAAACCATCGATCATTTCGCGAAGCCGCCTGAGATCAAGGGCGAGGGGACCCTGCGCTCCAGGGATGGCTGAGGGGTATGAGCGGGGGGGGCTGAATGGCCGAAGGAACCTTTTCCACTGGGAGCAAGACGACACCGCCCACATCTGGCCACCCCGGGCGGTCTACTCGGCTTTCGACCGGATCCAGTCGTCGTCCGACGATTCGCGCAGCGCCACCCAGCCGTCCGGCAGGTCCGCCAACTGCGCCAGGGCGGGATCCAGGTCGAGCAGCCGGTCCAGCGGAAGGACGCGCGTCGTCGAGGCGGAGTCGTTCTCCCCGCCGCAGACCGCCAGGACCTCCCCGTCCAGTTCCCGAGAGACCACGAGGATCGGCTGGTGTTCCTCCAAAACGTGGGAGCAAGTCTGGGCGCCAAACACGCGCTTGCGATCGGAAACGGCCCGGATGTCGGTGAAGATCATGTAGGTGAATCCGTCCTGGCTGGGGCACCGGTAGGCGCCCTTTGCCTCGCTCAACTTGGCGGTGACCGCGGTCATCTCCCAGGCGTCGGACTCCTTCGCCGCCCATTTGGCCTGGATCAGGCGAAGGACGCCGCGCTCCGTCCCGAATTCCTTGGCCCGGAGGACCGCCTTCCGGATGGACGCAAGATAGCCGGGATTCGCCCAGGCCCACGCCCAGGCGTTCGATTTGGTCGAGAGGGATCCCACAATCTGAATCCTGGCGACGACCTTGGGAGTGCCTCCGCTGGAGAAGACCAGCTCCCCCCGCCACTGATCCCAGTCGAAGCGGCGATAGCTGTCGAGCTGGAACGCCTTCTGGTTTTCGTCCATCTGTCCGCGCATGAACCAGGTGGACTGTCGGAGGAAATCCTGGAACTCCAGTTCGGACATCGGATTCATCGGCATCCGGAGGCAGCGTGCCTTTTCCTGGGATCGGAACGTTCAATCGGCCTGGACCCGTCGCTCACGACCCCATTCTACCGTCGGCGGTGTCGGGATTCCGGATTCGCTTCTTCCATCTTCGAAGCGGGCGGGTGCCGGGGGGGACTTGAACCCTCACGGCCCTCGCGAAACGGGGATTTTGGAACTCCAGCGCCCCGCGGAGCGAGCCGGGCCGCTCGGAAAAGCGGGCTTAGGATGATCCTCCGCGGGGTCCCCCAGACTCACAACCCCTTACAACCTCTTCTTGAGTTTTCCATGCCCCTCGGGATTCAGCCTTCGCAGGTCGGCGCTGCCGCCCCCGGCTCCGGTTCCGGACGGGCGAGTCTGGCTCAGTCCTTCCCCTTGCCGGCAGGCAGATTGGGGACGAGTGCGGCATCGTACTTCGATCCCGCGGCCACCTGGATCATGGTGATGCGCATCTTGGTGGGGAAGAACTTCTCGGAGTCGGCACGTTTGTGGGCGTGACCGCTTCCGCCGCTGTTGTCCTTCATGACGAGGTCCATCTGCTTGATGCCCTCGGACCAGACGATCGAATCATTCTCCCAGAACGACTTCATCGACACGTCCTGCTCGTAGACGCCCTTCTCCTTGTAGACCCCGGTGCTCGTGCAGCCGTACCCGTTCTTTTGGCCCTTGTTCGGGATGTAGCAGAGACTCCAGGTGGTCGCCTCGCCTCCCTCGGGTTTTTCAAGGACCTCGGTGCGGATGTGGACCGTGCCGTTGCGGTAGTCCACCGGAGAGGTCCAGTCCTTCGGGCGTTTCGCATTGATCAGGTCGCCCTTGACATAGTAGTGCGACTTGCTCGGCGTCGAATTGTCCGCGTCCTCCTTGGTATAGTTGAACGTCACGTCGAACAGGACGAATTGGTCCCCTCGACACGGGGTGGGCATCGCCAATAGCGCAGTGCCCCCCATCTGCAGCAGGATCAGGACCAGGAACCTGATGAGTGTCGGCATGGTCTTCCTCCCTGACCGAATGAATTCCGGCGCTCCCAGCCGAGAACTCCTTCCCCGTTCTTCCAATCGTATCCAGCCACAGCCGGCTACCCGTGAACCGGTTCTCCGGTCGTCGCCAGCCGCAAGGCTAGCCGCTGGTTGGTGGGTGGGTCAAGATCCATGTTTTTCGCCTCGCTCTTTGGAGGGGATGGGCGCTTGAATCCCAGCGCTCATGCGGACCAAGGATTCTTAGCACCCTGAATTATGTGAGCGCGTCCGGTTCCGGGTCGAAAAGCTTTCGTCTAGGCAGTTCGAGCGAGCGTTTCGGCTCAGGGAGCGGTGAGGCCGGCCTCGTTTAGGTAGTCGCGGGGAGGTCGAAGCATTCGGAGTCCGTCCAGCCAGAGGCGGTCCTCCTCCGACAGGTCCCCCCCGAGATCGAGGACCCACCGGCGGAGCTGGGCGATAGCTCGGACTTCTTCCAGGCCGCCCAGCGCGTGGGCCGACGGGAGGTCGTACCGACCCTCCCGCTCGCGGCCCAGAACATCCAGGTCGTCCAGTCGTTCATCAGATTTCAGCCGATCCACTTCCTTCCGAATCCGCTCCTTCAGCGCGGGCACGAGCTCACGGCGTCCGGCGCGGACGGCCAGGCCCGCCGCCCAGTCCACGCTCTCCAGGTCGTCCGCGTGGTCCTCTGTCTCCCGCGCGATAACATCGGCGAGAGCGGAGCTGAAGTCCGCCGCATGAAACACCTCGGACCGGAGGCGGGACTCCGAGGTGCCGTAGAAATCAGGGATGCCTTCTCTACGCGCGCGTTCCTCAAAACGGTTTATCAGGCGATCGAGTGCGGAACGGTCGGCGGTGCCGTTGGAGGCGGCCGTTCGGATGGCCGTGCGGAGGAGGTCGGCCTGATCGGCGTTCTTTGGATCCGCCGGAACGAGGGCGAGAATGCGGGGGCCCAGCTGGGGCACGTCGTAGTTGGCCAAGGCTTTGAGCGCCTGGCGCGTACGGACCACGTCGCCATTCTCGAGCTGAGCGTTGAAGAGCTGGAATGTCGCTTCGTGCCGTAGCCGGGCCAATTCCCCCAAGGCCCAATAAGCCACCGTCGCTCGAGCCGGATCACCCAGGTATTGCGTCGAGTAGACCTCGTACGCTTCCTCCGGGAAGGCCCGTACGAGGAGCTGGAAGTAGCCCACCGGAAGATTGGTCGCGTAGTTCTGCGGGGCTGGGATGTCCGCGGGTAGGGCGGCGGGATTCCGCCTAAGGTAGGCGTCGACAATGGCCCCGGCCCGGCGCAGCAGCTCGCGCACCGGAGTTCGGGGGGAGGGATCCGGCCGCAACGCAGGAGCGCCCGGCGCAAAGGCACTTGGCCGGACTTCCTTTGGGTTGGACGAGGACCTTGAGTTCGAAGGCGCGGTTACGAAAGCGGGCGGATAGGTCACGCCGACGGGGCGGAACAAAAGGCGGTAGGCTCCCGCGAGAAACAACAGCATCAAGAGGCTGGTCAGCAGGATGCGCAATGACTTGTTCACTTGGGGTAGCCTTGCTGGGCGAGCTGCGTGAGGGAGTTCATGCTCACCGTCCTGGGGACGAAGTAGCAACTATTCTCACCTAGCCCAACAGGGGTTGCGGCGTTGGTGTCAATCCCGTTCCTCATGTCCCCCCTCGCACTCCGGCCGGAGAGTCCGAGAGGGTACCCGGCTCCGTTAGACATCGGGCCTTCAAGGATGCCGGCGTCGATTATACATGGCGTCGTCTCAGAGCAATACGGCGCCCAAGAGAGCGCCCTGAACTCCCTTGGGTATCTCTGGATTAGATCTTCCGACCACACGATTTTAATAGTCTGCCCCTCATCCTGCCTAAGCATCCATACCCGTTCACATTTTCCCCCGATGGTTGGGTCTAGAATCTTTTCCGTGTTTTGGTGGGGTATGAAAGCGGAAGAAGAGAATGATGCAGGGGGGAGGGACTTGAACCCTCCAGGCCCTTGGGGAACAGGGGGTCCCGGAACCCCGGCGCCCACCGCAGGTCCCTCCCGGCTGACCGTCAGACGAGGATCTCTTTTACGACCTGGCCGTGGACGTCCGTCAGGCGGAAGTCGCGTCCCTGGAACTTGTAGGTCAGCCGCTCGTGGTTCAGGCCGAGCAGGTGCAGCACGGTGGCCTGAAAGTCGTGGACGTGGACGGGCTTCGAGATCACGTTGATGCCGAGGTCGTCGGTCTCGCCATAGCTCACCCCCGGCTGGATGCCACCGCCCGCCATCCAGATCGTGAACGCGTAGGGATGGTGGTCGCGGCCCCAGCGGGCCCGGTCCGCGAGGTTCCCCTGCAGGAAGGGGGTCCGGCCGAACTCGCCCCCCCAGATCACCAGCGTGTCGTCGAGCAGGCCGCGCCGCTTGAGGTCGGAGATCAGGGCCGCGCTCGGCTGGTCCGTGTCGCGGCACTGGTTGTAGAGCTCCGTGGTCAGGCTGTTGTGCTGGTCCCAGCCGGCGTGCATGAGCTGGACGAAGCGCACGCCGCGCTCCACCAGTCGCCGCGCCATGAGACAGTTGTACGCGAAGCTCCCCTGCTCCTTCACCGACGGGCCATAGGAGTCGAGGACCTCCTTGGACTCCGTCGAGAAATCGGTCAGCTCCGGCACGCTCGTCTGCATCCGGTAGGCCATCTCGTACTGGGCGATTCGGGTGGCGATCTCGGGGTCGCCCGCCTCCTTCAACTTCATCCCGTTGAGGCGGGCCAGGTCGTCCAGCATGCCTCGGCGCATTTCCGCGCTCATGCCCGCCGGATTGGACAGGTAGAGCACCGGCTCGCCACTCCCCCGGAATTTCACGCCCTGGTACCGCGAGGGAAGGAAGCCGGAGCCCCAGTAGAAATCGTAGAAGATCTGACCACAGCTCGTCCCCTTGCTGATCGACGTCATGACGACAAAGGCGGGCAGGTTCTCGGCCATGCTTCCCAGGCCGTACTGCGCCCAGGCGCCCATCGTCGGACGGCCCGGGATCTCGGCGCCGCTCAGGAAGAAGCTGATCGCCGGCGCATGATTGACCTGTTCCGTGTGCATGGACTTGATGAAGCAAAGATCGTCGGCGACCTTCGCCGTATGGGGCATGAGGCGGCTCACGGTCGCGCCGCTCTCGCCGTGACGCGCGAATGGCTCAACCGGCGCCAGAAGCAGCTTGCCCTTGGGGTCTCCGGTCATCGTGCTGAAGCGCTTGGTGCCCAGATACTCCTGGGGCACCGGCTTGCCGTGCATCGCCTGAAGCGCGGGCTTCCAGTCGAACAGGTCCACGTGGGTGGGCGCGCCATTCATGAAGAGATAGATGACCCGCTTCGCCTTGGGCGCGAAGTGGGGGAGCGCCGCCGGGACGGTCTCTCCCGCGAGGGCGTCGCGGCCCAGCAGCGACGCCAGGGCGGCCGTCCCGAGACCGATGGCCCCGCGCCCCAGCAGCTCGCGCCGCGTCAGCCTCAGCTTGTCCTCGTCAAAGGGATTCATTCGCGGGTCACTGCCTCGTCGAGGTTCAGGATCGTCAGGGCCACGGCCGTCCAGGCCGCGTGATCGACGGGATCGAGCGACTCGTCCCGCTTCGACTCGCCGACTTTGAGGAGGAGCTTCGCGTCCTCGGTCCGCGACGCGAATTCGGCGCGGCGACGCGCGAGCCCTCCCAGCAACACGCCCTGCTCCCACCGGGAGGGCTCCCGGGCCAGGACCCGCCGGCAGACGAAGGCCAGCCGCTCG
>Ga0222749_10000423_pt1 | contig 26109 bp, 25 predicted proteins | sample IncBWH2Mmetat_FD_197234 | JGI IMG/M metagenome (GOLD analysis project Ga0222749, IMG submission 197234) | Metatranscriptome of lab incubated forest soil microbial communities from Barre Woods Harvard Forest LTER site, Petersham... | ecosystem: Environmental > Terrestrial > Soil > Temperate... | reverse complement strand
TGGAACGAGAACGAATCGTGGGCAGCAGTTCGCCCGTATTGCCAGTGAGCAGGAAAATTGTGGCAAACTCGGGAGGCTCCTCCAGGACTTTGAGCAGGGCATTGGCCGCCTCTTTCATGAAGGCAGAGTTGGTGAAGATGTAAACCCGCCGCTTTCCGTTTGAAGGACGGAAATACATTGTCTCGGTGACCCGGCGGACTTGGTCCACTTTGATCATCAGTTGTGGCGGATCGGGTGGAATCACTATGACATCGGGGTGGGTTTGTATGAAAATGCGCGTTTCTTTTTTGTCGGTCTCGCGCAGACCTTCGCGGACCTCCACGGCTTCGGCGCAGCGCGCCTCCAGCGCGTCGGCCTCGGCAATGCGCTGGCAATTAGCACAAACCCCGCAGAAATCGGGCAGGTCTCCTGCCGGGGGCTCAAGACAATTCATGGTCTTGGCGATCATCTGCGCCAGCGTGTACTTGCCTGCACCCTCGGCCCCGGCGATGATCACGGCGTGAGGGAAGCGCTCATGCGCCAGCATCTGGCGTATGTTCGTGATTACGTTTTCGTTTCCGACAAAATCTTTAAATCCCATGATGATTTTCTTTAAGGCATCCCATAGTGTTTTTACTTTCAAGGCCGCGCTGGCAATGACAGACGCTTCTGCACCACATTCACGATTTCGCCGTGAACTACCTCGATGGAGCGCCGAGCGTCAATGAGCGCGACCCGTTTTGGTTCCCGGCGGGCAATCTCATGGTAGGCGCGGTGCACGCGCTCGAAGAAGCCCTGGTTCTCGCGCTCGAAGCGGCCTTCATCGGTGGTCTTCTGTTGCTCCTCGGCTTGCGCCTGATTACGGCGGCGCGCCCGTGCCACGCTACTGGCCACGTCGGAATCCATCAAGATGGTCAGATCGGGCTGCAGGCCGCCACAAAGAACGCGATGCAAGGCCAGCACGGGCTCGCTGCCCAGCTCGCGGCCCCCGCCCTGGTAAGCCTCGCTGGAATCGGTGAAGCGGTCGCAGAGTACGATTTTGCCGGCGCGCATGGCGGGAAGAATCACCTCATGAATATGCTGCGCCCGGGAGGCAAACATCAGGGCGAGTTCAGTGTGCGTATCCAGGCCAGCAGTGCGGGAGTCCAACAGGATGGCTCGGATGCGGTCACCGAAAGCAGTCCCGCCCGGCTCGCGGGTCGAAACGACATCCAGCTTGCGCTCGCGCAGATGTGCAGCCAGCTTCTCCAGTTGCGTGCTTTTGCCGCATCCATCCAAGCCTTCGAAGGTAATGAATCTGCCCTGCGCAATGGCTGCCACAAAAGCATGATATCAGCAGGCCGTTACGCGCAAAGATGTGCTGCTGGCTGCTACCCGTTTACAATCACTAGGGTCTGGAACGCTCCATGCTGCCCTTCAAACTTATCTATAGCGACGATTATTACCTGCCTATCGGGGCGCATGTTTTCCCCGCGCAAAAATACCGGATGATGCATCAGCGCCTGCTCGAAACCAAGACAGCTGCAGCCGAGGATTTTGTTGAGCCACGTCCGGCCGCTGATGAAGACATCCTGCTGGTGCACACATCGGAATACGTCCGGAAGCTCAAGAGCGGAACCCTTTCGCAACGCGAAGAGATGCAAATGGAGATCCCCTACTCGCCCGAGCTGGTAAAAGCTTTCTGGCTCTCGGCGGGCGGCTCGATCCTTGCGGCGGAACATGCGCTACGCGATGGCGTGGCCTTCAATATCGGCGGCGGATTTCACCACGCCTTCCCCGATCATGGCGAGGGGTTCTGCATGATCCATGATGTCGCGGTGGCGATCCGGCGCATGCAGAAAGACAGCAAGGTTCATCACGTCATGACGGTGGATTGTGACGTCCATCACGGCAATGGCACGGCGGCAATCTTTAACTCTTGGCTTAGCGGTGGAAGCTCGCGCGCCGGTATGGGAAGCCTGCCATCGTCGTTTGCTGCACACACAGAAGTCCTGGTGCAAGGGAAGGGAGGTTCGTTAAAATCCAGCGCGGTCAAATCCGAATCGGATACCGGCAGCGATGTCTTTACCATCTCCCTGCATCAGCAGAACAATTATCCGGCGATCAAGCCGCCATCTTCGATTGACGTAAACCTGCCCGACGGCACTGGAGACGATGACTACCTGCACTGGCTGGATAACGCGCTCAGCTCAGGCCTGCGACAGTTCACGCCCGAGCTGATCTGCTACGTCGCCGGCGCCGACCCTTACCGGGAGGACCAACTCGGCGGACTCGCCCTGACCATCGAAGGCCTAAAAAAGCGCGATGAGCTCGTCTTTCGTGTGGCCCGGGCAAGGCGTATCCCGGTGATGGTGACCTATGCCGGCGGGTATGCGCGCCGGGTGGAGGATACCGTCACCATTCACTGCAATACCGTCGTGGCAGCCAAAGAGATCTTTGCCGAGAAGATCTAACCGCAGAGGGCGCTGAGGAGCGCGGAGGGGAAACCCGTGCCGGGCCGGGGGTGGGGTACTTGCTAGGTAGTGGTGAGGCCCTAAAAACAACGCTGATTGCCGCTTATCCAGCGGGGAAAGTTGAGGTCGGGTGGAGGACTAGCTGAGCAGGTGGATGGAGCGTGGGTGGGCATCAAAAAAACTTACCCGAGGCTAACCGCAGAAGACGCTGAGGATCGCAGAGGTGAGCGCGGCCAGTAGGTGGGGGGGTGGGGTACTACTTGAAGTAGTCTGTTTAGGGGTAAGTCATTGAAATTAAATAACATACAGCCCATTAACAAGTAGTACTCAGTACTCAGTCCGCAGTACTCAGACAACGAATTTTCAAAGACCCAAAAGGGCTATAAAAGCCCAGGCATTCTTGAATGCCTAAACGGAAACACACGTGTGGCACAATGATGGCATACAGTTGCTGAAGAATGAACGGTTTGATATCAGAGTGATATCACTGTTTGGCTAAAACAAAAGCTTGCCGCGGATTTCGCGGACTGCGCAGATTTTTGAAAGCAGCCTCTGGTGACGGTGGGCTACACTAACCTGTAAGAAGATAATCAATCACGGGCCTCTTTCAGCGGCTTTTCGCAGTCAATGAACAAGCGAAGTTTGTAAATTTAATGTAATTTCTTGCCGCAATTTTTCTGTTGAACTTTCTGGCTCACGGATGCATCGAAATCATCTTGAGCTTGCTAGAATAGCAAGGGTTTTGAGGCATCTAAATAAATATGCCGGTGCTCACTTTTGCTCAGGTGGCAAGGCAACGCTCATGATAAGGAACATAAACGGGAACATGGATCTTGGCTATGAACGCGGTTTTCAGTTCTCAGTCAAAACCCAGGTCCCTCGACTCCGCCGCGAAGCGCGGCTGCGCTCGGGATGACAAAAGTTGGAACTAGTAGAAATTGGACCAGCAGAAATTAAGGATGCGAACAGAGCCAAACAAACTCTAACTGCCAAACAAACCCTAACTAAATATGTTTTATCTAACTAAGTATGTTTGAGAATCTCTCCGAAAAACTTCAGCGCGCATTCAAGAACCTTCGCGGACAGGGCAAGCTCACCGAAGAAAACATGGGTGAAGCCCTGCGCGAGATCCGGCTGGCGCTGCTCGAAGCCGACGTCAACGTCAATGTCGTCAAGAAATTTATTGACGAGGTGAAAGCCAAGGCCACCGGCGCCGAGGTCATGACCGCGCTCTCGCCCGCCGAGCAGGTGGTGAAGCTGGTGCGCGACGAGATGGTCGAGCTTCTGGGCAAAGATACGGCCAAGCTTAAGTTTGCCTCGCAGCCACCCACGGTGGTGTTGATGGCAGGTTTGCAGGGTTCCGGTAAGACCACCACCACGGGCAAGCTGGCGGCGTGGTTCAAGAAGGGCGGGCACCGGCCTATGCTGGTCAGCGTGGACGTTTATCGTCCGGCGGCGCGCCAGCAGTTGAAGATCGTTGCGGACGCCATTCCCGCGCACATCTACGAAGGCAAGATTGAGGGCGAAGGCAATACGGCCATGGTCGAACGCCTGGCCAAAGAGGCTCGCCGCGAAGCGATCAATAACGGCTGCGACGTGCTCATTGTGGATACCGCCGGGCGCCTGCATATTGACGATCAACTGATGGACGAAATGCAGTCGCTCAAGAAGCTGCTGAATCCATCGGAGATCCTGTTCGTGGCCGACGCCATGACCGGTCAGGATGCGGTCAAATCGGCCGATGAATTCCATAAGAAGCTCACGCTGACGGGCGTGGTGCTGACCAAGATGGATGGCGACGCCCGCGGGGGCGCGGCACTTTCGATCCGCAACGTCACCGGGCAGCCCATCAAGTTCCTGGGCATTGGCGAAAAATACGATGCGCTTGAACCTTTTCATCCCGACCGCATCGTGGGCCGCATTCTGGGCATGGGCGACATTCTTTCGCTCATCGAGCGCGCGGAAGAGACCATGGACCGGAAGAAATCCGAGGAGTTCGCCAAGAAGGCCCTCACCGGCGACGGATTTTCTCTGGAGGACTTCCGCGACCAGTTGCGCCAGGTGAAAAAGATGGGCTCGCTGCAAAGCATTGTGAAGATGCTGCCCAACGTGGGGCCGTTCCAGGGCCTGCAAAAAGCATCTGACAATATTGACGAGAAGCAACTGGTGCGCACGGAGGCGATCATCAATTCGATGACCGCGCACGAGCGCGATCACCATGAGGTCATCAATGGCAGCCGGCGCAAACGGATCGCCCGCGGCTCTGGAACTTCGGTGCAAGAGGTCAACCAGCTTTTACGGCAATACGCGCAGATGCGCAAGATGTTCAAGAGCATGAGCAAATCAGGCTTCATGCAAAAACGTTTGGCAGGAATCAAACTGCCAGGGATGTAATATTTGCGGATTTTGAGTATTATTCCGTGCGCCAGTGTGACCGTCAGGAGGGCTTTGTTGCCAAATCAAAGTCGTTCAAAGATATATCGGCTGCTTTTGTGCAGTGTCTGCAGTGTGTTGTTGTTTGCCGCTTGTGCCTATGCAAGCGAATTGCTGCCGCCTGCACCGTCACTCGATCACGGATACCAATTGGCCTATAACCTCGACTTTACTTCTGCGCAGCAGGAATTCACTGCCTGGCAAAAAGTCCATCCACAAGATCCGCTTGGTCCGGTTTCGGAAGCTGCCGGCCTATTGTTTTCCGAATTCAGCCGGCTGGGCATCCTGGAGTCACAGCTCTTCACCAAGGATTCCAGCTTTGAAAAGCGCAAGAAGCTGACACCTGATCCCGCGCTCCGGGCACGTTTCCAGGCTGCCTTGCTCCGCGCCGATGCTCTAGCCCAGGCGCAGCTTACGAAAGACCCCAACAACACCGATGCACTCTTCGCGCAGGCGCTCAGCAACGGCTTGCGCGCCGACTATACTGCCCTCATTGAGAAGCGCAATGTGGCTTCGCTGGGATATACCAAGGACGCCAGCGCGGCCGCCAAAAAATTGCTGAAGATTGATCCGGAATATTACGACGCGTATCTGGCCACAGGACTCAACGACTACATTGTCGGCAGCCTTTCCGCGCCGGTGCGCTGGTTCATGCGCATGGGGGGATACGAAGGCGATAAGAAGGCGGGCATCAACGAGTTGAGACTCGCCGCCGAGCATGGCCGCTTCTTCGCACCCTTTGCCCGAATGCTTTTGGCGGTGACCTATTTGCGCGACAAAGACCCGCGTCATGCGCGCGAGTTGCTGTCAGGGTTGCGTGACCAGTTTCCGGCCAATCCGTTGTTTGCCCGCGAGATCGCCCGCCTGGACCATAGCCACACGGGCGGCGGGGAATAAGGCAGCTTCCTACAAAACCCTTACCGCGGATTTCACGGATCAACGCGGATTTTAATCGTTATTCACCACAGATCACATGCGCCTTGGTAGAGGCAAACAGAAAATCAGTTAGCCTGCGAGAACTGTGAGAATTTCTTCCGGCTCCATGCGGCGGGTGTAATCGGCGTGCGCTTCAGCAAACTGGACCTTTCCATCAGGCTCGATGACAAACGTAGCAGGCAGCGGCAGCTCCCAGCTTTCGTCTCCGTTGCAATGCGGCAGATTTACGAAGGTGCGTTTGTATTGCTGTTTTAAATAATCAGGGATGGCATAGACCAATCCGAATTTTCTTGCCACCTGATTGCCGGCATCGCTGAGCAGAGGAAATTTCAGGTGATGCTGTTCGGCAGCAAAGCTGGTCTGCCGCTGGGTTTGCGGCGATACGGCGATGAGAGAAGCTCCTTTGGCCTGAATCTGCGCCCAGACTTGTTGCAGCGCCTCGAGCTGCGCCACACAGTACGGACACCAGCGCCCACGATAAAAGCTGATGACCAAACGGCCGCGGGCGCGAAGCTCCGAAGAGCGTACGAGCTTGCCATTCGCATCCGGCAACTCAAAGTCGGGAGCGGTAGCACCTGCGGGCAGTATCCGTTTCGCAAGGCCTGATTCCTGCAGCTCTGCAATGGCGCGGTCGGTGACGGCCAGATGCTCGGGGCGCAGCAGTTCACGAGTGCGGCTTCGGATTTCATCGAGTTGCGCTTGCAGGGACATGGGTTCATGCTAGCATTGCTTCTTATAAAAACGTTCACCCAGCGCCCAGTTAGCGGCATCTAAAGATTGAGTAATAGGGTAATTGTAAAATCGGGTAATTGAAGGTGCTGCTATGCTTCGAGAGTTATCTGCAGAACAACCAACACTGAAGGCTGCGCAAGAAGAACCTGAGCGGTTACCCTTAGCCAATCGAGAAGCCCACGAGCGTGCGCTCGATGAGACCCTGGCAGAAACCTTTCCGGCCAGCGATCCGCTTTCTTCGATTCCTGACCCGGCCAGCGATGATCCTCTGGCTGCATAGGTCAAAATCCCCAACAATATTGCCAAACCTGCTGGTTTTACGTGATAATACTTGTTTGTCTATTGCCCGATGACCCCACGGTAGGATCGTGTTATAGCGACCAGGCCGGGGAGGCGCGTTAGACGCTGCCGAGCAGTTTTTCCTAGTCATTAGAAAGGACAAGTTTTACAGTGTTAATGATTCGTTTAGCGCGCATTGGTGCGCGTAAGAAGCCGTATTACCGCGTGGTCGTGATCGAAAAAGACCGCGCCCGCAACGGACGGTCGGTAGAGGTTGTGGGAACCTACAATCCGCGTACGACTCCGGCCACCATTAATCTCAAACGGGACCGTATTGACCATTGGGTCTCCAAGGGCGCACAGTTGTCGGAGACCGTCAGCAAGCTTATCTCCAAGCAGGCGCAACCGGCTCCTGCGGCTTAGGTTCGTGGCTGGTGTGGCATTGACTTTATGGAGTTCCCTCGGCTCTAGAAAAAATCAGGAGTGCCGTCACCTATGACAGGCGAACCCGGTGGGGACATGAGAGCGCTCGTGGAACAGATGGCGAAGGCGCTCGTGGATGAACCAGATCAAGTTTCCGTCAATCTTGTCGAGGGAGATGGGGAAAGCGCCGTGCTTGAGTTGCGCGTTGCCCCCGGCGACCTGGGCAAAGTCATTGGCAAGCAGGGCCGCACAGCACGCTCGATGCGAACCATTCTGGGCGCAGCCGGCATGAAGCTGCAAAAGCGGTTCACGCTGGAAATTCTGGAGTAGCGCGTATCAGCGAAGGGTTTGTCACCATTGCGCGCGTCCTCAAACCCCAGGGGCGGCGCGGCGAAGTTGCAGCCGAACTTCACACCGATTTTCCCGAGCGGTTTGCAGAAGAACAGCGAGTGTTTCTGCTGGGAGCGGACGGAGAGCGGCGCGAGCTGGAGTTGGAAGAACACTGGCTGCACAAAGGCCGCGTGATTCTTAAGTTCCGCGGCGTAGATTCCATCAGCGAAGCCGAGTTGCTGGCAGATGCCCAGGTGCAGATTCAGGCCAGCGAGCGCCACACGCTGGAACCGGGCGCGGAGTATATCAGCGACCTGGTGGGTTGCTGCGTAGTGGACCTGAGCGGCACGCCCATGGAGATCGGTATTGTGCGAGAGGTCCAGTCGGGGGCGGGAGAAGCCCCGTTGCTGGTGATTGAGGCCGAAACGGAAAAAGGGAAGAGAGAGATTCTTGTGCCATTGGCCGCTGAATACTTGAAGAAGGTGGATGTAGCCGCCAAGCGCATTGAGATGATTTTGCCGGAAGGGTTATTGCAGCTTGATGCTCCTCTCACAGCAGAGGAAAAAGAGCGGCAGGCCCGAGGGAAATAGCGTAATAAGGCTAGTTCATGTTGGTCGGCCAGAAACAAGGGGTGAGCTTTTGGTGAGCGCCGTTCAGCGCGAACCAAAAGCGAGGGCGGAGCGGCCTTGTTTTGGCTGCGAAGCCCTTAGAGAAATGTCCCGACAATGAAGTTCGAAATTATCACGATTTTTCCGGACTTTTTTCACGGGCCATTGCAGCATGGCATTGTGCGGCGGGCACGCGAAACTGGAATTATTGATATTCGCGTGCATGATCTGCGGGCCTTTACCCATGACCGGCATCGTACAGTAGATGACCGGCCCTTCGGCGGGGGTGAGGGCATGTTGCTCAAGGCGGAGCCGATTTTTGGTTGCGCCGAATCGCTGGCAGTGAGCCCGCGGGAAGTACGGATCACGGGGCGGGCGACAGAGTCGGTGATATTGCTCTCTCCGCGGGGAACGCTGTTGACCCAGGATGTGGCCGCGCATTTGGCCTCCCTGGATAGACTGGTGCTCATCTGCGGGCGTTACGAGGGTGTGGATGAACGCGTAAGCGAGCACCTAGCCGATCGCGAGATTTCGGTGGGCGATTATGTGCTGAGCGGCGGTGAATTGCCGGCAGCCGTGCTGGTGGATGCAATCAGCAGATTGCTCCCAGGCGCTCTGGGCAACGAGAATTCCGCACGGCAAGAGTCTTTTACGAGCTCGGCCGTGACGAAAAATAGCAACGCACGCGCCGCGAAGGCAAAAGGCAACGCGCACTCTGCGAACTCAAAGAGTGCACGGAAGAACAAGAACGAAGACGCGCCCGCTGCTCCGGATTCCACGTGTGGCTCCGGTGGGCTGTTGGACTATCCGCAGTACACCCGGCCCGCGGATTTTCGCGGAATGAAGGTGCCGGAAGAGCTGATGTCGGGCAACCATGATGAGATCCGGCGCTGGCGGCGCGAGCGAGCGCTGGAAAAAACATTTCACCACCGCCCAGAGTTGCTGGACCGGGTGGAATTGAGCGCGGAAGACAAGAATTTTTTGCAAAAATTGCGGCGCGAGGCCGCGAGCTAACAAATTTAGAATTTTTGAAAAGGGCTGAATATGTCAACGTCAACATTACTCGATAAATTGAATGCCAAGCTGCAGCGCAGCGACATTCCCAACTTCGTTCCCGGCGATACCATTCGCGTGCACGTCAAGATCAAAGAAGGCGATAAAGAGCGCCTGCAGGCTTTTGAGGGCACCGTCATTGCCAGGAGCCGCGGCCCGCAGGCCAGCTTTACCGTCCGCAAGGTCAGCTTCGGGCAGGGGGTGGAGCGCATCTTCCCGGCCAACTCCAAGGTGATTGATAAGGTGGAAGTGCTTCGTTCCACGCGCGTCCGCCGCGCCAAGCTGTACTACCTGCGCGGCCTCAAAGGCAAGGCGGCGCGCCTGACGGAAGTTGAGCGCGAACGTCCGGCACAGCCGGCGGCGGCTGAGCCACAGAAGTAGCCAAGTTCCAGACTATTGGTTATTAGCTTATTTATGGTCTGAGAGCAGGGCCACGCGCATCTGGCCCAGGTTGGTGACGTGCTTCATCAAGCTTTGCGTGGTGGAGTCGGGGCCGCCGTTGAGCAGCCGGCGGAGTTTGCCGCGTTCTTTCAGATCAATACCTATGATTTCAAAGCTCATCTGACGGGGCTGCTCTTCCCGCATCAGGACTGCTGCCCGCACCCGGCGCACACCCACGTGCAGTTCCAGATCGGCTTCTGTACCGTTGCCCAGGCGTGTATTGGTGGTCCCAAATCCGCCACCCAGGCTGAGACGGTTGACCTTTAATTTCGATTGCGCTCTCGACGTGCTGACTGTTCCAGAGACCGCGGCTGTGGGCATAACGCGGGGATAACGCCGCTGCCGTGACCACGGGCAGCCATTTACCGCATCCAGGGGGCCGAAGCAGAGGTCGCTATCGGTCAAACCCTTGGACATGGCAAACGTGCGCCCTTCCAAGGGATCAATCATCAGCAACGCCTGGGCAGCGGCGATACGAAGCTCATGGGGATACTCCCAGCGCATCAATTTGCGCGCTTCAATAATCGTGCACAGTTGGTTTCCTGCCTTGCTCTCACGCAAACGTCCCAGAGCTTCCATGGCCTTGATGCGCAAATAGTCGAACCCCTCGGTTTCGTTATCGAATGCAATCCGCATCAACCGTGGGCTGGCCTCGCGATGGCCGCTCATGCCCAGCTCATCTAAAAGGATGGGTAGAAGCACCGGGTCAATGTCATCCATGATTTTCAACAGCAGACGTCCGCGTTCGGGAGCGCCGGCCGCAGCGATCTGGCGTATGGCCATATCCTGATAAAAGCGGCTCCAGTTCACCATGCGCTTGGGCAGCACCTCTTCCAGGACAGCTGTATCCAGCCGGCTCAAAATGCCCACGGTCACCACAGCATCAGCAGGAGATTCCCCCTTCAGCTTCTCTTTCATGTGGTTGACTGCGTGTGGGCCGAGGTGCTTAATCAGGAAAAGAATACGTTCACACTGGTCGCGGCGCACACTGTGGTCGAACTGGTGCAGCAACTTTTCTGTGGCCGTCTGCGGGATGCCACGCAGCATCTCGAGCAGATCGGCGGAAAGCTGCGGAGTACGCGTGGCTTCGGTCACGAATTCATCCAATTTATCGAGCACGCCAATGCGGGGCCGCAGGCGCTCGGCCAGGGCTGGGAATTTTTCCCGCAGCTCATCCACCGACGCTATCGCCTGCTGGATGGCGATGTACTGCTTGTTATTGGCCGCCTCCTGGCTGAGCCGTATGAAAGTGGCCCCCAGGGTCTTTTGCAATTCCGGATCAGGTTCCTGGCCCAGTTGATCTCCAACGATCTGCAGCGCCTCCTGCAGCAAGCTGGGAGAGCGACCGTAGAATTCTGCCAACTGACTGAGCCCCAGCGCGGCCTTCATGCGCCCTTCCAACTCTTTGCTCTTTACACACTGCGCATAGTTGATCAGGATCTTTCCGGGAAGATTGACGGCATCCCGCTCCAGCAGCTCGCCCACGTATTGCGCTACGTTGCGGGGCGGAATGCACCAGGCATCGGAGGAAAGCAGAACGCTGCGCTTGCCCTGCTCGGGCATGGCGGCCCAGAATTGGCGGTCCAAGATGTCGGCGCGGTTTTCCACCAGCATGCCGGCGCGGACCATTTTTTCTTCATGAGCGTTCAGAACCTTGCGCAGAGATTCCATCTCGCGGCTCATGCGCTCCATCATGTCGCGGACGGCGTTGACTTTGACCTCGCCGCGCTGGAAGCGGTCCATGGCGAATTTGATGGCAAGGTTTTCCGCCAACTGGATAAGCAACGGCGCATCCGGCTGGGCGCTGGGATGTTCTGCAATGTGAAGCAGCGCCTGCTGCAGTGCCTGCTGGCCGGCACGGGTAAGCTGGGTAACCTGCCTCTGGAACTCGGCCGGCATCTGCTCCGCGGATTGATTGGGAGCCTGGCTGCCATCACCAAGGTTGGTCAGCATGTGAATAATATTGATGATGTCGGTCTCGCGCGGCGTCTCACAGATAAGCGGCATAGGCGGCGAATCCGGATCGCTGCTGGCGGCCTGGCTGTTCGCGAATATCCCACTGCCGGGCGTGAATACTCCGCTGCCGCTGGTGAATATTCCACTGCTGGCGCCCTCGGCGGCGGCGATCATCTGCAAAAGCTTTTGCGGATTGCTCAGCCAGGCGCGGATTTCACCGGCATGCTCGCCCAGCGATTGCATGGCGATCTGCGAGGCCAGGTTTGAAACTTCGCTTTCGTCACCGCTCTGGGCTACAAAGCGGATCTGGTTAATGCGGATGCTGGAAGACTCACCAAAAGATTTTTTCAGCTCATCCGCCAGGGTGGAAGACTTATTGCCGGAGTTCATGAAGGCGCGCACGAAGCGCGAGAAATCTTCTATGCTGGTGGCCGCGGAAAAATGAATGCTGCCCACACCGGCCGAATTGAGCATTTGCGCAAAACTGCGCTCAGCGGCGGCAGCTTCCAGGGGGATTCCGTCTAACAGCAAGCGGGTCCCAGAAACTCCCAGCATCACACCTGATTTCCCATCAGCGGGCTGGGCGGCGCACAGCTCTTTCCATGCGGCATTAAATTGTTCAGAAGTGCGGGTGTGGTCGCATCCATACAGGCGGGCATACTTCAGCAAGATGTTCAGACTGCGGGCAAAAGAGCGAGCGGCCAGAGATCTAGCGGTTTCAACTGCCCCGGGTGGGGAACCCACGGTGTACCACCTGCCTTAAAAGTACATATAGTGTCTGCTGCCGAGGGACAATAGACAACATTACGGAAGTACGAGAAGGTTAGTGCACCTTGGACTGTGCAGGTTTTTACGAACTTAGAGCGGCTTCGCCGGTGAAATGGAATTTTCTGTTGCCAGATTGATGAAATGGGGTGAAACTTTCCAGGATAGAGATATCAGGAACGGCGAGGCACATGGATCCCAGGAGAAAGACCGGCAAAAACGGAGAAGAACAGGGAATATCCCCCTCTGCCCTGAAGATGCGGATGCTCAAGAAGCTGCGCTGCACACAGCGTTTTGAGAAGCTGGCCTGGCAGGCAGGGGCAAAGCTGGTGGCGGGGGTGGATGAAGTTGGACGCGGCTCGCTGTTTGGACCAGTCGTCGCTGCAGCCGTGATTCTGAATCCGGAAGACCGCATTCGCGGTCTGCGTGATTCCAAGCTTTTGCCCCCGGAGCGGCGTGAGGTGCTGGCGGCCCAGATTCGCGAACGCGCCGTATGTTTTGCCATCGCAGAGGTGGATTCGGCTACGATCGACGCCATCAATATCTATCAGGCCTCGCGCCGGGCCATGCTGCAGGCCGTGCAACTGCTTTCCCTCAGGCCCGACCATCTTCTGATTGACGCCATGCAGATTGATTTCGACTGCGCGCAGACCAAGATCATTCACGGCGACGCGCTTTCGGCTTCCATCGCCGCCGCTTCCATCATTGCCAAGGTGGAGCGCGACCGCATGATGCGCGAGCTGCACGAGGTTTATCCGCACTATAACCTCGCTTCCAACAAAGGCTACAGCACGCCCACCCATATCCGCAGCCTGCGCGAGCATGGCCCCTCACCGCTGCACCGGCAATCGTTCGCTCCGGTATGGAATTCCAGGTTGAAAGCGCCGCAAGAGGTGCTCGATTTCATGAGGGAAAACGAAAGTGCAGATTCAACAGATTCCCAAACTGATCCAGGGTTCATAGCGGATGCATAAAATTAATTCAAAGTACAGCCGAAGAGTTTTCTTCAAAACATTGCTTCGAACTCTACATTTTTCCGCATACCTCAGCGTCTATTGATGCCTGGCTTAAATAATGTGCTACTCAAAAGAGGCCAGGGCTAAAGCCCGATTTTATTTAAGCTTACCCCCGGCTAAAGCCGGGGGCTCCCACCGTGAGCCGCAAGCGGCTCGTCGGTTGGGCAACCTTACCTGATCTCACTGACTTTGCGTTCCTGCAAGCCGCATGTTACACATTTAGGTTTGCCGTTGCTTCACCACACCTTTTGCCGGGGGAGAGACTATGCTGCGATTGCTCTGCGTTACCGCTCATCCTGACGATGAAGCGGGCGGCTTTGGCGGGACCCTGCTGCGTTACGCCAACCGAGGAGTCGAAACTCACGTCATCTGCCTCACCCCAGGCCAGGCGGCTACCAATCGCGGCGGAGCCAGGACCGACGACGAACTTGCGGCCATGCGGCGCACCGAATTTGCCGCTGCCTGCAAGATTCTGAAGGTCAGCCATGGCGAGGTGCTGGACTATCCCGATGCGCGACTGTATCGCCAGGATTTTTACACCGTGGTCGAAGACCTGACGCGACGGGTGCGCAGCATTCAGCCACAGGTGGTGATCACGATGGGACCTGACGGCTCGATTACGGCGCATCCGGACCACTCCATGGTGTCGCTGTTTGCCACCATGGCTTTCCACTGGGCGGGAAGGACGAACCGCTTTCCAGAGCAGCTCAAGCAGGGCCTGGAGGCCCACCAGGCACAGAAGCTGTATTTAATAACATCCGGGTTCACACTGCCCGATCGCGGGCCGGTGCTGGTGCCTCCCATTACTGCTACAGTAGACGTCAGTGAATTCAGTGAAGCCAAAATCGCCGCCTTCAAGGCGCACACCTCGCAATCCCCCCTATTTGCGCGGGTGGAAGACGTAATTCACCGGCGCGGCAGTAAAGAGCATTACCATCTGGCAGCGGCTGCGCAACCGGGTCCACTGGAGCAGGAGACGGACCTGTTTGCTGGAGTCAAAGACGGGTAAATCGGTGCCCCGACCCAAGCCCTATTTATGAAACCAGCTCTAGTAGACGCTGAAACTTGTCTGGATAGTCAGTTTCACTGCAACAGCGATACCTTCTTTGGTGGCCGGAATAAACCGCCAAGTGCGCAAGGTGGCTATGGATTGCTGATCCAGATCGGGCCGTAAAGAACGCTCAACTTGGACATCTCTGACGGTCCCATCAGGATTCACGATGACAGATAGACCTACGATTCCCGAGACCTTCGCGTTGCGGGCAGCGTCGGTATAGCTAGGGTCTGGCGAATAGACGGGAACTGGAGCTGCGACCCCGCATCCGACGCGGTAAACAGGCGTTCCATCGCTCGCGGTCATTAAGACGACACTCTTCTTGGCACAATCGGGTTCGGCGGTTACAAAACCGCGGTAACCAGAAGGTATGTCGAACAACGAAGAGTCAAGAGGGCCTGTTGAGAGCTCGACAATATCGGCAGTGTAGGCGGCTTGCAATCCCTTCGAGCCGCGTGGCACCTTCACCTTAAGCTCAAGAGGAAGCAGGGCAGGACTGAGATTCCCATTTGCCTGCAAGTATTTGTCCGGTGCACTGTAGGAAAGCACACCCAGCCGGTCGGCTTCCGTCGTTGCCGGACATTCCGGCAGATCCGGCAGTTCGGCGTACCAGCCATCTCTCTCCCATCCGACGAATGAAGCGAGCTTACGGTCCGCGGCGCAGGAACCGCCCGGCTCCATTCGCTCGCGAAAGATGATGTGACGAGCGTCGCGGCCGAAGATCTGTTTGTGCTCCTTCTTCTCAATCACCTCACGTTTCCCCTGGACCGTGCAATGGTTCTCGGTTGCAGCGGGCGCCGTCTGCGGAGCGGTATCAGTGGATTGAGGTGGAGCGGGTTGGGATGGAGCCGTGATGGGAGTAATCGTATAGGTTTTTTTCTCAGTGTTCAGTCGAATCGTGCGGAGTTGATCGCATTGTTTGATCACGACAATAGGATTGTTGGGATCCTCCTGGCGTATCCGTTGTCCTTGTACAAATACAATCTGGTCGTGATTGGTTATGCCACCGAGATGAATACGGTATTTGAGATCTGCAAAACAGCTTGAAGAAAGCATCAGAACGGTAATTGCAACCAGCTTCTGCATAAAAATTCCTCTTTCCGGGGTATTTCCCAAATTTCAAATGCTGAAAGCTCTCTTGCTGCTCAATATCCTGAACGACATGCATTATAAGCAGCAGGCTTTCCTCCCAGAACGAAAAAAGGCCCCTGACTTGCAGGAGCCTTACAATTTTTTTCGCCAACTTCTTACTGGGCGTGGGGCCGGATGATGTCGCTTAATACGTCCGGCTTGTTGCGATCGCGTTCCAGATGCGGATACTTATTGCCTTCGTGATAGTCAACCTTGAAGGTGCGATAGTATTCGCCGTTGCGCACCAGCAGCTCCACCGGCGCACTGCCGTTATTTTGGGCGGCCTTGAGGGCTTCATATAGCACCGGCGAATCGTATTTGCGGCCATTGACGGCAATCAGCACCATTCCTGGCCCGATGCCGGTGTTATAGGCCGGCGAGCCAGTTACCACGTCGGTCATTACGTCTTCACGATCCAGCACGAAGCCCAGCGAGAAGCGGAAGTCAGCATTATGGCGGACACGCTGCTGCACCCGGTGCATCGGCGACGGAGTGTCGGTGTATACAACCCGCCATCCGCTGTTCTCGATTCCGCCCAGCGGCGCTCCTGGCCCGTTGCTTTCGAGGCGAGTATGGAAAAATGTGCTCCAGTCGTAAGGCGCGACCTGGTTCATGGCAGTTACGAGCTGGTCGAAGTTGTAGGGGACGACTTCCGGTGCCCCGCTTGGGGCTCCGTAAAAGAGCTTGCAGAAGTCATCGAGCGACTTTTTGCCTTGCGTGAGGTTGCGGATTATGGTGTCAGCCTCCAGCCAGATCAGCGATCCATCCTGATAAAAGTCGGTGCTGCGGCGCCACGAAACCCACGCCTTGGTGCGGTTGCCGTATGTATCCTGCGCGTCACGGGCGGTATCGAGCACGTTGCGCCAACTGCGGCCAGGACGGTCGCGGTCCATCTCGGAGGCAACCAGCGCCAGTTCATCGCGGTACTCCTCCGGGGTCCATAGCCGGCTGCGGGCCGTGAATACATTGCCCAGATAGGTCGTCAGACCCTCATAGACCCACAACAAGTCACCAACCATGGGCTCCTGGTAATCGGGGGTTGCTAATCCCGCCGGGCGGCGGTATTTCCCATTCCAGGAGTGCGTCATTTCGTGCGGCATCAAGCCGGCGGAGTACCTGCGGAAATCGTCATCCACCAGGGCGCCTTCGTTGGTGCGGTCGTCGCTGGATTCGTGGTGCTCCAGCCCAAAATGCGCTGTGTTGTCACTCAGAGTAAGCAGGAAGTCGTAGTGGCGATAGTGGGTTGCGCCGAAGAGCGCGCGGGTTTCTGCCACAAGATTTTTGAGGTGATCGAGCTCTTCCAGCGTGATTTCCAGTGCAGCGGCCCGGTCAGCGGCAACATCAAGCGAAACTTGCGGGTCGCTTTCTTTCAGGGTAAGTTTTTTAAAATATTCTCCCGCCAGCACCGGCGAATCCACCAGGGTGACCAGGGAAACCGGCGCAAATTGCACGGTGCCGCCTGCTTCACCCGTGCTTTGCAAAGCGGTGCCGTATTTCCATCCCGCGGGCAGCTTCAGGCTTGCGGTGAAGGTGATGTCGCTGGCCTTCCAGCCCTTGGGATATAACAGCGCCTGGTTCCAACTAATGATCGTCAGTTTTTCTGTTGCGGAGGCGCCGGAAGAAAAACCTGCGGCCTCGGCGGGGGAAAGGTAATCCAGAACTACGTCAATGGAACTCGCGCCCTGGGGAACTTCGCAGTGCAGGGCATACATATCCACCTGGTCGCGTTGCCAAGCAATCTCTTTACCGTTAGCAAAGAACTTAATCCCGGCCAGGTCTGCGATGGGGCCGGTGGGCGCGTGCTCTCCCGGCAACCACTTGGGATAGTAAAGCGTAAGCGGCCCGGGCGAGGCTTCGATGTTCAGCTTGGCGTGGAAGATCTTGCGCGGCGCTTCGGAGGCATCCACGATGAGAGTGACCTTGGGTGCGGCATTTTCAGCAGGAGCAGCGGCGAAGCCCGCTCCAGGAAGCAAACAGAGAATCAGAGCAAGAAGCGTAATTCGAGGCATGTCAAATCCTAAAGATTGAAGATAAGAAGAACCAAAGAAGATAACAGAATTGGACGAAGCGCTCCAGCGAAGGTGATCAGGCTCACCGCTTCTTTTTGGTTTTGCTGGAATCCTGCAGCGGTTGGGGCTGCGTTGAAGCGACGCTGGCCAGCACCTTGTTGAAGGCCTCCTGCGCCGTCATCTCTTTTTTGCCGCCTTTGTTCTTGCGGTATTTATGCTCAAAATCACAGGTGCGGCAGCGCACCTGGAGTATCTCTTCGCCCATCATGGCCACGATGGAGTGGTCCATGGTGCGTTTGCAGCGCGAACAATGATCGTCAATGACGTCGCCAAGACGCATAGCGGGAATGTATCACAGCCGGCTACTGTGCGGGAGCGTAATAACCCTTACGCGTGCGCACGTGCAGCTTCTTGTTGTTTTGCGCCTCGATCTCAATGGCACGGTAATGACCGTCGGCGCGGAAGTCGGGCGGCTTATAAGCCAAAGCGTACTGGCTGCGCAGCTCTTCCTGGATCTCGGAGAAGGCGTTGGCAACGTCCTCAATCTTGAAGGGAAAGAAAACGCGCCCGCCGGTGGATTCGGCGATGTATTGCAAGACCTTGTCTCCATGCAGAATCATGCCGCTGGTGTTGGTGCTGATGCTGTACACGATTACCTCGGCACGCTGCGCCATCTCCACGGCCTCATCGCGGGAGACGCGGCTCTGATTATCTTCGCCGTCACTCACCAGGATGATCGCGCGCCGCTGCCCCGTGGGGCTGGCGGTCTTCATCAACTTGTCGCGGCAGGCCCAATAAATGGCGTCGTACATGGCCGTGCCGCCGCCCGGGCGCAACATGCGCACGCCGTGCGAGAGCTTCTCGCTATCGTTGGTGAAATCCTGGGTGAGCTCGGCGGTGGTATCAAAGCCGACGATAAAGGCCATATCGGTTTTGGGCCGCACAATCTGGTTGAGAAACTCGATGGCCGCCTCCTGCTCAAACTTGAAGCGGTCGCGGATGGAGTTGCTGGCATCAATCAACAGCCCTACGCGCAGCGGCAGGTCGGTTTCGGGGCGGAACCCGTCGATTTTTTCTACCGGCTTGTGATCGTCGAGCACATGAATATCATTCTGAGTAAGGTTCTTGATGAATTTTCCGTGCTTGTCGGTGACCGTGAAAATCAGGTTTACCTCGTTCACGCCGACGTGGATGGTTTCAGCAGTCGCGTTGTCCGGAATCGCCGACTGAGGCGGATTACCCGGAGCGTTGGAATTAGATGGAGCTGAGAGCGAATCGGCTTTCTGCTCCTGGGCTGCTGCGGCTTTCTGCTGCGCGCTTGCCGGTGTGGGTGCAGGTGCTGCCGGCTTGGCTTGCGGAGGCGGCGCTGGCGGTTTTTGCCGTTGCTGTTGTTCTACAAGCACGGCCGACGGGGCCGAAGGCAGTTGGTCAGAAGACTGCGCCAGGGCTGCGGTAGTAAGCGTTAATGACCCACAAAGAACGAGGGCACACGTTGTAATGCGACAAACTGAGTGCATGTTTTCCTGATTATAGCTGGGTTTTACTGCAAGAATTATAAATTCCCGGAAAAGAAAGCTGACATTACGAAAGGGCATATACATAGATTCCAGCTCACGTGCAAAAAGGAATTTTATTCAGTGATGCTGCCGCGCAAAGCCGAGAGAAAACCTTCCAGTTCGGACGGCAGATCAGACCGTAAAGTGAGCAGCTTTGCGGTTCGCGGATGAAGAAATTCGATCTCGGCAGCGTGCAGAAAATTTCTTGGCAGTGGCTTCAGGGCTTTGATTGTGCCTTGCTTTTGGTTCTGGCCCTTGTATTCCCGGGCTGCGCCATAGAGAGCATCGCCCACCACGGGATGGCCGATGGAGGAAAGATGTACGCGGATCTGGTGGGTACGGCCGGTATCGATTTTGACCTCTAACAGCGCGAACTTGCCCCAGCGGGTGCGTATCCGCTCCAGCACTTTATAGTGAGAGAGAGCTTCGCGGCCCTGCTTCGTGCGCGTGGTCATGCGGGTGCGCCGCGCGCGGTCGCGGCCAATGGCAGCGGAAATCGTTCCGCTTTCCCGCTGCGGCCAGCCTTGCACCAGGGCAAGATATTTTTTCTTCACCTTACGGTCAGAAAATTGTTCCGCCAGCTTGCGATGGGCTACGTCGCTCTTGGCCACCACAATCAAGCCGCTGGTCTCTTTATCTAAACGATGCACAATTCCCGGCCGCAGTTCACCGCCGACCTGCGACAGCTTTTTGAAATGATGCAGCAGAGCGTTGACCAGAGTGCCGCGATTACGCGCCCGCTCACTTGTGCCCGCTCCAGCGTGCACCATCATGCCAGCAGGCTTATTAACGACGGCCAAAGAATCATCTTCATAAACAATGTCGAGAGGAATATCCTCCGGTTCGGCGTGCAGTGGGGGCAGTTTGATTTCGCCGATGAGGTTGATTTCATCGCCGCTCTCGACGGAGTAAGAGGGCTTTTGTTCTTTCCCATTGACCAGGATTTGTTGTTGTGCAATGAGCTGCTGTACGCGGGTACGGCTCACATCGGGAATGCTTGCGGCCAGAAACTGGTCGAGCCGGCGTCCGGCGTGATCCGCGGAGACGGTAAATTTGCCGGCTGACGGATTGGTATCAGGTGCTCTAAGCTGAGATGGCTTGCTCTCAGGCATGGGCTGGTGGTGCGGCGGGCTCGGGTTGGCGGCGGGGCATCCGCATCCACAACAAACCGCCGGCGATGACCATGAGAACGGAGATCAACTGCGTGGCCGTCATCAGACCGTTAAATACACTGCCACGGTCGGGGTCGCCGCGCAAAAATTCCAGAAAGTAACGGGCAATGCCGTAGAGGAACAAATACGTCCCGAAAATCTGGCCGTCAAATTTCTTGCGGCGGAAAAGCCACACCAGCAATGCGAAGTTGAACATCTCAACCAGGAATTCATAAATCTGTGTAGGATGCAGGGGAATCCCTAAAGGCGTTCCTGCAAGCTGGGCCAGAGGACTGGTGAAGGTCACGCCCCAGGGCAGATTGGTAGGTTTTCCGTAACAGCAGCCCGCGGCAAAACAGCCCAGACGGCCGATGGCATGACCCAGGGCAAGTCCGGGGGCGAAAACATCCATGGTCTTGAAAACCGGCATACGATGACGCAGCCCATAAACCAATCCGGCGGCAAGGGCGGCTACGACCCCGCCGGAAAAAACTCCGGCTTGTTGCAGAAAGTTCAGGCTGAACAAGGCGGAAGGGTTGTGGACGTAGAAATCCCACTCATTAAGAACCAGCAGCAGCTTGGCGCCAATGAGGGCGGCAAAGATGCAAACAATCCCCAGGGACCAGGCGCGCTCGGGATCAATGCCTTCACGGCGCGCAAAACGGACCACGGTAAACAGCCCGATAATCAGCGCCAGGGCAACCAGCACACCATAGGTGGCCAGGCTGAAATGGCCGATTTGAAGGAGTCGGGGAAACATGCGAGATGCTTATCAAGATTGTAACAAGAGGATTACAGCAGGGAACGCTGATTTAGATGGCGACCAAGCGTATAGAGCCAGCAAAAAAACAAGCCGACCCACGGGGCCGTGAGGTGAGCCGCTAATGAACCTGTCGTTAGACAGTTTGGGCGCCCTCCGCAGCCCTTTAGGCATTTCCGCATGACGGAACATTGCGCACCAGGCCGATTCGAGTCGGGCTCCCGTTCATTTGAATGTTGGTTCAAATAACGGTTATCACCAGCACAAACTTAGCAGGCCGGCTCTTACATCGGGATGCTAAAGAAATCCGAGGGAGATGGCAAGTGCTCCCGGAAAAAAGTTGGAACCAGAATTGCCGAAAATAAGCTCTTAAGCTTTTAGCCCTTAGCTAAAGGCTACCAGATATTGGCTGAATGCTGACCGCTGAGTGTTTTTAGGTAGTGTCCTAACACTGTGTTGCTGGCCACGGTATTCCTTTGTCTCGGTGAGCGCGGAAAGAGTTTATAGCTGCTTCCAGTCTCTTCTTTCTAGCTTCCAAGTGTTTTAACTTCCGTTCTGCGTCCTCTATGGCCGTATCCCAAAGTTTGCTTTTTTTAGTGGAATTTTCTTGACTTTTACGCAATTGCATAATATTCTCGCATAAGTGATTGGTTTAAATTTAAATGACTATTAACTCTTACAAAAACGCTTTGATTCAGGCACAAGCTGACCTTGAGCACGCAGCTAATAAGCGCGATGAATGGGTTATGGAAGTTGCTCGTTTGGAGCAACTGGTAAAGTCGCTTGAAGCTATGTGTGAACGCGGTAAAGATTCGACTAAGAAACCGGAAGAAATCGGAATACAGGAATTGGTTTTTACTTGTGTGCGTATGTCGCCTAAGCCAGTGACCGCCAAAGACGTTAAACGCCAGATTGAAGCGATTGGCTACGATCTGGGGAAATATTCTAATCCGCTGGCAGTTATCCACGGGGCACTGAATAGACTGGCAGATTCCGACAGGATTACTCGCACTGGTGATGTTTTTACGAAGTAAATACGAATGCCCCGCCGAAACGGGGCATTCAGGAAGGATGAAACAACGATGCTGAGACTCAAAATTATTATCCGCTTCGCTGCCGGTCAGACCGTGGAAATCACGGTTGAACCTCCACCCTAGAAACTTAATGCTGTAACTAAGCGCCCCGCTTTCGGCTGGAACCGTCAGCGGGGCTAATCCAAAGCACGGGATGAGCCGTACTCCAGACCCAAATTGAGTATAAGGCTTTTCCCATTCTGAAACAAGTGGAGAAAAGCCATGACCTGCGTAAAATGCCAACACTCTAAAGTTAAGAAGTTTGGCCGCTACGGTAAGCACAGAATCCAACGTTACCGTTGCACTTCCTGCCGTACTACCTTTTCTGAATCCGATTCCAAGCCCCTTGGCAATATGCGGATTGAACAAGACGACGCTATCCGCGCCCTGCAATGCTTGCTGGAGGGCTGCTCTGTGCGCTCTACCGAGCGCCTTACCGGATTGCACCGTGACACTATCCTGAGTCTTTTGGTTCTGGCAGGCGAGCGCAGCGCCCAATTGCTGGACGCTAGAATGCGGGAACTTACCTGCAAATTCATTCAGTGCGATGAAATCTGGACGTTCTGCTTTAAGAAACAAAGACGAGTCCGAAAGGATGATGCTGCCGAAGTTGGCGACCAATGGGTTTTCGTGGCCATTGACGCGGAGACAAAACTGATTCCGTCGTTTGTTGTAGGCAAACGCTCCAAGGGTACGACAGATATCCTGATTAACGATCTCGCGCAGCGTTTGACCAATCGCGTACAAATCACCACAGACGGTTTTCGCTTTTACGTAAGCGCCATTGAGAACTCGTTTGGCGCTGACATTGATTTCGCGCAGCTTGTGAAGCTGTACGGCGACTATGGCCAACATGACAGCGAAGCGAAATACTCCCCAAGCCCAATCATGGAGACGATATCCAAGATCAGACAGGGAGACCCTGACCCGGAGCATATCAGTACCAGCTATATCGAAAGACAGAATCTCACTATGCGAATGGCAATGAGACGGTTTACCAGATTGACCAATGCCTTCTCGAAGAAACTGGGCAATCTGAAAGCTGCCGTTGCTTTGCATTTTGCTTTTTATAATTACTGTAGAATTCACAAAAGTTTGCGAGTAACGCCTGCTATGCAAGCGGGATTGACTGACCACGTTTGGACGCTTGCTGAGTTGCTGAGAGCGGCATAGACTTTAATCCCACGCTAGGAGATAGAGATGGTGTCTTGCAACTTTGGATATTGGACGGAATGCCGTAAGTGTCACGCCAGAATGCTTCTGCTCGAACCCATCCTAGAAGGAACACTTCAACATCTAGGACGGTGGTCCAGGAACGACTGGTATATAAATCTTCTATGCCCAACATGCGGGCACGGATACTTGCATTCCGAAACTCCACCGGGTGATACGGTGGTTGTTGATGATCCCGGTCCAGGCTTACACCCTCTTTCCCCCACCGTGTTTCGCGTTGTCTTTGAATGCGCCGGTAACAATTGCGAATCTCCCTTAATATGCCATGCATTTCGCGATACCAATGCGACTGTCGAATCCGTGATAGCAGAACTTCCAAAATGGGAGACCGCTGGTGTTGACTGTCGGTGCTTAAAGGGACACGCACCACGCCACCCGTTGCAATTCCGTAATCAGCCATTCTTTGTACCTCTATGGGAATAATGCTGTATTTATCAGCAACACAGTGTTAGGACACTACCTGTTTTTAGCCTGCTTTGCGCGCACTTTCTTTCAACACCTCATCCAGCTTGCCGGAGAGCTGGTGGGCCCGTTCATTGTATTCGGAGGCGATGGCCTCATACTTGCGCTTGAGTAGATGATATTCGTCAGCAATATTAAGCGCTGCCAATACCGCCAGCCGCAATGAATCCACGGTGGAAGTCTGTTCGGCAACGGTGCGCATCTTCAGATCTACGTAGTCGGCGAGGCTGAAGATGTAGTCGGGGTCGGTGCCGCGCAAGTTATAAGGTTGGTCGTAAATTTCCACGCGCACGCTGGTGGCACTACCGTTTTGTTTGCTCACTCGTTTCTCCCTTGTGATGCAGCCTGGGCTGCACCGGAAACGTGCTGGTTGATGCGGCGCACTCGATCCTGCGCTTCCGTCTTGCGGCTGGCGCTACTGTGATTATCGCGCAGAATCGTCTGCCGTCAACGCATCAATTTGCTTGAGCATCTTTTCCACCCGGCTGCGGACCTCCTCGCGTTCGCGGCGCAGGGCCACAACCTCGCGGCGCAAGGACTCGGTCTCATCGTCGCGGCCGCCGATCTGTTCGCGCAGCCGCCGGGCATCGCGCTCGGCCGCCGCCTGCCCCTCACGGGCCTGCTTCAGCAGCTCGATGGTGCGGTAAATCTTTTCTTCGAGGGCCTGGAAATCATCGGACGATGTGTTCACATCAACTTCGGAAACCACTTTGACAGACATGGGAGAGTGTCCTTTAAAAGATTATGTGAGCGCAGTATAAAGCAGTGTGCAACGTAGAGCAATTGATTGTTGGAAATAGCTCTTAGCCCTTAGCCTTTAGCTCTTAAGGCTTCGAAGTTAGGAGCTAACAGCTAAGAGCTTCTTAAAGATGCTCCGAGCCTCGTCAAACTCTCGATGATCTTTGCCGACCAGGTGGCAACCTCGTCCTCGCGCAAAGTGCGCTCGCTGGATTGGAAGGTGACGCGCAACAGCAGCGAATACTTGCCGGCGGGGATGCCGGCTTTTTCGGCGTCTTTGCCGCGCAGCAGGTCAGCCGGCGCAAAGCTCTGCAATTCCGGGATGCGCAGATTCGCCAGGGCCGAGTGAATCTGGGCATACTCAACCTGCGCGCCAAAGACAAATGAGAAGTCGCGCTCCACGACAGGGAAGCGTGAAAGCGGCCGATATTGCGGACGGCGCAGGGCGTGCTTATATAAGCGGTCGAGGAAAAGCTCGGCAACGTAGAGATCCGGCTTGATCTTGCGGGCGGCGGCAGTCTGCGGGTCAATTTGTCCCAACCGGGCCACAATAGTTCCATCCATCACAGCCCGTGCGGAACGGCCAGGATGGAAATGCTCTCCAACGTTTTGCGCATCAAAACAAAGCGAGTCGTAATCGAAGGCTGCCAGCAGCGTCTCGACATCACCTTTCAGGTCAAAGAAAGAATAGGGACGAGGGGTAATATGCACGCTCCCAGGATTGCTCTTTCCCGTTGCCCCCACACAGATGTGCCTGTACTCTTCGCGTCCAGGGCCAGAGAGCTCGAAAACAGTTCCAGCCTCGAAGAGGCGTACGTTCTCCGAGCCGTGATTCAGGTTATGGGCCAGCATGTCGAGCATGCCGGGCACGAGCGAGGTCCGCATCACAGTGGCCTCTTCATTCAGCGGATTGGCCAGCTCTGCGGCCTTCATCGCAGGCGCGAATTTTTGTGCGTCTGCGGCGCTGATGAAAGTGGGCGAGATGGCCTCGTCGTATCCCAGGGCCAGCAGGGTCGAGCGCAACCGGGTGTCGGCGGCAGCTTCGGGCAATTCCACCACACTACCGACGAACGTGGGCAGGGTATTACGGAAGTTGTTGAAGCCGTAGACGCGGGCGATTTCTTCAATCAAGTCAATCTCGCGCTCCACGTCCAGACGCCAGGTGGGCAGCTCGACCAGGAACTCGTTCTCTGATTTTTTGCTAACCTCAAAACCTAAACGGCCCAGGATGCGGAGGAGGTCTTTTATCGGAATCTCCTGCCCGAGAATGCGCAACACCTCGCTGCGGCGCAACAGAACAGGCCGCCGTAGTATTTTGCGAGCCACCACATCAATCTCGCCGCCAACAAGTTCTCCGCCACCAGACACCAGAATGAGTTCGGCCACGCGCGCGCAGGCAAGCGAAGTTGCGCCAAGATCAGCACCACGCTCGAAACGGTGCGAGGCGTCGGTATGCATGCCGTGGCGGCGCGCCGTCTTGCGGACGCTGGCCGGGTCGAACCATGCTGACTCGATCAGAATGTTTTTAGTCTTCTCGG
>Ga0222749_10000416_pt1 | contig 26425 bp, 16 predicted proteins | sample IncBWH2Mmetat_FD_197234 | JGI IMG/M metagenome (GOLD analysis project Ga0222749, IMG submission 197234) | Metatranscriptome of lab incubated forest soil microbial communities from Barre Woods Harvard Forest LTER site, Petersham... | ecosystem: Environmental > Terrestrial > Soil > Temperate... | reverse complement strand
GCCTTCTCGGGGGAGGGATAGATCCGGAGGAATCCCACGAGCCCCATCGTCTCGAGGATCACCTTCACCTTGGCCTGGACGTTCACGAGGACGACGACCCTCCCGCCCTCCTGGAGCGACTCGGCCAGATTGATCAGGTAGGCGAGTCCGGTCGAATTGATGTACCGCACCTCTCCCATCTCCAGCACGAACGACCGGATCCGCCGTCCGCTCAGCGAGTCCATCTCGGCCTTGAAGGCGGCCACGCTTTTCGCATCGATGGGACCGTTGACCCGGATGAGCACCCCGCCGGGAAGCCCCGGCAGGGCCCCGGTCTCGACTTTGAAGGGAGGCGCCGCCATGGGCCCGATGATAGAGCCCCCGGCCGGGGGATTGAAGATGAATATGCGCCCCCGGGGGGTCTCCGCGCCCCCGTCCGGGCGATCGCGGGCCCCCGCCCTCCCGGGGGGAGGGCCTGGTTCGGCGGGGTGCCGGTCGAACCCTCAGTTTCCCAGCTGCTTCAACAGCGCCTCAAAGGTCCTGAACCGATCGGCCGGGTCCTTGGCCAGGCACCGGTGGATGGTCTCCCCCAGGTCCACCGGGAATTCGGGAACCGAGTAGAAGACGGGCCGGGGCTTCTCGAGCATGTGGTAGTGGTACCACCGCTTCCGGTCCGCGGGATCCAGGTTGAAGAGAAGCCGTCCCGTGGCCGCGTGGTACATCGTCGCCCCGAGAGAATAGATGTCGCTCCGCAAATCGCCCGACTGGAAATTGGCCCGCTCGGGGGCGATGTAGGCGGGCGTTCCGACCAGGGCCGCCATCGGGGTCACCGCCCCGGGCGTATCCGCGTCCGCCCCCGCGGGGGGGCACTTGGCCATGCCGAAGTCGGCCACCTTCGGGCCGGAGTTGAAGATGTTCCTGGGCTTGACGTCCCGGTGGAGGATCCCCTGGAGCGAGGCCTCGAGCAGCGCCTTGGCCACGGCCCGGAAGTAGATCCGGACCTCTGGGGCGGGAAGCCGGCGCTCGGTCCTGATCCGATCGGCCAGCGTCCCCCCCTCCAGGAGCTCCATCGCGTACCACAGATCGCCGTCGTCCTCGCCCCAATCCAGCACCTGGACGATGTGGGGGTGATTCAGGCTCGCGATGACCCTCGGCTCCCGGCGGAAGTGATTGATGTACCAGGTCCTGAGCGAACTGGAGGGAAGGGAATCGAGGTTGAGGATCTTGATCGCCACGGGCCGCCGGAGCCGGGCCTGCTGGCCGACGTAGACGGTGCCGTAGCCGCCGTGGCCGAGCGGCCGGTCCAGGAAGACCTCGAAATCCCGACGCAGCCGCCGCACGGAGCTCCCCGGATCGGTCCCCGGCACCGAGGTGGGGACCCCGACCACCTCGAGGCCCAGCTCCAGGATGCGGGAGGAACCCAATGCCTCCTCGACGGGATTGGAGGGGTCGCTGGAACGGATCATCCCCTTGACCGAAAGCAGGCGGACCGCATCGCAAAAATGGCTGAGGCACATGCCCTTTTCCTTGAGGAAGGCAAAGGCGGCGAGCGCGGTGAGGCCTCCGTGGCTTCGGAGAACGTCCAGGAGCTGCGCCTCCCGATCCGCCCGATCGATCGTGGAAGAGCACATCGCTAGAGGGTCGTCCCCATCCCTCGAATTATACTCCTGGGAACGGGGATTGATCGAGGGACAGCTCGTGACGGACGGCCGCCCGAGGCCGGTCCCGTCGGTCGGAAGGGCCCGGAGCCGGCGCTCGCCCTAGAGGCTTCAGCCTCCGGTCCGGGTGTCGGCGGACCGGCCTATCGAGGCGCCGGTTCCCGGGCAGGATTCGGATTCCACCCTCCCCCCAGCGCGCGCAGGAGGAGGACGCTCGCCAGCAGGCGGTCCCGGTAGATCAGGCTCGCCCCCCGCTGGGCCAGAAGGAGCGACCGCTGGGTGTCCAGGAGGTCGAGGAGACTCGCCAGCCCCTCCTCGTACCGGCGCCTCGCCAGGGCGACGGCCTGCTGGGCGGCCTTCAGGGCCTGGTCCTGGGCCGCCGCCTGCCGCTCCAGGACGGAGAGACTCGACAGGGCGTCCTCCACCTCCTGGAACGCGACCAGGACGCTTTGGCGGTAGGCCGCCACGGCTTCGTCGTATTGGGCGCGCGCGACGTCGACGCCGGCGTCGACCGCACCGCCCTGGAAGAGGGGCGCCGTGGCCGAGCCGCCCAGCGACCAGATCGAGTTCGACCGCCGGAAGAGGTGGCGGATGTCCGTGCTCTCGACCCCCAGAAGCGCGGCCAGATTGACCGCCGGAAAATAGGCCGATTTGGCGATCCCGATCCCCGCGTTCGCCGCCATCATCCGGCGCTCCGCCTCGGCCACGTCCGGACGGCGCTCGAGAAGGTCCGAAGGGAGGAGGACCGGAAGCGACGGGATGGCGACGTCGAGCCTCCGGTCCGGGAAGGAGACGTCCGGCGCCGGCTCCCCCGTGAGCTGGGCGAGCGCATGCTCCAGGAGGGCCCGGGAGCGATCGAGCGCGGCGGCGTCGCTCTGGGCCTGCGCGAGCTCGATCCGAGACTGCGCGACTTCCAGCTGGTTGGCCACGCCGTTCCGGAACCGGACCTCGACGAGATCCTGGGTCTGCTGCCGGAGATCGACGGTCTCCCGCAGGAGCTGCCGGTCGAGATCGACGTGGCGGAGCATGAACCACGTCTGGGCCACCTCCGCGCCCACCCCGAGCCTCACGACCTCGAGATCCGCGACGGTGGCCTGGAAGGCCGCCCGGGAGGCCTCGACCGACCGGCGTACCCTCCCCCAGAGATCGACCTCGTAGCTCAGATTGAGCGGCAGCTGGAAGAGACTCCGCGTGGCCGTCGAGTCCGAGGTGATGCCCGTGAACAGCTTCTGGCGGACGGCGGACGGGTCGGCGGCGAGGAAGGGAACTTGCTGGGCCCCTGTAATCCGGTAGGTGGCCTCGGCCTCCGCGACCCGCCCCACGGCCTGGGCGATCGTCTGGTTGGCCTGGAGGGCCTTCCGGATGAGGTCGCCGAGGGGGGGGTCCCGGAATTCCTCCCACCAGTCCCCCCGGAGGGCCTGGTCCCGGGGAGTGGCCTCCTTCCAGTGCTCGGGCACCGGAACGGGGGGCCGCTCGTAGTCCGGCCCCATCGTGCAGGCGCCCAGGGCCAGGAGGACCGGGAGGATCGCCCCCGGGCGCCGGAGCGGCTTACTTGTCATCGACGGGGCGGACTTTCTGCCCCTCCCTGACCTCGGTGGTCGGGTTCACCATGACGCGGTCCCCTTCCTGGATCCCCGAGAGGATCTCCGCCTGGGTCCCGTAGTCGCGCCCCACCTGGACCTGGGGATAGCGGACGACGTCGCCATCGCCCACGAGGGCCACGAACGTCCCCTTGGGCCAGAGGATCAGGGCGTTCGCCGGCACGAGGAGGGGCGGCGAAGGCCGGTTGAGCTCGAAGGTCGCCTGGGCGTAGAGCCCGGAGGAGAGGACGCCGTCCGCGTTCGGAATGGAGACCTCGGTCAGCATCATCCGGGAGGAAGGATCCGAGGCTCGGGCGGTCCGGGAGACCGTTCCCTTCCACACGCGGCCCGGATGGGCGTCGAAGCGCACCTGGACGTCCAGCCCGGTCTGGATCGAGGAGATCGCCGGCTCGGGGATCTGCACGAAGAGCCGGAGCGAGTCGGCCTGGACGATGCGGAAGAGCTCGCGGGCCGAAGTCGAGCTGCCTTCGGTGACGAGGGTACCCACGTCCACCGCCCGGACGGTGACGATCCCGTCGAAGGGGGCCGTGATCTGCTCGAAGCCCTGGAGCTCCTGGTAGCGCTTCACGATCGCCTCCTGGGCCAGGATGCCGGCGTCGGCGGACTGCACGTCCGCCTCGCGGGCCAGGAGCGCGGCCATCTTTTCGTCGGCCTCCTGCTGGGAGACCGCGTGATCCTTGGCGAGCGTTTCCCAACGCTTGGCCGACGCCCGGGCGAGCGTCAGGTTGGCCCGGCTCTGGGCGAGGGCGGCCCTGGCGACGGCGAGATTGGCGTGGGCCTGCCGGAGCTGCTGGTCGACCTCGGGGGATTCGATCTCGGCGATGAGCTGCCCCTTCTTGACGGCGTCGCCGATGTCGACCTGGAATTTCTTGAGGTACCCGTTGATCCGGGCGTAGAGCGGGGCCTCGAGGAACGCCCGCGCGGTGCCCGGGAGCGAGAGCGTGGTCCGGGCGGGGGCCCGCACCACCTTCACCACTTTCACCTCGGGGACGACGCTCCGGGTCTCCTCCACGTCCTGGCGGAGCTGCTCGGTCTGGCGCATCCGGGGCACGAATCCGGCGAGGAAGGCGCCACCGAGAAGCCCTCCCAGCGCCAGGAGGGCGGCGACCACCTTTCCGGAGGAGCTCCGGCGCGGGGCCCCCGGGGGGGGCTCGACGCGCGGCTCCCGGGCGGGGGCCGAGGGGGCATTCGCGTTCTCGAGAGGGTTCACTCGGGGATCTCCTGGACCGGTGCGAGCGGGCTCCGGCGGAGAAAGCTGTAAAGGACCGGGACGAAGAAGAGCGTGGAGACCGTGGCCACGAAGAGCCCGCCGATCACCGCCCGCCCGAGCGGGGCGTTCTGCTCCCCTCCCTCCCCGAGTCCCAGCGACATCGGAAGCATGCCGATCATCATGGCCAGCGCGGTCATGATGACGGGGCGGAGCCGCGTGAACCCGGCGTCGAGCGCCGCGGCGCGGGCATCGGCGCCCTCCTTCCGGCGGTCGTTGGCGAAGGTGATCATGAGGATGGAGTTCGCGGTGCTCACGCCCATGGCCATGATCGCGCCCATCAGCGAGGGGACGTTCACGGTGGTCCGCGTGACGAAGAGCATCCAAAGGATGCCCGCGAGGGCGCCCGGGAGGGCCCCCGCGATGATGAGCGGATCCGTCCAGGACTGGAAGTTCACGACCATCAGGAAGTAGACCAGGAGGATAGCAAATACCAGGCCCCCCGCCAGCCCCAGGAAGGAGGTTCGCATGCTCTGGACCTGCCCGCGCATCATGAGGGTCGTGCCCCGGGGCAGGGACGGCCGGACGGAGTCGATCACCCGGTCGATGTCCCGGGCGACCCCGGCCAGATCCCGCCCCTGGTTGGAGGCGTAGACGTTGTACGTGGGCTGCACGTTGTAGTGGTTGACGACCACCATGCCCGTCGAGCGCTCGACGGTCGACAGGTTTGAGAGGTACTGGAGGGCTCCCTGCCGGGCCGTCGAGATCGGCGTGTTCTCGAGCTTCTCCATCGAATCCATCTTGTACTGGGGAGTCTGGACGATGACCGGATAGTTGACGCCGTTCTGGGGGTTGAGCCAGAAGTTGGGCGCGGACTGGCTGGTCCCGCTCAGCGAGACGAGCACGTCCCCCGCCACGTTGGCCTGGGTGAGGCCGAGCTCGGACGCCTTCGTCCGGTCCACCGCGACGCGGAGCTCGGGGGCGTTGAGCAGCTGGTGAAGGTGGACATCGACGGCGCCGGGAATGAGGGCGACCTGCCGGGCGATGTCCTGGGCGATCTCGACGTTCTTGGGGCTGCGGCCGACGACCTGGATGTCGATCGGCGCGGGAAGCCCGAAGTTGAGGATCTGGGTCACCATGTCGGCCGGCTGGAAGAAGAACGTCGCCTCCGGGAACCGCGGGGGGAGCTCCTTCCGGAGCCTCTTCACGTACTCCCAGGTCGACCGGTGGCGGTCCTCGGAGAGCGAGACCAGGATTTCGCCGTCGCCGGAACCGATCGTCGCGCTGTCGCTCCAGGCGAGGTTGAAGCCTCCGGCCGGCATGCCGATGTTGTCGATCAGGCTCCCCCGGTCGTGGGCCGGGATGATCTCCCGGATCGCGTCCTCCACCCTCTGGAAGAGGAGCTCCGTCGATTCCAGGCGCGTCCCCGGCGGGGCCCGCACGTGGAGGCGGAACTGCCCGGCGTCCACCATGGGGAAGAAGTCCTGCCCCACGAACGGGAAGAGGAAGAGCGAGCCCACGACGAAGACTCCGAAGCCCCCGGCCACGAACGCCCGGTGATCGAGCACCCAGTCCAGGAGCCTGCGGTAGCCGGATCGGAAGGCCTCGAACTTCCGGTTGAAGGCGAAGTGGACCCTCCAGATCAGGCTCCCCGCCCGCTCCGCCGAGTGGTCGCGCTGGTACATGTGGAGTTCGCCCCGGAGGAGGTACTTGACGAGCGTGGGGATGAGCGTGCGGGAGATGACGTAGGAGGCGAGCATGGCGAAGACGACGGCCATCGCGAGGGGGACGAAGAGGAACTTCGCCGAGCCCCGGAGGAAGACGACCGGGGCGAAGACGATGCAGATGGCGAGCGTCGAGACGAAGGCCGGCACGGCGATCTGCTGGGCGCCGTCGAGGATCGCCCGGTGGATCTCCTTCCCCTGGCCCAGGTTGCGGTGGATGTTCTCGATCTCCACGGTCGAGTCGTCGACGAGGATGCCCACCGCGAGCGCCAGGCCGCCCAGCGTCATGATGTTGAGCGTCTGCCCGAAGAGCCACATGACGATGATCGAGACCAGGATGGACAGCGGGATCGAGACGGCGACGATCACGGTGCTCCGCCAGCTTCCCAGGAAGAGGAGGATCATGAGGCCCGTCAGGCAGGCGGCGATGGTTCCCTCGGTGAGCACGCCGATGAGGGCCGCCCGGACGAAGAGGGACTGGTCAAACAGGGGCTTCACCTTGAGCGATTCCGGGAGTGTCAAGAGCACCCGCTTGAGCGCGGCCTTCACGTCGCGGACCACGCTGAGCGTGGAGGCGCCGCCGTTCTTGAGCACCGTGAGAAGCGTCGAGCGTTTCCCGTTTTCCCGGACGATGTTCGTCTGCGGGGCGTAGCCGTCGCGGACCTGCGCGACGTCGCGGATGTAGACGGTGCCGCCGCCGGACTGACGGATGGGGAGATGGTTGAGGGCCTCGACGAACTCGGGGCTGCTGTTGAGCCGGACGTTGTACTCGCGGTCGTCCATCTTGACCGTGCCGGCCGGGAGGATCAGGTTCTGGACGTTGATCGCGTCGGAGACCTCGCGGGGAGAGATCCCGAGAGCGGCCAGGCGCTCGGGGTTGAGGTCGACGATGATCTGCCGGGGGCGGCCCCCGTAGGGCCCGGGGAGCGTGATCCCCTCCACCGAGTAGAGCTGGGTCCGGATGAAGTTGAGGCCGTAGTCGTACAGCTGCTGCTCGGTCAGCGTGTCGCTCGAGACGCTCAGCTGGAGGACCGGCACGTTGGTCGCGCTGTAGCGGACGATGAAGGGGGCGGTCGTGCCCGGGGGGAAGATCCGGAGGATCGCCTGGCAGACGGCCGAGATCTGGGCGACGGCGGCCTCGATCTTGGCCTGGGGGTGGAAGAAGACCTTGACCACGCTGACGCCGTTGAGGGACTGGGATTCGAGATGCTCGATGTCGTTGACCGTCGTGGTGAGCGAGCGCTCGCTGATCGTCACCATGCGCTTTTCCATCTCGTCGGGGGACATGCCCGTGTAGGTCCAGATGACGCTCACCACGGGGATGTCGATGGTCGGGAAGATGTCCTTGGGCATCTCCTGGATCACGACGCCGCTCAGGAGGACGATGACGATCGCGGCGACCACGAACGTATAGGGTCGACGGAGCGCCAGACGGACGATCCACATGGCCCCACCTCAGAACCCAGGGATGCTCCCGGAACGCGCGTTCCGGGAGCATAATTCTCGTTCTCCGGAGCCGGGCGGTCCAATACATTGTTCGTCCGATCTGATACTCTTTAGGTATCATCAGGAATGCGGTTGTTCCTGAAAGGAATGGGCGGGGCCGGCCCGCCCGGCCGCGAGGAGGCGGACCGTGGAGCTTCGACACCTGCGCTACTTCGTGGCGGTGGCGGAGGAATGCCACTTCGGCCGCGCGGCCCGGAGGCTCCTCATCTCGCAACCGCCGCTCAGCCGGCAGATCCGCGACCTCGAGGAGGAGCTCGGGGTCGAGCTCCTCGAACGATCCCGCCACCAGGTCCGCCTGACCGATGCCGGCCGCCAGTTCCTGGAGGGGGCCCGCCAGACCCTCGCGCAGGCGGAGCGGGCGGTCGGGCTGGCCAAGCAGGCGGCCCTCGGGAAGGCGGGCTTCCTCTCGATCGGGTACATCCCCACCGGCGACCTGGGCGTGATCCCGCGGGTGCTCCGGCCCTTCCGGAAGCAGTACCCCCACGTCGAGCTTGAACTCCGCAGCCTCCCCGTCGTCCCCCAGATCGACGAGCTCCGGAGGGAGCGGATCCATCTCGGATTCCTCAGGCTCCCCGTTCAGGCCCCCGACCTCCGCATCGAGCACATCTACCGGGAGTCGCTCATCGTGGCCCTCCAGGAGAAGCATCCCCTCGCGCGCCAGCGAAAGCTGCCGCTCATCGCGCTGGCCGGGGAGCCCTTCCTCTCGTTCCCCCGGCGGCTGGCCCCGACCTACTACGATGAGCTGGTCAGCTTCTTCAGAAGCGCGGGATTCAGCCCGACCTTCGCCCACGAGGTGGAGAGTCTCCAGACCCAGCTGGCCCTCGTCTCGGCGGGTCTCGGGATCGCCCTCCTTCCCGCCTCCGTCCGCGAAATCCGCAGATCCGGAGTCACCTACCGGGATCTGGCCGAACCCGTCCCCAAGGTCGACATGGCGGTGGCCTACCTCGAGCGGAACCGATCCGAAGTGCTCCGCCAATTCCTGGAGGTCGTCCGGGCCTGCTACCGGACCGGCCGGCGCTAGAGCCAGGAAGCGGCCTCGAGCGGGCCCGCCCCGGGACGCGAGAGACGGACTCGCGGCTGCTCCCATTTTTTGGCGTCCAATTCTCCCCCCTCCCCCGAAGGAGGAATGTAGGACCGCAGAGCCGACCCCGCCGTCCGGGAGCCGAAGGGCCCGGGGGGGGGGGACGACGCACGGGGAGGACGCGCGGGGCCTACCCATCCCGGGCGAGCCGCCGACCTTCCCGCGTGGGGGGTCCACTTTTTTCCAGGAGGGGTCGCATGAAAACGATCGGGAGCTGCCTGGGGCTGTTCGTCCTTCTCGCGGCGTCTCCCGCGGCCGGGGCGAAGGCCCGGGCGGCGGGAGACGGATTCTGGCACACGAGCGGGAGCCAGATCCTGGACGCTTCGGGCAACGTCATCCACTTCTCCGGCCTGAACTGGAGCGGCTTCGAGACGGGGAACTACGTCCTCCATGGGCTCTGGTCCAACGTGGACGGCCAGGGCCACAGCCGGAGCCTGGCTTCCTACCTCGACCAGATCAAGACCCTCGGCTTCAACCTGATCCGCCTCCCCTTTTCCGGGGACTTCTGCGCGTCGGGCCGGATGCCCGCCTCCGGAACGATCGACTTCACGGCGAACCCCGATCTTCAGGGGAAGACCAGCCTCCAGGTCCTGGACCTCTTCATCCAGGACTGCGCCACGCGGGGAATCCGGGTCATCCTCGACTATCACCGGATGCAGGCCGGATCGGCCTCGGAGAATGGCCTCTGGTACATCCCCGGCGACCCGACCTACACCGAACAGTTCTGGATCACGAACTGGCAGATGATGGCGAACCGGTACCAGGGGAACACGACGATCGTCGGGGTCGACCTCTTCAACGAGCCGCATGCGACGACCTGGGATGCGGACGGAGTCAATCCCTCCACCAACTGGAAGGATGCCGCCCGGCGGTGCGCGACCGCGATCCAGGCGATCGCCCCGGACTGGCTGATCTGCGTCCAGGGGGTGGGCCAATACAACGGCCAGGCCGGATGGTGGGGCGCGGTCCACCTGGGATTTGTCGATCATCCCCTCTCGCTTTCCGTCGCCCAGAAGCTCGTCCTGGAGATCCACGACTACGGGCGGGACGTCTCCGACCAGCCGTGGTTCCACGCCGCGAACTTCCCGGCCAACCTTGAGGCCGACTGCTGGAACAAATTCTGGGAGTTCATCTCCACCCAGAATCTCGCCCCCATCTGGGTGGGCGAATGGGGGAGCAAGGATGACCCGGGCGATCCCCTCTACGCGCTCGACCATCCGTGGCTCCAGGCGTTCCACGACTTCATCAAGGCGAAGCAGTACTCCTGGACCTGGTGGACCTGGAGTCCGCTCTCCGCCGACACGGGCGGCATCCTGAACGCCGATTTCACGACCGTGAACCAGAGCAAGATGAGCCTGATCCAGGACGTCCTCTACCCCGGATTCGCCGCGAGCAGCGGCGGCGGCGGCGGCGCCCCCGGGCCGACGCCGTTTGGAGGGACCGCCGCCTCCATCCCCGGGACGGTGCAGGCCGAAGCCTTCGACCTGGGGGGCGAAGGGGTCGCCTATCACACCGGGACGACCAACCAGGGCGGGCAGTATCGGCCGGCCGAAGGAGTCGGCATCGAACTCTGCAGCGACACCGGCGGCGGATACGACGTGGGATGGACCGCGGCCGGCGATTGGATGATCTACACGGTCGACGTCTCCACCGCCGGCACCTACTCGATCCAGATCCGGGCCTCCTCCGGCACGGCCGGGGGCACCCTCCATTTCGAAGTGGGAGGGACCAACGTCTCCGGGACGATCACGGTGCCCGGGACGGGGGGCTGGCAGACCTGGACCACGGTGACCGCCCCGAATGTCGTCCTCGCCGCGGGGGCCCAGCAGATGAAGCTCGTCGAGGAGAGCGGGGGCTACAACCTGAACTACTTCACCCTCGCCCTGACCCAGGCCTCGGGGGGTTCCGGGGGAGGGAGCGGGACGGGCGGGAGCCAGACCCCGGCGTCCGGGTCGGGTTCCGGCTCCGGAGGCGGCTCTTCCCACTGCGGCGTGACGGGAATCGAAGTCATCCTCTTCCTGGGACTGGCGAAACTCCGGCGGGCGGGCCGGCGCGGGCGCCCGGTCGGCTAGTCTTCCGAGGGATGCCAGTCGGGAAGGGTGTTGGACCCCTGGGAGGTGAGGGCGGCGAAGTCATAGTCGTCGCCCTCGACGGGTTTCACGCAGATCTGCCAGGGGCCTTCCGGCGACGGGGCGCGGCAGAAGAGGATGTGGGCGCCGTCGGGCGAATACCGGCCGTCGTGCTGCATGTCGGCGCCGAACGTCATCTGCTCCCAGTCCTTCCCCTCCGCCGTGACCTGGTAGACGTGGCCGCTCGTCGTCTGGCACAGGAGCCGCTTCCCATCCTTCGACCAGCAGGGCGTGCAGGACGGTTCCTCGGTCCTGAGGACCCCCTGCTCCTTTCCGTCCGCCCCGACGAAGTAGATCCCGACCTTGCCCGTGTGGCGGCTCGCGAGCGCGATCCTCGACCCGTCGGGGCTCCACGCCGGCACGCCGCACCGTTCCCACGCATCGGGGGTGACCCGCCTCTCCTGGCCCGAGCCCAGGGTCCGCACGTATCCCTGGTTGTCCCGGATGAAAACGATCGACGCGCCGTCCGGCGACCACGCGGCCTGCGAACCCTTCGCCAGCGACTTCGCCCCGGCCCCGTCGCGGTCCATGACCCAGACCTCGGGAAACCCGCCGCGAAGCGTCGTGTAGAGGATCTTCTTCCCGTCGGGAGAGAAGCGCGGATCGGCGTCGGGGCTGGCCTCCTTCGTGAGGGGTCTCTGGTCCTTGCCGTTCGCCTTCATGATCCAGAGGTTCAGCGTGCCCGAGCGGTCGCTCGCGAAGACGATCGACCCCTTGAGCTTCGAAAGATCGACCTTGCCCGAGCCCTGGGCCGAAGGGGCCGCGGGCTTCGTCTCGGGCTTTGCCTCGGACGGGGCCTTCGAATCCGCGGCGGGCGTCGGGCCCGACGGGCCCGCTCCGCCCAACGCGCGCACCCGGCGGAATCCGTAGCTGTCCATGCCGAAACACGCGTCGGTGAAGACCTGGAAATCCTTGGAGCGGTACGCCGCGCGGCACTTTTCGGCCGGCGCGTCCCAGGACCCGCCCCGCATGACGCGCTGCTCGCCCGAACGGGGCCCGCGGGGATTGTCCCTGGGGCTCTCCCTGTAGTAGCTCTCCCCGTACCAGTCGTTGCACCATTGCCAGACGTTGCCCTGGATGTCGAAGAGGCCCATCCCGTTGGACGCCTTGGATCCCACGGGGTGGATCGCGCCGCCCGAGTTCCCCTTGAACCAGGCGATCTTTCCGAGCGCCCCTTCGTCATCCCCGTTCGCGTACTTCGTCCGGGCCTTTCCCCGGCACGCCCACTCCCATTCCGCCTCCGTCGGCAGGCGGTAGCCGTTCGCCTCGAACTCGCACGCCCAGGTGCCCGGATCGTAGCAGGACCGGAGGCCGTCCCGCTCCGAGCACAGGTTGCAGAACTTCGCGGCATCGATCCATTGGATCCGGACCGCGGGGCCCTTCGGATCCCTCATTTTCGCGATCGCGGGATTCTTCCCCGTGACCTTCTCGTACATCTCCTGCGTGACGGGATACCGGTCGATCCAGAATCCGGAGACGGTGACGGCGTGGGGCGCCTCGTCGGGACGGCCGCCCGCGTCGCCCAGGGTGAACTCCCCGGGAGGGAGGTGGACGAGTTCGCCGCCGGATCCCGGCTTCACGATCTCAAGTACCCCCCCCGACGTGGGGGAGGCCGTCTCGGTCTTCTCGCAGGCCGAGGCGGCCAGGAGAAGGGCGATGGAGAGGCGCTTCATGATCGGGTTGCCCTTTCTAGTGCCGGGCGCCCTCGTGGCCCGCGGGGCTCCGCAGGATCTCCTGCGTCTTGGCGCGGATCTCCAGAACGACCGGAGCCATCTTCGGATCGGCGGCCAGGAGCAGGCCCGCCTTCTGGCGGATCGCCCGCACCACCCAGCGGAGCTCACCGGCGAGCTCGTCCTGGTTGTCGCCCACTTCAACCAGCGCCTTCGTGTAGGCCTTGCACTTGTCGAGCGCGTCGGCCCCGTCGTAATCCATCACGTTCTTCCGGAAGTCCTCGTTCATCTGGGCCACGTAGTCGGGCGTCCTGATCTTCGCCTCGCGCGCGGCGAAGCGGCGGTCGGATTCCTGGCAGATCTTGTCCAGCGCCTCGATCGACGCCTTCAGCTCCGGATGGGCCTTCAGCTGCGCCGCCAGGTACTCGTGCATCTGGTGCATGAAGTCGTAGTACCGGGTGATCCGGCTGCGGATGTACTTGATGAAGGTCAGCACCTCGTCGAGGTTCTTGTCGATCTCCTTCCGCTGCGACTTCTGCTCGCCCTTCGCGTAGATCGGCGTCAGGTAGTCGCGCGTCCAGCAGGTCGCGTGCCCCTTGTTCGACGACCTCTGGTTGTCGAGGTCGAGGATGTACTGGCAGGGTCCCGCCCCCAGCGAGTTCCGCGCGATGTCGAGCACCGTGAACGAGTCGAGCGGCGTCTCAGGCACGCGATTGGCCGGGTAGATCACGAGGGGCCCGCGGAGCTCGAGGGCCCGGTTGTCCATCGGCTGGACGTAGGCCACCCCCTGGGGATCGGACCAGACGGGATACTTGAAGCTTCCGAGCACGGTCGTCCACCGCTTCCGGGTGGCGGGGACCTTCTCCGCCCCCTGCCCCATCCACGAGGGCTTCGTGTACTCGCCGCCCTCCTCCTTCTGCAGGAGGAGATCCCAGCTGTCCGTCAGGTCGTCCGCGCGGGTGAAGTCGACGCGCCACTGGGCCGGATAGGGCATTTTCCAGTCGAGCTTGGTCTCCTTCTTCGAGTCGCCGGCCTTGATTTCGGTCATGTGCCACACCTGGGGCGCCTCGAGGAGCGCGACCCAGATCTTCTGCTTCTCGGGATCCTTCCCGAACTCGATCTCGGAAGCGGTGAAGACGCGCTTCTCCCCCTCGCCCGAGAGCGTCACCTTCACGTCCTGCTCGCGGTTCTGGAAGACGCACATCCCGATCGCCTCGCCCTTCCCCGCCAGATGCAGGAGGAAGTTCTCGCTCGGGAGATCGGTCTGCGCGGGCGGGATCTTCGCGGCGTCGATCACCATGTCGTCGGAGAAGAAGTCGGGGAGGACGACGTGGCGCGTGGGGCATTCGACCCGGAGCCGTGAGGCGCCCGGGCCGGGCGACACCTCGACCGAGACGTCGCCCTTCTTGAGGCGGAACTTCGCGGTCGCCTCTCCCTTGTCGGTCTTGTACGTCGCATCGACGGTGACGGAGGCCTTGGCGGCCTCGGACACGGTGGCCCGGAGGAGCTTGGTCGCGCCGATCAGGCGGAGCTGGAGGCGGCCCATCTCGACCGCACCCGACTCCCGGCGGAGGACGGCGGTGATCCGGCCGTTGGTGGCGACCGCGTCGCCCTTCACGAGGGCGCCCTCCTTCGCCTCGGTCCAACCGTCGCGGGCCTCGAGGTTGAGGGGCTGGGCGGACCCCTTCCCCGTGTCCCAGACGGCGACGCCGCCCTTCGTCTTGGCCTCCTGCGGCACGAGGGCGGCGACGAGAACCAGCGAGATCAAGAGCTTCATGGAACGTCCTCCTGCAAGACCCCGCACCCCATCCCACGCGGAGAAAACCCGTCTTGGGGTGACACGTCACCCCCTCCGATCTCCCCGGCTATTAATCAACAACCGCCGGGACGGGAACGTGGAGCCCGGATCCGATCGGGCGATCCCGCCGTGCGGACGGGGACTCCAGGGAGGGGCCCCCCCGACCCCGGTGGCCGGGCGACGCCGGGGGGCCCAGCGGATCCCGGGCCGCCGGTCGGTCTTCCGCCGCCCTCCCGGAATCCGAAGGACCGAAACCGATTATGGTTAATATGGGTTCCTTTAATGCATTACGTAAGTAGAGGGAATCGTATGAACTCCAAGATGACCTGGGTCCTGGGACTCGGCCTGCTCGGCATGGCCGGCTTCTCCCGGGCTGACACGATCGTGTTCCCGAGCGGCGGCCAGATCCAGGGAGTCATCCTCAAGGACGTCGAGGGATCCCTCCTCATCCACCTCAAGCACGGGATCGTGACCGTCCCCAAGGCCGAAGTCGCCTCGATCACCAAGGACGACGAGGCGGTCCTCCGGGGGCATGCACGCCTCGCCCCCTGGCAGGCGTGCCTCCGGGTCCTCGTCGCGCGCCCCTGGGGGCCCGATCTCCGGCCGGAACCCGCGATGATCATCGACTCGGGACCGTTCAAGAACGTTCCCTACATCACCGACCGCTCCGGAAACCGGGAGTTCAGCATCTACGGCGATCCGGACGAGCCGGCGGGCCTCGAGATCGGGCTGTCGAAGGAGCTCGCCCAAAATCCCGACGCCCGGAAGGAGGCCGTCCTCGCCCTGAAACCCCTCCTCGGGGACCCCAAGGATCAGGAGACCCTGGGGTCGATGGATCTCGCGAAGAAAGGCAAGTCGGACCGCCAGGGGCTCGTCTTCGAGATCAACGAGGACACGAACGCGAAAGGGGACGCGACCTGGTGGATCTCGATCTACAACCCCCAGGCCCTCGACAAGATCAGGCTCTCCGACGAGGAGACCAAGAAGCTGTCCGCGGGCTCCTCGGGGGCGGGATCCGGCCCGGGCCAGACGACCTCCTCCGGAGGCGGCAGTTCCCCTTCGGGATCAGGCACCACGACCACCTCGTCGGGCCAGCCCGGGACTTTTGGATTTTCTCCGGGCGCCCAGAGCGGGGGATCGACCTCCTCCCCGCCCAACAATTCCCGCCGCAACTATCGGGGCGGGAACTACGGACATTACTGGCACACGATGCATCCCAAGCCCGCGCCGGTGAAGGGCACCGGGAAATAGCCCGCTCCGGGAAAGGCGGGATGCCCCACCCGAGGGTCGCGGGGAATCCCGCAGGCTTCCCGGCGGCCGTCTCCAATCGCCCCGGGGCGACCGGCGGGGGCCACTTCAAATCACCGAGTGCCGCTCCAGGTCGGGGATGTCGATCTTCTTCTCCTCGAAGAGCCGGTCGAGGCGCGCTGGCCCGTCTTTCTCGGCCAGAAGACGCTCCTCGTCCGAGATGGGGACGGCCATGAGCCAGGTCACCTTCGTCTTCCCCAGGCGCAGCGGTTTGAGGTCCTCCGTCCACAGGCAGGGGGTCACGAAGAAGAAGTGCTTCATCGACTTGGAGAGACGGTAGGTCACCAGGCAGTCAGGAAAGATCGCCCCGGCAAAGCAGGGCCATTTGGAGTTGATGACGCAGAAGGCCGCGGTCGCGATCGCCTTGTCGAAGGCCTTGAACTGCGTGCCGGCGGCCCCGACGATTTCGACGGGCAGCGAGCGACCCCTGGGGCCGCCCCGGTTGGGATGGTCGGAGAGGCCGAACGTGGAGTAGGAGATGAGCCCCCGGAGCGGCGAGTCGAGCGCCGCCACGATGTCGATGACCGATTCCTCGGCCGCATCCGCGATCCGGGCCGCTGAGGGGTTTCCTCCGAAGAGGCCCGCGACGTGCTTGGCCAGCCGTTTGTTCTTCGCGCTGACTTCGGGGTTCCCGCTCATCTGGTCATCCGCGCCTGATCGCGCGCTCCAAAGATTTGTACATGGCCTGCGTCCCGAGGTTCGCCTCTCCGTGCGCACGGCTGTCGGAGAAGTACCGCTTCGCCACCATCGCCCCCTCCACCGGGAGCCCCAGCCGGGCGGCCGCCTCCTCGATGATCCCCAGATCCTTCAGCATGAGGGCGATCCGGCCGCCGGGATTGAAGTCCCCCTTCACGATCTGGGGCCCGAAGCGCTCGAGAGCCCAGGAGCCGCCGGCCCCAGGGACGAGCGCCTCGACGAGCGTCTCCGGGTCGAGTCCGCTGAGGCGCGCCAGATGAAGCGCCTCCACGATCCCCACCATGTTCACCGCGCAGAGGATCTGGTTGCAGGCCTTCGCCGTCTGGCCGGAGCCCTGGGGGCCGAAGTGGGTGATCCGGTTCCCCAGGACCGACAGGACCGGGCGCGCCCGCTCGAGGTCCCCTTTCTCCCCGCCGACCAGGATCGAGAGCGTCCCGTCCCGCGCGCGGAACTCCATCCCCGTCACCGGCGCGTCGAGGAATCCCACCCCCTTTTCGCGAAGCGCGACGCCGATCTTCCGGGAGGCCTCCGGCGCGATGGTGGACATGTCGACGACCACCGTCCCCCTCCCGGCTCCCTGGACGACCCCGGCCGCGCCGAGGATCACCTCCTCGGCCGCCCCGGAGTCGGTCACCATCGTGATCACGAACTCCGCGCCCCGGGAGGCTTCGCCGGGCGTCCGGGCCGCCCGCGCCCCCGCGGAGACGAGGGGACCGGCCTTGTCCGGATCCCGGTTCCAAACCGTCACGGGGTGGCCGGCATCGACGAGCCGGCGCGCCATGGCGCTTCCCATGATGCCCAGGCCGACGAATCCGACGGGTGGAGGGCTCATTACTTTATCTCCCCTAACACTTTATCTCCATTTACAATCTTCCACCATGATCACACTCCTCGCCGCCGTGCTTATGCAGATCCAGGTCCGCGACGAGCCCAAGGATTGGAAGCTGATCGAGACCCCGCACTTCCGCGTCTACTACCCCCTGGACGAGCTTCTCCCTCGGGCGAAGGAGTTCGCCGCCTGGTTCGAGAAGGCCCGGAGCGAGCTCGTCCAGACGATGGGCAGCGAGCCCCCGACGGTCAATGTCTTCCTCTACCGGTCGTATCTCGACCTCGCCCAGTCGAGTTTCCTCATCTCCCAGTCCTCCCTGCCCCTCGAGCAGAGGATCCGCCAGCCGGTGCTCAAGGAGAAACCCCGGACGCCCCCGGGGCTCCCGTCCACCCTGAGCCGGAAGGACTGCCCGGTCTGCCGCCTGAACGCCCGCTCCAGGGCGCTCGCGCTCTCGGAGCCGGAGCGCAACCGCATCTTCATCCACTGCCAGGGGAGCGACCGGTGGAACTACTGGTTCATCAAGCACGAACTCGCCCACCAGTTCCAGTTCGAGCTCCTGTACCCCCTGCGCGTGCCGAGCTGGCTAATCGCGGTCAAGAACCCGATCATCCCCGAGTGGTGGTTTGAGGGGGGCGCGGACTACTGGGCCGGGATCTTCGACAGCGAGAAGGACCAGTGGGTGCGCGACCTGGCCAGCGAGAGGCTCTACGACCTGAAGGAGCTCTACTCCCTCGACACCCTGAACTTCTTCGACTTCCAGTCGATCTACTACGAGGGCTCCTATTTCTGGAGGTTCCTCGACGAGCAGTACGGTCCGGGCACGGGGCGCCGGCTCTACGAGCGGACCGGCCAGGGGCTCCCCATCGCCTCCCAGAAACCCGTCCAGCACGTCGTGGGCAAGGACCGGAAGGAGATCGAGAGCGAGTTCGGCGACAACCTGCGGAAGAAGTGGGGGGTGCTCATGGAGGGACGGACGGTGCCCTCCGACCGCCTGACCGACTCGCGGAAGTACTACCGGCGCCAGACCTGGGGAGGACGCTATAGCCCCGACGGGAAGCACCTCGCATGGGTCTCCGACACCGACACCTGGCCCGATCTCTACGTGGACGGAAAGGGGCAGTTCGGCCTCTGGCGCGGCGTCGACACCGGCTTCATGAACTCCCACCCCTCCTGGTCGCCCGACAGCAAGCGCATCGCCATCGTCGAGTGGACCACGAATCGCGACCAGTTCGTCCTCGCCAACCTGGACGGCGGGTCCGAGACGATCACGCTCCCCGATCTGGACGAGCTGTACGACCCCGACTGGTCGCCCGACGGCCGGAAGATCGTCTTCGCCGCCCTCAAGGACGGCCGGAGCGACGTCTACGTCCTGACGCTCGAGGACCGGAAGGTCGAGCGCCTCACGGACCACCGGGCGGCGTACTGGGCCCCCGCCTGGGGCCCCGACGGGCGGATCGCCTACATCAAGGAGGAGGACGGCCACACGATCCTCCACGTCCACGGGCAGGGTCCGGTGACCAGGTCCTGGGCGCTCCTGGACCAGCCCGTGTGGTCCCCCGACGGGAAGAGGATCCTGGTCGCCGCGGACGTGGGGGGCGTGCGGGACGCCTTCGAGGTCGATCCGGCGACGGGGAAGGCCGCTCGGATGACGAAGGTCCAGGGCGGCGTCTCCTACCCCGCGTACCATCCCACCGACGGCACGATCCTCTTCACCTACTTCCAGGGCCGCGGATCCGACCTCTTCCGCCTCCAGCCCCAGCGCCAGGACGAACCCGGCTTCGACGACGAGGCCCGGAAACCCTGGTATGACCAGTTCAAGAAGCCGCCCCCCCAGGGCGAGCCCGCCGACAAGACGCGGGTCTTCGGGGTCAACTGGCTCATGTTCCCGGTGACCAGCCAATCCCTCCTCCTCCCCGGCCTCGAATTCAGCTTCGGGGACCGGGACGCGGAGAACACGCTCACCCTGGGCGGCTATGGCGTCGCGGGAAATGTCTTCAGCCTCTCGGGCACGGTGCTGAACACCCGCTACCGCCCCAACATCGGGGCCACCGGGGGCGTCGGGATGTCGGGCGACCTCTTCGAGGCGAGCGGCGAGCCGTTCATCGAAGTCCCCCTCTGGACCACGGTCACGACCGGCGTCGGCTGGGTGGGGCGCTGGCGCGAGGAGGAGATCAAGGACACCCCCGACGCCCACTTCTTCGACAGCGGGCCCACGGTCTCGATGCTCTTCTCCGATCAGATCCCCGTCCACCTCCACGACTGGGAGTGGGGCTTCTCGTTCGGAGGCTCGGCGACGTTCTACCGCGAGGAGTTCGGCGGGGATCGGGAGCTCAATGACTACTTCGCCTTCTTCGAGGTCTCCAACGACTTCCTCGGCCAGGACTGGCTCATCTGGCTCAGGACCGCGTTCCACAAGTTGGCGAGCAGGCGCTTCCTGTCGGACGAGCTCATCAAGGTCCAGACCGTGGTCCGCGGGGCGAAGGCCCTCGAGAGCATCGAGACGGTCGGCACGACGCTCGAGCTCCGGTTCCCCCTCTGGCGCGACTTCCTCTGGAAGCCGTTCGAACTCATCGGCCTGGGGGAGTGGATGATCCTGAAGGATCTCCGGGGTTTCCTCTTCTGGGATGTGGGCTACTTGGCGACCGACGTGGGGAGCCTCGTGAACCAGGATCTCTGGGCCTACAGCGTGGGCGCCGGGCTCCGGCTCGACTTCTCCTTCATGCTCTGGCCGCTCGTGAACGGGCGCGTGCCCCTCCGGATCGATTTTTGGGGCGCCTTCGTCTCCCAGGCCTACGAGCCCAAGCGGGGCGCCGTGGGATTCTCGTACGTGGTCGGGTTCTGATCCCGGCCGCCTCCGCCTGCCCGGCCCGGGGACTGCCGGCGTCGCCCGCCGGCGCCTATCGGGCGGGCTTCAGGATAAGCTCGCGTTCGTCGAAGCGGACGGCCAGGAGGCCGTCCTTGTCGGGGACGATCCTGCCGCTTTTCTGGAACAGGGCGAATTTCGACGGATCGGTCTTCACCTTGAGCGTCGTCCCGGGCGGGAAGCCATCCGGGACCTCCCACGACCATTTCTTCCCGCCGGCGACCCCCTCGCCCCTGGACTTTTCGAGGACCTTCTGGGCCTTCCAGTAGATCCCCACCTCGCCGAAGGGCGCCACCCACAGCTTCCCCTCCTTCAGGTGGTCGAGCAGGCCCGCGAACGTCTTCTTCGGGATCGGCTGCCAACCCCACGGCGTCCCCTCGAGGCCATGGATCATGAAGACGGTCCACGATCCGCTCTCCTGGGCCTTGTCGGCCCAGCCCAGGTAGGTCGATAGCGGGGTGTCGGTCAGGGTCGCCTGGCTCGGGATGTTCAGCCAGTCCGGCTCGGAGGCCGGTGACAGGTACGGCGGGCCGCCGCCGCCCCGGGCGAGGAGGTGGACCTTTCCGACGCGGGCCTTGAGCGGCTCGGTCAGCCCCGCGAACGGGTAGGCAAAGGTCGCCGGGGCGCGGCCCAGCAGCTGCTCCAGGTTCCGTGACGCCCCGTCGACCTCCTTCTCGATCTCGGCGTCGCCCTTCAGGTCGCCCGGGTTCCGATGGTTGACCGAGTGGCTCCCCATCTCATGTCCCGCCTGCGAGGCCTTCTTCCACTCGCCCGGCCTCGTGATCTTCGACGTGATGAGGAAGAACGTCCCCTTGAGGCCGTGGCGGTCGAGCTCGGGGATCGCGACGTCCAGGTGCGACGGGTCGGCGTCGTCGAACGTGAGCGAGACGGCTCCCCGGGCACCGTTCCAGGGAAGGACCTTGAACTCGGCGTCTTGAACGCCCGGGGCGGGGAGGAGCGGCGGGAGCCTTTCCTCCCCGGCCCCGGCGTCCGGTCCGAAGGCGAGGATCAGGACCAGCAAGATCCACAGAGCGCGCGCGAGCCCCCCGGGATCGGCACCCCTCCTTCCCGACGCGGGCCGGGTCTCCGCCTTCTTCACGGGGCGATCTCGAGCGTGGTCTTCCCGGCGGAAACCTCCGGCACGATCGTGATCCAGAGGGTCCTCGAGGCCGGATCCACGGAGAGGTGGACCTCCTTGCCCCCCGCAAGCGCCTTCTGATTAAGCATGACGGTCCGGGGCGGGCCCGGCCCGGGATAGCCGTGGATCTCGAAGAGCGTCCCCTTCATCCTCCCCGCAGGCACGGAGAGGGTGAGGCTGGTGCGGCCGAGCTTCCCGGCTTCGACGCTCCAGGCCGCGTGAAGCGCATCCCAGCCGGGCGGGACGAAGTCGGCTTCCTCCGCGAGCCCCGCGTACCGCGGTCCGCGGGCGACGGCCCTTCCCTCGCGGACGGTGAGCTCGGCCCCCTGGCTTGACTCCATCGTTCCGATCGCCGAATCCGTGACGCCGTCCGTGTGGCGGCCGTTGACGATGAGGACCGAGTACCCCTGGAAGGGATAGCCCTTCCGCTTCTGGCCGTCCACGCGGGCGTAGGCGCTCGAACCAACGAATCCGAAGCTGGTCCCCCAGGCCATCTTCTCGCCGCCATATCCCTCGTAGGCGTTGAGCTGGAACGGGCAGTTCCAGTTTTCCGGCATGCCCGTGCCCGTCTTCCCCCAGGCCTTGGGAGCCCACCAGTAGCCCCCGGCGTCCTGCTCCGCCCAGGACTGCGTCTGGACGACCCCGCACTCGACGTCCCCGAGCGGAAGGTCCTTCCAGAGCATGACGTAGGGGACCCGGTTGGGCTCCGTGTAGTCCCAGGCGCTCTTTTCGCGCGCGTACTGGGTCGTCTTGAACCGGTACTTGTCGCCCCAGCGGATTCCGGAGATCGGGGCGTCGTAGAACTTCCCGTCGCCGTCCCAGTCGAACTGGAAGTAGGGGCCTCGCGCGTCCCAGGAGATCTCGCCGTCCTTCAGCTTGCTGCAGTCGTAGGAGACGGACCAGAGGATCTCCGACCGCCCGTCGGCGATCACCCAGTCGACGGTCAGGCCGACGGCCTTGCCCATGCCGGACATCTCGGAGCGGAACCGCCAGAGGCAGTGGCTCTTCCCCTCGAGAACGAACTCCGTCCGCGCCCCCGCGCTGTGGGCCTTGCTGGAGGAAAACGCCTTGTGATGATTCACCACCACCCCGAGGCCCGAGACTTCCGCCTGCGCCTGGTTCCAGGCCCGCCCCGTCTTCTTCTGGTCCCCGGCGAAGTAGGAGTACTCCTCGATGTATCCCCCGGAAAAGCCCTTCGTGTCCCCGTCCGCCCGGACGAGCGCAATCGACCTCTCCCTTCCCTCCCGGTCGGTCCAGGTGACGACGTCGCACTTCTTCCCGTTCACCTCCACCCCCTTCTGGACGACGATCGCGTGGGCGGCGGACGCCAGGCAGAGGATCAGGCACGCGGCGGCGATCGCGGCCCCCCGGCGGCTCTTCATGGTCTTGATTCCTCCTTTGCAGATCCCGCCAATAGATTGCACCGAATTTGGCGGAATCGGGAACGACGGGATCATTTCGCGCGGATGTCGAACGAAAAGAGCGTCCCGTCGCAGCGAAGGTACAGGCGGCCGTCCGAGAGGACCGGATGGGCCCAGGCATCCTGTTTCCGCTCCGGGACGAGCGGGAACCGCCCGGCCACTTCGAAGCCCCCGGGCCCGGGCCTGACGAGCACCGCCTCCCCGCGCTCGGTCTGGCAGTAGAGACGGCCGTCCGCGAAGACCGCCGCGCCGCTGGGGAGATCCCGCACGGCGTACCTCGTTTCGCCGGTCGCGGCGTCGAGCGCGGCCCACCCCTTGAAGCCCACGTGGCCCGAGCCGTACAGGACTCCGTCGACCAGCACGGTGCCGCCGTGGAGCGTGTCGACCCGGGTGTCCCAGCCGACGTCGACCCGAGTCCCCTCCTTCCCGACCGCGAGGCGGTAGAAGGTCCCGCCGTTTTTCCCGGGGGTGGTCACGTACACCCCGTCGCCCGAGAGGACGGGGGTGAAGCAGAGCGCCAGGTACTCCGAGGGGCGGATCCGCTTCCAGAGACGCCCTCCCGTGTCGGCATCCACCCCGAACACGTGGCGGGACGAGCAGGTGACGAGATGGCGACGGCCTCCCATCTCAAAGAGGATGGGCGACCCGTAGCCGGCGCTGTTCCCCTCGATCGGCTCGCTCGCCCAGGCCGTCTCCCCCGTCTTCTTGTCGAGCGCCGCGATCGCCCCCTTCTTCCCGCCCGGGGTGACGATGAGGCGCGGTCCGTCGACCAGGAGTCCCTCGCTCATCCCCCAGGCGATCACGCGTCCCTCGAACCGCTCAAGGACGTCGGCGGCCCAGAGCTCGCGCCCCGTCTTTGCATCCAGGCAGGCCACCCGACCGTGGGCATTCAGGTGATAGAGGCGCCCCTCGTCCAGGAGGCACGACGCCCGGGCCCCCGGATATTCGCCGGTCCAGGCACGGCCGTTGGGGGCTTTCCACCGGATCCTCCCCTCCAGGTCCAACGCGGTGATGACGAGGTCCTCCCCGACGTCGCCGGTGATGAAGATGGAGCCCCCCGAGACGATCGCCGCGGAGTAGCCGCGACCCAGGTCCTCGGACTTCCAGACGAGCCTCGGCCCCCCTTCGGGCCACGAGGGGAGGAGCCCGACCTCCCCGGAGATGCCGTCGCGACGCGGCCCCCGCCACTGGGGCCAGCCCGGCTCCTTCGAGGCGACGAGCATTCCCGGGCCCTGGAGCCTCTCGAGGCCGAACCGATCCAGCACGATCTTCTCGTACGGGGATTTTCCCCCGCACTCGTAAAGGCACCCGATCCGGCCGTCCGCCAGGACCGCGAGACTGGAGTAGGCCGACGGGCCCGGGTGGAGCTCCAGGGCGGCCGGCCACGTCTTCCCGTCGTCGCGGCTGAGGCGTACCGTCATCCGCACGCGACTCTTCGCGCTGGCGGGATTCGAGAAGAGGAGGAGTCCCGGGCCTCCGGCCATCAGGCTCGCCTGGCAGACCGGCTCGACGAGCGCGGGGTCGTAGCGGGGCTCCGACCACGTCAGGCCGCCGTCGGCACTGGTCGCGACGCCGCGCTCGCGGCGGGGCGAATTCATGTTCCGCATGTTCAGCAGGAGGCGGCCGTCGGAGAGCTCCGCGACCTGGGATTCCCCGAACGTGTCCCCCACCCCGCCGCCGGGGTGCCACTCCTTCCCGTGGTCGTCGGAGTAGAGGACCAGCGAGACCCCCTTCCTCCCGCCGGCCTCCTTGGCGTCGCAGGGGACGACCAGCCGTCCGCCCCTCGCCTGGATGCCGACCCCCGGGCCCGTCGCGAACCACGTCCAGCCGGGCTTCTTCACGTCCTTCGTGATCTCGACCGGTTTCGACCACTCGAGGCCGTCGTCGTCGCTCCGCGAGACCCAGACGGTCCGGGTTCCCCGGCTCCTCCCCTCCTCGATGTCCCGCTCGCTGTCCTGGCCCAGGTTGTGCGTGAGGAGGAGCCAGATCGTCCCGGTGTCGCGGTCGACGACGGGGCACGGATTCCCGCAGGTGTTCCCGGCGTCCTCCCACACGACCCGGGTGGGCCCCCATGTCGCCCCGTGGTCCTCGCTCCGCCGGAGGACGACGTCGATCTCCCCCGTGTCGCTCGCGCTCCTCCGGCGTCCCTCCGAAAACGCCAGGACGGTCCCCTTCCGGGTGACCAGGAGCGAGGGGATGCGGTAGGTGTGGTAGGCCCCCTGTCCCGAGACGAAGACGTCCGACGTGCCTTGAGAGAAGAGGAGGGCGAGGACGATCACTCCGGGACGGCCGCCGCGTTCGAATAGCCTTCGAAGACGTCCGCGACCTTGCCGACCGTGCTGTTCCCCTCGTGGACGTAGACGCGGTAACGCAGGAGGAGCGTCTCGCCCGCGGGGAGCGTGTTCTCGCCCTTCAGGATCCACGGGTTCGCCGCGAAGAGCCCGTAGGCGCGGACGTGCCAGGTGGTCGGGTAGCGGAAGCTCGAGGGGTGGTTCATCACCGAGACCCCGACCCGCTTCCCCTCGACCTCTCCCGTGTAGTCCACCCAGGGGGCCGTGTCGGCGCGGATGGCGTTCTCGCCCCTGTTCCCCTTGGCATCGCTCATCAGGGTGAGTCCGAAGTCCTTCGCGCCCTTGGCCGGGACCTCGCTCAGGCCCGCGGCCAGGCGGAGGGCGAACGAGCCCTCCTTGGCGGCCTTGATGTCCTTAGCGAAGACGACCGGGCCGGACGTACCCCGCAGCGTGATCGTCCAGTCGACGACCGTGTCCTCCCCGCTGTTCAGGATCATGACGTCCTGCGTTTCGACGAGGTCCTCTCCCCAGGCGTTCTCCGCGACGATCCGCGCGTACGCCGGGCCGGCGTCCTTCCGGAGGATCTTCTTCGGCGTGATGGGAAGCTTGGACCAGTACTCCTTCCCGTTCACCTCGCCGAAGGCGTGGTACATCCCCGTGTGGTGCGGATGGTCCTTCGCCTCCCCGTCCTTCCCCGCCCCGATCGGGTACTCGCGGAGCACGTTCACGCTGTGTCCGATGAGCGGGTAGAAGAACGGCTTCTTGTGCTTCTCCGCGGGCGCGCCCGTGTGGTAGCGGGTGATCTCGCGGCCCGGCGCCTGGACCGAGATCCAGCCGCCCGGATCGTCCTTGAGCGTCATCCCGGGGACCTTCTCCGCCTCCCCGTGCTCGACGACGAGCGATTTCTTCGCGCCCGCCGGGATCTCGCCGACCAGGACCCGGAGGGTGCGTGCATCCTCCTGCGAAGGCAGCACCTTCCCCGAGTCCTTGTCCCTGACCACGACGGGAAGCTCCACCCGGAGGGGCAGGGGGATCTCGGCCAGAACGTAGCGCCGGTCCTTCTCGTGGGCGGGAACGGTGAAGGTGCGGGAGTCCCGGGCCGTCCGGGCGCCGGCGACTGCGAGCGTCGACAGGAGGAGCGACAGGAGAACGCGCATGTCCGGGCTTCTCCTTCTAGACCTGGTCGGGGACGACGTAGGGCTTCCGGTATTCGCGGGTCAGCATCGCGACCGCCTTCGAATCGCCCACGATCGTCTCGCCCTGGGGGTCGATCGAAAGCGTCCTCCCGACCTGGAGCTGGGCCTTGTCGAGGTCCACCCCCTCGGTCTTGAGGTGCGCGCACATCCGCTCGAACGTCTCATTGCCGTCGCCGTACGCGCCGAACGGGTCCTTCTTCGAGAACCCCTGCTTCTCGCCCAGGCGGTAGGAGATGTTGGCCATGTGGATGAGCGAGGCCGAGAGGTGGCCCTCGAGCACGTCAGCCCTCTGGTCCTCGCGCCGGCCGCCCTTCACGGTGTCGATGAAGT
>Ga0222749_10000411_pt1 | contig 26507 bp, 25 predicted proteins | sample IncBWH2Mmetat_FD_197234 | JGI IMG/M metagenome (GOLD analysis project Ga0222749, IMG submission 197234) | Metatranscriptome of lab incubated forest soil microbial communities from Barre Woods Harvard Forest LTER site, Petersham... | ecosystem: Environmental > Terrestrial > Soil > Temperate... | reverse complement strand
CACGACAGCTCCTTCCGAAGCGCGGCGAGCGCGCGGTAGAGGCGGATGCGGACGGCGTTCACCGAGAGCCCGAGCGCGGGGGCGATCTCGGCGTAGGGCAGGTCCTGTTGAAAGTGAAGGGTGACCACGATCTTGAGGTCAAAGGGCAATCCGTCGATCGCGGCCAGCAGACGGTCCCGGTTCTCGCTCCGGAGGAGCCGGTCGTCGGGGAGCGACAGGTCGGGCAGCTCCTCCTCGAGCGCCGGATCGATCGCGAGCGGCCGGCGCCGGCGAAGGAGGTCCCTCACGTGGTTGGCGGCGATCGCAAAAAGCCAGCTCCGGAAGGAGTGCTCGGGATTGAACTCCCGGAGATGGGAGATCGCCCGGACGAACGTCTCCTGCGCCGCATCGCGCGCCTGGGCGGCGTCTCCCAGGAGGCGCCGGGCGAGGCCGAAGACCGGGCCGTAGTAGCGCTCCGCCAGCCGCGAGGTGTCCCCCGCGCGGACGAGTTCGAGATCGGTCGCTTCAGCGAGAACGGGCACGCCGGGTACTACGCCCGGCCCTCCGGTTCATTTCCGACTTTCCACCCTAATTCTGAGACGCGAGGGCGGCGCCGAGTCGCGGCAGCGTTCCGGACCGCTCCCCCGGACCGCCCGCCGGATCGCCCCGAACCTCCCGGGCCCCGCGGAAGATCCCGGAATCCGGCAAGAAGGAGACCCCCCTGAAACAGGAGGCCGCCCCCGGCCGGACCGGGCCCGGACCTCGCGCGACTCGACAGACGGAGGGCCGTCCGCTAGGATGCCGGGAGCCGGGCGGCTGCCGCCGCCTTCCTCGAAAGGAGAGACCTCGTGGGCCGGAACTTCGCCGCGATCAGCGTCCTGTGGGTGGCCGGGGGGATCCTCTCCTGCGCCCCGTCTCCCGCCGACTCGCCCGGCGCCCCGGCGCCCCATGACGCCGCACCGAACGTGACCGCTCCCGGGGGCACCTCCCCCGCCGTCACCGCCCCCAAGGGCGGCACCAAGCTGTCCCTCCGGGGGGTCAAGCCGCTGAACGAGAACGAGCGGGGGGAATCCACCCCGGTGACGATCCGGATCTTCCTCCTGAAGGACGGGGCCAGGTTCGCCCAGGCGACGGTGGAGGAGGTCTGGATCCGCTCCAAGGAGCTCCTCGGGGATGACTTCGTGGGGATGAAGGAGGTGGTGATCCTCCCGGGCACGGCCGGGGACGCCGCCCAGCAGATCGAGCTCGGCGATTCACCCGCGAGCGTGCGGTCGATCGGGGTGCTCGCCCTCTTCCCGAAAGAGGACGACCAGGGACCCCGGAAGCTCGTCCTGGGCCGAAGCGAGCTCGGCAGCCGCCTCCAGCTCACGGGCTATCACCTCGTCCGCGAGAAGTAGCCCACTCGGCCTTCGTGGCCTTCCTGGCCTTCCAAGAAAGCCAGCCGGGTCCTCCCGCCTCCGGCCCCCGCTCCTTCGCGACAGGATCCCCGCCAGGAGGAGCGCCCGCAACGCTTCCAGCCCCAAGGCCCCGCCGGTCGCGCCCGGACGGGCCGGCGACGGCGAGGGTGCTGGGGAGGTCACCGACTCTTTCTCCACGGGAGTGCTTCGCTCCGCAAAGACGGTGTCGCCCAAGGCCCCCGGGTTGACCCTCCCCCCGTTGGGCTCCGGTTCGAGCGAGAAGTCGCCCGCGGGATCGCCCGCGTCGATGTCGATCCGGCCTGTAAAGCGCGCGTGTGCCCGGTCGGGTTCAAGTTGACACTCCCCAAGGTCAGATGGTTCCATCCCCATATGTGTTCCGTCATGGGGATCGGCCACAGGGAGGACCACGGGCATGCGCGGATCTCATTCGGGGTTGGGGCGGAAGTGGGCCATCGGGGCCCTGTTCGTGGGCTCGCTGGCGGCGATCGGGGTCATGACGCATCGGTCGCGCCGGGAAGGGCCTGACGCGGTCTCCCGGTCGCCGGTCCGTCCCCCCTTCCCCCTGCGCCTTGAGAGGCTGGAGGGCGCGGCCCCCGAGCTCCTGGCGGCCTCCGACCCGGCCCGGCTCCGTCCATCTCCCCTGAAGGGGCGCCGTCCGGATCCGGGCCCCCGGCCTTGGCCCTCCTCCGCTCCGGCCCCGCGGCCCCCCGATGGGGCCAGCGGGCCCGTCCCCTACCCCGGGGAGGACTGTCTCCGCGAGAAGGGCGGGGTTCTGGCGTACAACTCACGTCGCTACGCGGCGACGTGGCATCCCGGGACGATCGAGTTTGGACTGACCACCCCGGTGGAAAACCTGGGCCTCCCGGTCCTCTCCTTCTCCTTGAAAGGCGTGACCGTCGGGCGGGAGGCGATCTCGATCGGGGACCCGCCCCCCCCCGAGGCTCGTCCCGAGAACCGGGAGATCCAGTATGTCCGGGGAGCCCTGCGGGAAACGTATGCGATCCGTCCCGACGGGATCGAACAGAGCTTCGTCATCCCGGAACTCCCGGCCGGGCGTGGAGCGATCACCGTGACCGGATCGATCGACACCAACCTGGTCGCGCCGGCGGACGGGACGAGCTCGAGGTCGCTTGCCTTCCGATACCATGGCACCGACGTCATGAGCGTCTCGGAGGCCTTTGCGGTCGACGCTTCGGGCCGTCGGCAGCCCCTCGATCTGGCGTGGACTCGAGGAACCCTCCGGATGACCGTACCGGCGGAGTGGGTGGCCCAGGCCACCCTGCCGATCGTGATCGACCCCCTTCTCTCGGGGTTTGAGGGATTTGGCCCGCAGGCGGCCGGGATCCAGGGATCCGGCGTCGACCTCGCCTACAACTCGGTCGACAACCTCTGGGTGGCCGTCTACGCCATCCCGTTCGGAGCGGGCGGATTTGACACGGACCTCTACTACGACACGATTCTCCCCACGGGAATCTTCCAATCGAGCCTGGGCGTCGCCACCGGTCCCGCCCAGGACTCCGGGGGCGTCGTCTCCTACGCCCCCGAGGTCAATCGATACCTCTTCGCCTGGCAACACAAGGACACGAGCACCTCCGACGGCAGCCTCATGGGAAGGGTGCTGGACGCCCAGACCGGGTGGGTCGGCGCCGCCTTCCCCATCCTCGATTTCACGGGACGCGAAGTACACCCCTCGGTCGCCTGGGACGGCACCAACTGGTACGTCGTCTGCGGGAACGAGAACACCCTGACCGTTCGCGGGCGGTTCGTCTCCTCCGCGGGGGTCCCGGGGGCCGAGGTCGATCCGGACCTGACGAGCAATCTAGATCAATATCCCCTGGTGAGATTCGGCAACGGCGTCTACCTCATCATGTGGACCCAAGAGGCCGTCTCCGGGGTGACCGCCCGGACGATGACGCCTTCGGGCACCTTCCTCACCCCGCCGACGGTGATCTCCGATCCGGGGGATCTCACGGTCACCGAAGACGCCGCGGCCGGACCGGGGACGTTCCTCGTGGTGTGGTCGACGGACAGTGTCGTGAAGGCGAGGCAGTTCACCTCCTCCCTGGCGCCCTCGGGGAGCACCCAGTCGATCTTTCCCCGCGAGTTCGTGCCGGGATACGCGACCGCCGATCAGTCCCTGCCCCACGTGATCTACAGCTCCACGAACGCGGAATGGTACGTGGTGTACCGCGAGGACGACTACATCCGGGTGAACCCCTTCACGGTCTACGAGACCTGGATGCCCATCCGCGGCCGTCACATCGGACTCAACGGGAGCGTGTCGCCCTTCGAGACCCTGACCGAGGGGATGACCCCCGAGAACATCCTGGCCCTCTCCTACAACTCGCAGACGAACCAGGCGCTCCTGGCGGTCGGGAACGGCTTTGTTTCGAGCTGGGCCCGCCGGATCGAGCTTGCCTACCCCCAGGCCCCGGCCGGTTTCGTCGCGATCCCGGGCAATGGACTGGCCGAGCTCGACTGGAGCCCCCTGGCCGGGGCGACCAGCTACAACCTGTACCGCTCCGACGGCCCCGGAGCGCCGCTCAAGCCCGTCGCCTCCGCGGTTCCCGGGACCTCGTTCGTCGACACCGGGTTGACCAACGGGATCACGTACACCTACCAGGTCACCGCCACCGTCGACTTCCGGGAGACCGTCGCCAACCAGGCCGCGGCGACGCCCTCCAGCCAAGTGCTCTTCGTGGTGGGCTCGACGACCCTGAGCGCGGCCGACGCGGCCCTCCGGACCCGACTCCAGAACGCCGGATTCGTCGTCACGGTCATGAATGCCAATGCCACCGCCAACGACGCCCAAGGCAAGATCCTGGTCGTCATCTCGTCGACCGTCAACCCGGCGACGGTCGGCACCAAATTCCGAAACCTCGCCCTGCCGGTCGTGACGTGGGAGAACGGGATCTACGGCAACATGGGAATGACGGGGCTGACGTCGGGCACCGATTTCGGGACCGCGACCAAGCAGACGGCGCTCACCATCGTCAACCCGTCGCATCCCCTGGCGGCCGGGCTTTCCGGGACGGTCACCGTCGTGACCGCCTCCTCCACCTTCTCCTGGGGGGTTCCCAACGCGAACGCGGCGACCGTCGCGACCCTGACCGCCAACTCGTCGCGGGCGGTCATCTTCGGCTATGCCACCGGGGCCGCCATGCCCGGCCTGGCCGCCCCCGCGCGGCGGGTCGGCTTCTTCCTCAATGACACGACGGCCGCCTCCATCAATGCGAGCGGCGGAGCCCTCTTCGACGCGGCCGTCTCCTGGGCCACCCATTCCGGGCCGGGGAACCTGGCCGCCCCCTCGTCGGCCCCGCCCGCCATCACGATCGACGGCCGGGGAGCCTACCCCACCGTCCAGGATGCGGCCTCGGCCGCCCAGCCGGGCGACTTCATCGTTCTGGGCGCCGGCACCTTTCCGGTGCCCGGGGGGCTCATCCTGAAGGGCGGCGTGTCCCTCCGGGGGGCGGCCCCCCACCAGACCGTCCTCGATGGCTCGGGCGCGCCGATCGTCGTCCGCCTGTCGGGGACCGCGGCGAGCGGGATCTCCGTCCTCGAGCAGCTCACGGTGACGGGGGGCTCGGATGGTTTGAACCTGGGGGACGCCCAGGTCCTTCTCCGCAATCTGCAGATCGTCGGACTGGCCGGGAACGGCCTGGTCACGGGAAGCCAGAGCGCCGTCGAGGCGGTCTCCCTGACGGTGGCTGACAATGCCGGGATCGGCGTCGTGCTCGGGAGCGCGCAGTCCAGCCTCCGGGGACTCATCCTGGGCCGGAACACCGGGGGAGGAATCCAGGGACCCGCCGGGGCACGGCTCACCTACAGCACGGTGTTCGGAAGCGCGGTCCCGGCGTCCGGAGGCATCAGCGTGACGGGAACGGGGATGCTGTCGTCCGCCGTGACGTTCATGAACGCGTCCGGCAGGGACTATCGCGAGGTGGCCGGGTCGACGTCGATCAACGCGGGCGATCCCACCGACGGATTTGGCCTGGAACCCGCTCCCAACGGCGGCCGCATCAACCAGGGCGCCTATGGCAACACTCCCTTCGCCAGTCCGTAGAGCCATTCCTCCGTCCCAAGAGGGGCGATCCGGCCCGGGAGGTCGGCACGGATCGACGTGCGTCCCCCCTTGTCGTAGGATGATTTCGTGATCCGCAAGGGGGGTGCGTAATTTGAAGCTGGGAGACGCCTCGGCTCAAGCCGACGATCTCGCCTATTGGATGAGCCGCCCGCCGGAGGAACGGCTGAGCGCGGTGGAGCTCCTGCGGAGGGAGCGGTATGGAAGTTCAGCCCGACTTCAGAGACATGCCCGCGTCGTTAAACAGACGCGGCGTTGAGTACGTCATCGTCGGAGCCTACGCCCTGGCCCACCATGGAGTGCCGCGCAATACGGGAGACATTGACATCTATGTCCGCCCTACGGTAGCCCGGCCGGATCGCCGCACCCCCGGAGGCCCCGGGTTTGTTAAAGGACCGGGACCGTCACGGAAGTCTCCTTCAATTCCGGAGGACAGGAGGGAAGATGCGCCGCGCGCTCATGACCCTGCTCCTGATCGGGCTCGCGCTCCCGGCCCACGCCGGGCCCCGCCGGGATAAGCCCAACCTCGTTCTCATCCTCATGGACGACATGGGATACGGCGACATCGCGCCGTTCAACGGGCAGACGCCCAACCGGACGCCCCACCTCGACCGCATGGCGCGGGAGGGCATGAAGCTGACGTCGTTCTACGCCGCGCCCGTCTGCACCCCCTCCCGCGCGCAGATCCTGACGGGGTGCTACGCGAAGCGCGTCTCCCTGCCGGCGGTGATCTTCCCCGCGTCTCCCGTCGGCCTCTCCTCCGGGGAACAGACGATCGCGGCCCTTCTCAAACGCCAGGGCTACGCGACCCAGGCCGTCGGGAAATGGCACGTGGGCGATCAACCGGAGTTTCTCCCGACCCGGCGCGGGTTCGACCACTACCTGGGCCTCCCCTACTCGAACGACATGGGCGGCGAGTGGGACGGCGCGGAGGATGCCCCCGCCGGGAAGCGGAAGCCCCCCCTCCCGCTCGTCCGGGACGAGAAGGTCATCGAAACCGTCCCTCCCGCCGCCCAGGACCGGCTGACCGAGCGGTACACGGACGAGGCGGTGAAGTTCATCCGGGAGCAGAAGGACGGCCCCTTCTTCCTCTACCTGGCCCACACGGCGGTCCACGTCCCGCTCCACCCCGGAGCCTCCTTCCGCGGCAAGTCGGCCAACGGAACCTACGGGGACTGGGTGGAGGAGGCGGATGCGTGCGCCGGCCGCGTTCTCGACACGCTTCGGGAGCTGAAGCTCGCGGAGAACACGCTCGTCCTCTTCACGAGCGACAACGGTCCCTGGCTCACCCAGGGGAAGAACGGCGGCGTCGCCGGACCCCTCCGGGGCGGCAAGGGGGGCACGTTCGAGGGGGGCGTGCGGGAGCCGACGATCGCCTGGTGGCCGGGCCATGTCGCCCCGGCCAGCACCTGCGACGCCCCGCTCGGGAACATCGATCTTCTCCCCACCTTCGTGATGCTGGCGGGAGGCTCGGTCCCCTCCGACCGGAAGATCGACGGCGCGGACTTCGCGCCGCTCCTCCTGGGCCGGTCGAAGGACTCGCCGCGCGAGGCGCACTTTTACTTCGCCGGAAACCGGCTGGAGGCCGTCCGCTCCGGGCCCTGGAAGCTGGCGGTCGCCCCCCAGTCCGAAGGGACAGGCAAGCCGAAGGTCCCCGAGGAGGGAAAGCGGCCCGGGGAGCCCCGACTCTACAACCTCGACCTGGATATCGGCGAGAGGACCGACGTCTCCGCCCAGAATCCCGAGGTGGTGAAACACCTCCAGGAGCTGGTGGCCAAGATGGACGCCGATCTGGGCTCGGTGAAGTCCGGCCCCGGGGTGCGTCCCCCCGGGCGGGTCGAGCACCCGAAGCCGCTCCTCCTTGAGAAATAGGGAAGGAGGACGGGCCCCCGTCTGGTGCCATTAATCATCACACCCTGAAAGTGGGACATTGTGCCCCTCAACGCTACCACACTGGTCCCAAAGAGGTGCGGCCGGAGAATGGGACCCGCCGTGGCCCATCTTCATGACATAATCCTGAAGCGTCGCAAGCGATCATCCCGCACCTCACCCCGAGCCGGGAGGACGCCGGAGGGTTCGTTAATGAATGTTCTCATCGGAATCGCCGTCGCCCTCTGCCTGCAGGACGAGGCCACCAATTTCACGCGGTTCAAGGTCGGAACGAAGTGGGTCTACACGGTGCGAGACCCGGACGGAGACTACACTTCCGCAAGCATCCTCACGGAAAGCCAGGAGGGCGGAATCATCCTGGAGACTCGCCGCTCCGGGGCGGGCTGGGATCCGGCCCGGAAGATCGTCCAGAACTGGATCATTAAGGATGGCTTCTTGATGATGGACAGCGTTCCCGTGTTCAAGCTGGGGAGCAAGAAGGGCGATCAGTGGACCTACCCCCTTGATGCCACCGTGGCCACGGCCACTCATGAAGGGGTTGATGAACTCCGGGTGCCGGCCGGTCTCTACAAGGACGTCGTCCACATGCATCAGGTGTTTGGGGGAGCTCACCTCCATTTTTGGTTCTCTCCGGCCGCGGGAATCATCAAGACACAGTTCGAGCTGGGGCCGAAGGTGACGGTGATTGAGCTCCAGGAGTTCGCCTCCGCCCCGGCCGAGAAACCCCCTTCGGGACCCGGCGAGCGGCCGGCCCCGAAGCCGGCGGCCCCCCGGCCCCAGAAGGCGTACACCAAGCCGATCGACCCCTGGGAACGCCAGGAGGCCGGCGCGTGGTACCGGTTCAAGGTGACGGTCGCCGACAAGGAGTATTACGACGACGTGGGGCTGAAGACCAAATCGGACGCCGGCAACACGCTCCTCGCCCAAAGCTCGAAAGAACCCCGTCCGGAGCCCGCGACGGAAGCCCTTTCGAAACCGGTGATGGTGCAGGTGGTCGGCGAAGAGACGCTTCGGATCCAGAGCCGTTCCTACCTCTGCGAGATTCGCTCCCCGATCGCCGCGGACGGCACGGTGGTCATCTCCGACCGCGAGTGGACGGTCAAGGAGGGGAAGCATGCCGGAGCCCTGCTGAAGGCGGACTCGCCCAAGCGAACCCTCCTTGCGAACAAGGTCTGGGACAATACGATCCGGGTCAAGGGCCGCGAATTCGACTGCTGGGTCGTCGAAGCCGAGTCGAAGACGGGAGACCAGGCGGCCGCGGTGAAGACCTGGTTTTTTGCAGGCCTCCCCCGGGCGGTGAGATTCGAAAGCGATGAGACATCGAGCGTCCTGGTGGACTTCGGCACCGATTGGTCCAAACGTCCTATGTTCCCCGGGGGCGCCCCTCCTGAGCGGAAGTAGCAGGGCGGCGGTGCCGCCGGCCCCCGGATCGATTCGCGTCGGGGCCGGGCGTGACGGGCCCCCCTCGGATGGAAGTCCGACGGCCGAGGGCGCCGGCGGGGGCTCCCGGTGCCTGGAAGGGGGGGACGGGCGGGAGTGAACGCCGGGGGTCCGGAAGGGATTACTTCTTCTTCGACTTCTGCAGTCGCTCAACGGCCTCTCGGGCTTCCTGGGCCACGGATGGATTCGCGTCGTTGAAGATCGGCTCCAGGAGCTGCACGATCTCCGGAGTGCCCAGGGCCTCCAGCCCGTAGATGGCCACAACCCTCACGTCGCCATTGGAATCGCGGAGGGCCCGGGCCAGAAGGGGAAGCGCCGAGGGACTCACAAGGCTTGAAATGTTTTCTACCGCGTCGCGGCGGATGGCGCCATCCGAGTCCTCGAGCGAACGGCTCAACGTCGCCAGCACCTCCGCAGCCGGGCCCGGCTGACCCAGTGCATTGAGCGAGGCGGCGCAGGGGACCTTCAGATCCATCGATCCGGAATGATAGGCCTCCAGCAGCGCGGCCACGGACTTCGGATCGCCCATCGTGCCGAGAGCGCGGGCGGCATGGCTGCACATCCCCTCGGTTTCGGGGGTCCGCAGCGCCTGCTCGATGAGGTCTACGGCCTCCGTTCCCCCCAACTCGACCAGGCAGTTGATCGCGACGTGGGGAACCTGGGAGTGGATGGGTTTGCCCGTGATCGCCTCGGCGAGGAGGCCGAGCTTCTCGGACCTGCTTTCCAGCCGCCTGAGAGCCTCGAACGCCTTGGACCATTGGTTGCGGTCCCTGAGGAGCGCCCGGATCGCCTCCGGTGTGGGCTCCTCCACGTCTGATGGGTTCAAGGAGGCGGACGGGGCGTTGGCCTGCGCCCCGGAGGTCGGGGGGGTCGCGCGACGTCCAGGGCCGAATGGCTCCGGGTTCTGGTAGGGCACCCTTGAACCCGCCGAGATCTCACGGTCCCTTCCGTGCCCGTGCCGGCCGCCCTCCCCTCCACCCCGTGCGGCGCTCTCGAGTCGGGAGGCCACCCGGTGACCCCAGACCGCCGCGACGATCACCGTCACGAGGGCCCAGGCGAGATGGATCCTCCAAGCCTTCATGGTTCGTCCGAAGCACCGTCCCGCCGGCCTTCCGGGACGTCGGCCTCTCCCTAGAGTATCGCCCGGAATCACGGGTGAGGCAAGGTGCGGGGCGCACGACGAGTCGGGAGGGGATAGGAGGTCCATGCTTAAGAACTCCCCACTTGGATCCCTCTCACGGCCCCCTCCCGCGCTCTGGGCGCCCGCCCCGGGCGCCCCTTCGACCACGCGGGAGGGGACCGGTGCGCGCGGAAGAGTCGAGTGGAGGCAGGCGCAGTACCGGACGTCAGCCGTTCCGGAGGCCGGCCTGCAAGCGGGCCCGAAAAGCGTGGCCGGCGGCCCGACGCCCAGGCCGCCCCAACGGACAAGATCCGGCCGGAGCGGAGCCGGGGCCGGGGCCGGTCTTACTCATGCCGGTAGTTCGGGGCCAAAGTTACCCGGCGTGCTGCCTGAAGAACTCCGCGACGGCGCTCTTGGCCATCTTTCCTTCGGCGACGGCAAGGACGAGATCACCGTATCCCTTCTCCGGTGCGTCGAACGTGAGTCCATTGAGCTCGAGGAAGGCGTATGCAGCCATCGATCCGGAACGCTTGTTCCCGTCCACAAAAGGGTGATTCTTCACGAGATGAAACAGGTATGCGGCCGCCATCTCGAAAAGATCCGTGTGAAAACGTTGGCCGCCATATCCCGCCTGGGGCATCGCCACGGCGGACTCCAGAAGACCCATGTCGCGAATTCCGAGATCCCCTCCGTACCGCTGAATCTGATCCGCCTGGATGGCTTGGACCATCTCCGTGGTGAGAAAGACCAGGGCCAACGTTCAGTCCGCCAGTCTCTTGAACATCCGGGCGTACTTCTTGTTTCCCTTCTCGAGCACCGCCTCCAGCCGCTTCTTGAGCTTTTCATCGGTGGCCTTGGCGATGACCAGGTGCTTTCCATCCGTGGTGATCGAGATCGGAGTGTCCGCGCTGATGTCCAGCAGATCGAGGATGCCCTTGTCGATCACCAGCGCGAGGCTGTTGCCGTGCTTCGTCAGTTTCTTGATCACGCCGCCCTCCGGTACCTCACAGTGATCACAATGTATCACCTTCCGGGGCGGACGTCAAGGCGTGAAAACCGGCGACCTCCACCCTCCCCGACCGGAGTTTCTCGACCAGATCGCGGGCCGCGCGGGCGCCGTTGTCCTGCGCCGCGCCAAGGAGGATGGGCAGGAGCGCGAGGGTGGATAGCAAGTTCCCCGGTGCCAGTCTATCGTAGGACGAACCCGCGGGGCGCGGGTAAATCCCGCTCACTTGGTTCCGTACCCGGGTCCGGCGTGCGGCCGCCCCCCGGCGCCCCGGGGCCGAGCGGGGCCCCGACGCAGGCCCCGGTCAAGGCCCGGGACGACCCCGAAGGCGTGCCCTCATTCCCGAAAGATGGTAAGGTTCAACCCGGCCGGCGCGGCCGCCCGAGAGGAGCCATGACCAAGGGACGCCTCGAAGCCTTCAGCGACGGGATGATCGCCGTCTTCATCACGATCATGGTCCTGGAGCTGAAGGTCCCCCACGGCTCGGATTGGGCGGCGCTCCGTCCCATGGCCCCCACCTTTTGCACCTACGTCCTGAGCTACGTGTTCCTGGGCATCTACTGGAACAACCACCACCACCTCCTCCACGCGACCGCCCGGATCAACGGCGCGATCCTCTGGGCGAACCTCCACCTCCTCTTCTGGCTCTCCCTCGTGCCCCTGACGACCGGCTGGATGGGGGAGAACCATCTGGCCCCGCTCCCGACCGCGGTGTACGGCGCCGACCTCCTCTTCTCGGCCGTCGCCTGGGTGATCCTCCAGAACGCGATCCTGTCGCACGAGGGACCGGGGTCCAAGCTGGCCCTGGCGGTGGGCCGTGACCGGAAGGGGAAGCTCTCGCTCGCCCTCTACGCCCTGGCCATCCCGCTCGCGTTCGTCCGCCCGTGGATTTCGACCCTGATCTACGTCGTCGTCGCCCTCATGTGGCTCGTGCCGGACCGCCGGATCGAATCGACGCTCAACCGCGACGAGTGAGCGCCGCCCCGGTCCGGGGCCCCCGCTTGAGTCTTGCTTGACGCCGCCCCCCCGCAGCGGGCATCATCCTCCCCCATGCGTTTCAAGAACAAGGTCGTCCTCGTCACCGGCGCCGGAAGCGGCATCGGACAGGCCGCCGCCCTCGCCTTCGCCCGGGAGGGCGCGAAGGTCGCCGTGAACGACCTGAGCGAGGAGGCCGCCGCCCCGACCGTCATCCTCATCAAGGCGAAGGCCACCGGCAAGGCCCTCACCGTCCCGGGGGACATCTCCCGCCCCGCCGACTGCGAACGCATCATCGCGGAGACCGTCCGGAAGCTGGGCGAGCTCGACATCCTCGTCAACAACGCCGGGATCGGCTCGACCGGCACCGCGGAGACGACCACCGAGCAGCAGTTCGACGACATCATGCGCGTGAACGTGAAGGGCACCTTCCTCCTGTCGAAGGAGGCCGTCACGAAGTGCTTCCTCCCGAAGAAGAAGGGCGTGATCGTCAACACCGCCTCGATGGCGGGGCTCCGGGGGATCCGGGACCGGTTCGCCTACACGGCCTCGAAGCACGCGGTCATCGGGATCACCCGCGCGATGGCGGTCGACCATGCGAAGGACGGCATCCGCGTGAACTGCATCTGCCCGGGGACGACGATGACCCCGTGGATCGACAAGCGGCTCAAGGAGTCGCCCGATCCGAAGGCCGCCATGGAGATGCTGGTCGCGCGGCAGCCGCTGGGGCGCCTGGGAACCGCCGAGGAGATCGCCCAGGGGATCCTCTACCTGGCCAGCGACGAGGCCGCGTTCGCCACCGGCACGGCGCTCGTCGTCGACGGCGGCTACTGCGCCTGAGCGGGCTCCGCCCCCAGGAACTCGAGGACCCGGTCGAGCGCCCCGTCGAAGGCCTCGAGATTGCCGTCGATCCGCGCGATCCCGAGCATCCCCTCGAAATAGTGGACGACGGCCCATGCCTTCGCGGAGGCGTCGCCCTTCCGGACCGTCCCCTCCGCCTGGGCCTCGCGGATCGTCCGCTCGAAATGACCCTCGAGCTCGGTGACCATCGCCTGGACGCTCCTGCGGATCTTCACCTCGTCCCGCGGGATGGACGACCCCACCCGCAGGAGCAGGCATCCCACCACGCACCCCAGGCGCCCGGCGTGATGCGCCTGGAATCCGCCCGCCCCCGCGAAGAACCGCCGGAGCCGTTCGACCGGGGGGTGCCCGGAGGAGAAGACCTCCTCGACGAACGGCCGGATCTCCCCCCAGTGGAACTCCAGGGCCTCAAGGACGAGCCTCCCCCGGGACGGGAAGAGCCGCCCGGCTTCCTGGATCGGCACGCCGGCGGTCCGGGCCACCGCGGGAACGAGCACGGCCCCGTACCCGTCGGTCATGAGGAGGTCCCGGGCCGCGGAGACCATCCGGGACCGCGGGCCGGCCCCGCCCCCCGGGGGACCCCCCGGCTTCCCCGGCTTCCCCGCCGCGCTCTTGGAGCTCATCGTTCCGCCTCTTTCGGTGGGGGGAGCCTCCGCCCGGGGCCGGCGATCCGGCCGGCCGGGGCCGGCGCCCCCGGACTCACACGTCGCACAGGGTGACCGCCTCCCGGAGCGACGTGAGCGGGTCGCGGGTCGGGACGAACTCGTGGGCCATGAAGCCCTTGTAGCCCTTGTCGGCGATCGCGCGGGCGACGCTCCGCCACTGGAGCTCCTGGGTGTCGTCGAGTTCGTTGCGCCCCGGCACGCCGCCGGTGTGGAAATGGGCGATCGAGTCCATGTTCTCCCGGATCGTCCGGATGACGTCGCCCTCCATGATCTGCATGTGATAGATGTCGTATAGAACTTTCACGTAGGGCGAGGCGACGGCCTTGATGATCTTCCAGGCGAACCAGGAGCGGTCGCCCTGGTAGTCCTTGTGGTCGACCTTCGAGTTCAGGAGCTCCACGCAGAGCGTGACCTTGTGCGCCTCCATGACCGGCTTCAGCCGGTTGAGGCCCAGGACGCAGTTGTCGATCGCCTCCTCGTCGGAGCGGCCCTTCCGGTTCCCGAAGAAGGCGATCATGTTCGGCACGCCGGCCTTCTCCGCCAGGGCCACGTTCTCCTCGATGCCCTTCACGATGGCATCGTGGTTGTTATTGTCGTTCAGGCCGTCGGGGATCTTCGCCCCGCCCATCCCCGAGCCCATCGAGCAGACGAGGCCCAGGTCGCGGACCGACTCCCACTGCTTGGGGGGGAGGAGGTCGACCGCGGTCAGTCCCATCTCGGTCACCGCCTTGAAGAACGCCCCGTCGGGAACCTTGCCGTAGCACCACCGGCAGACCGACTGCTTGAGCCGCCCGATCTTGACCAGCTTCTTCTCGTCCTGGAGGGCCCGGGAGTGGCTGGGGAAGAGGATCGTGCCGGCGGCGGCGGCGGCCCCGGCGAGGAGGGAGCGGCGGCTCAGGTGGATCATTGGCATTCCTCCGTTACGGACCCTAGACTATACCGGCCCGGAGGCACCGTCCACGAAAACGCTCGCCGGGGCGTGCCCCGGGCACCGCCGCGGGGGGGGGGGACGGAAGAACCCGGAACCCGGGTGAACGGCGCCCCGGCGGCCGGAACCGGAGCCTTTCCTCCGGAACGCCCTTCGGGCGCTTGTATAGGGAGACGATGATGAAGACCCTCCGTCTGGCCGCGATCCTCGGCCTCGGCCTGACCCTCGCGGGATGTTTCGACCTCGACCAGGAGTTCACCCTCAATCCCGACGGGTCGGGGAAGGTGGTCCTCCGCTCGATTTTCCCGCCCGTCAGCTTCGACCTCACCGATAAGACCCCCGCGCCCGAGAAGGCGATGATGAAGGCCGTCCGGGAGGAGCTCGAGAAGTCCGAGGGCGTGGACGCCTGGAAGGACGTCAGCGCCGTCCTCCGCGACGACGGGAAGGTCGAGATGCGGGCCACGGCCTACTTCCGGGACTTCTCGCAGCTGAAACTCCACAACCAGGGGCAGTCCGGGTCGCCGACCAGCCTGTCGCTCTTAAAGAACGAGGCGGGCGACTGGGTCCTCTCGGCCAGCCCCGACCGGAAATCGGCCGGGAAGCCCCCGCCCGCCGGGAAGCCGAGCGAGGACGAGATCAAGGAGCGGATCAAGGCGGAGCGGGCGAAGTACCAGCAGGCCAAGCCGCTCATGGAGACCTTCCTCAAGGATTCGCGCACCCGCACGCGGGTCAACCTCCCCGGCACGCTGTCGGAGACCTCCAACTTCAAGAAGCTCTCCGCCTCGTCCGTCGAGATCGCGCTGGAGGGGAAGGCGCTCATGAAGGTCATGGACGACCTCATCATGGACGACGCCTTCATGCACCAGGCGGCGGAGTCGGGCCGGGGCATCGACGACACCGACTCGCTCGACTCCGAGCTCCTCGCCCAGAAGCTGTTCGGGACGAAGGGGCCGATCCGCGCCGTGGCGAAGGGGCCGTTCAAGGCCGCCTTCGACTATGAAAAGGAGGCGGCGCCGGCCCGGAAGGAGATGCCGGCGATCCTGGCGAAGTTCGGCGCCCCCCCGCCCCCCACCGCGATCGACCCCGCCAAGGGCGGAGGCCTCAAGAGCGTCCAGGTCGCCGGGATCCAGTTCGTCCACTTCAAGGACAACGAACGCGAGCTCGGGCCCATGAACGGCCAGGAGGCGGGGGTCACGCTGACGCTCGTCGCGGAGCTCCCGGGGGCGGTCCTCTCGGTGAAGGAGGGGAAGGTGTCCAAGGCCCTCTCCGACACGGGCGAGGACCTCCTTCCGAAGGGCGACTTCCGCCGCACCATCCATTTCCCCCGCCTGAGCAAGGACAAGGCGGCCGTGACCTTCGACGTCCCCGTCGGCCTTCCGTCGGCGAAGGCGCGCGGCTTCAAGGAGATCTCGGGCCTCCTCACCTACGTGGTGGCCGGAAAGACGAAGGAGGTCGACCTCGGCATCGGCCTATTCCAGAGCGGGGCGAAGGGGAAGGAGCTGGGCTCGGAGATCGAGAAGATCGAGGATCATCCCTTCGAGAAGGGCAAGAAGTCGCTTTCCCTCAAGATCGCGGCGGCCCAGGATTCCATCCAGTCGGTCACCTTCTACGACGAGTCGGGGAAGAAGCTCGCCGTCGAGTCGAGCGGCTGGTCGGGCTTCAACGACCAGGTGACCTACTCCTACACCTTCAAGGCCGCCCCGCCCGCCAAGGGCCGGATCGTCGCCCAGGTCTACGACGACCGGAAGAGCTTCGAGGTGCCCTTCCGCGTGGCCGATCTCGATCTCCTGGGGAGGCCCCTCAAGTGATCGGATAATGGTTGAATTGCGGGGGGCGGCCCATCACAATCCCCAGTCGGCCCCATACGGAGGAGCACCATGGCGGAGACGAAGGACTTCACGCTGATCCTGGTCCAAGGCGACCCGTCGACGGGCGCGGCCCGCCTGTCGCGCACCTTCTCGATCGACGAGGCGCTGGCCCGGACGCTCTGCCAGAGCGCGCCGGTCATCCTGGCCGAGGGCCTCACCAAGTCGGACGTGAAGGAGTATTCGCCGAAGCTGGCGGATCTCTCGAAGTCGGGCCTCGAGTTCCGCATCACCGCGCGGCCCACGCACGGGATGCCCAAGGTCCACTGGGAGGGCGGCCAGGCGTTCGGGGGCGGCGACCCGGGCTTCTCGCTCAACAACTCCGCCTTCGTCTGCCCCTCGTGCGGCGAGGGCTTCCTCTTCCAGCGCTCCGCCTTCAAGATCGAGGAGCCCGCGTAGGCGCCTCCCCCTAGCGGTCGGGTTTCAGGTTCCGGACGATCGTCCTCTTGAGCTCGAGATCGTCGACCGCGCCCGACTTCTTGTAGAGCACCTCGTTCGTCGCCCCCAAGAGGAGCGTGAAGGGCAGCGTCCCGTCCCACCCCGCCTCCAGCGCCTCGCGGACCGCCTCCTTCTCCGCGGCCAGCAGGTTCCGGTTGGTGGCGGGCGGAAAGTCCTTCCTGAGGATCGCCAGGGCCTCCTCCTTCTCCGACGGGGCGACCGCGATCGTCAAGAACTGGAAGTTCCGACGGCGGTACATGTGGTTCATGGTCGAGAGCGCCTGCACCTGGGAGCCGTCCGCGGTCGACCAGACGTGGAGGAGACGGACCTTCCCCGACTCGCTGCGCCGGAGCTCCCGGACCTGGGCCGGGTCGGCGGCCTCCAGCGTCACCGGCTCCTTCCGGATCTTCTCGTTGTACCTCTCGACGTCGGCCCGCTTGTAGGGCCACTTGGTCGAGCAGCCCATGGCCTTCGTCACCGGGACGGGGGGCTCCTTCCCGGCGAGCACGGCGTCGAGCGCGTTCCGGAGGTCGTGGGTCTTCACCTTCTCCGGGTCCTCGTGGTCGTCGATCCGGCCGGTGTAGCGGAGCTTGCGGTCCGCATCGAAGAGGAAACAGTGCGGGGTCGCCTTGGGGCCGTAGGCCTGGGAGACGAGGTTCGGCTCGCCGTCGTAGAGGAACGGGTAGTTGATCCCCTTCTCCTTCGCGCGGATCTTCATCGAGGGGAAGGAATCGTCGAGGTCGGTGTAGCCCAGCTCGTCCAGGCGGACGCCCCCGGGGTGGCTGGGGGAGATCGCGACGACCTGGACGCCCCGGTCGCGGTAGTCCGAGACGATCTCCTGGATCCTCCCCTGGAAGGCCTGGGAGGTGGGGCAGTGGACCGTGTCGAAGATGATGAGGAGGATCTTGGCCGAGGCGTATTCGCTCAGGGAGTGGGTCTTCCCGTCGACGCCGGGGAGGGAGAAGTCGACGGGCGAGGAGCCGATCGGGAGCGTGGGGTACTTCGGCTCGTCCTGGCGGGCGCCGAGCGCGAGCACGGAAAGAAGCGCGAGCGGGGCGGTCTTCATGCGGGATTCCTCACGGAAGCCTACGGTACCACCCGGTCGCGGGTCGGTTCAACCCTATTCTTCGCCCGCTAGTCCTCGCTCGCGCGGCCGTAGAGGTGGATCGCGTAGAGGAGCGTGCCCAGGACCGAGACGGCCGCGGCGACGTACGTGAGGGCGGCCGCGCCCAGGACCCGCCTCACCTCGGGGAGTTCGTCGTCGTCCACGAGGCCCGCCTCCGTGATCACCCGGAGCGCCCGGGAGGAGGCGTTCAGCTCCACGGGGACGGTGACGAGGGTGAAGAGGAAGACCGCCCCGTACCCCAGAACGGCCCAGAGGAGGAGCGTCCTCCCGAGGACGGGCGACATCATCATGAGGAGGAGTCCGCCCAGCATCGCCAGCTGCGCGACCATGCCGCCCACCTGGCAGAGCGGGACGAGCGCGCTCCGGAGCATGAGAGGCAGATAGCCGCGGGCGTGCTGGATCGCGTGGCCGACCTCGTGCGCCGAGATCCCCACCGCGGCCAGCGAGTCGCCGTGGTAGTTGTCCTCCGATAGCCGGAGCGTCCGCTCCACGGGATGGTAGTGGTCGCTCAGGAATCCCCCCGTCGGCTCGACCACCACATCCCCGATCCGCTCGAGGTCCAGGATCTCCCGGGCGACGTCCGCCCCGGTGCGTCCCCGGCGCGAGGGGATCTGGGAGGCGCGGGCGTAGGCGGACCGGACCCGGGACGAGGCCCACAGGCCGAGCAGCATCCCGGGGAGCGCCAGCACCAGCCACATCGGATCGAACATCATCATGGGCCGATCACCTCTGTCCTGAAAACGCGCGGGGGCTCCGGGCTATTTCGCGGACGATCCCGGAGCGCCTGGGTGAGAGGGGCGGGCCTGGACGGGGAGGGGTCGGTTCGTCCCGAGGCCCCGGCGGGACCCTCGCGGGGCACCCCGTTCCCCGCCGTTCCCCGCCCTTCCCCCGGTTTGACGGGACGCCGGCGGGGCGCAGACGGACGTTCCCCGAACTTTCCCCCCGTCCGGGCCTGGGTTGAGCCGGGAGCCGGGGTGGACCGATTATCCGGGCCGGCCGGGGGGCACCCGGGGGGCTTCCGATTCCGGAGCCCGGACTCCTTCGACCGCCCGGTCCAGGGCCATGAGCAGTTCGGAGTCCTTGTACGGCAGGTGGATGAGGCCGACCTCCTCCGGGTCGACCCCCGGGTTCGGCGTCGTTTCGGGCTCCCCCGATCCGGCCAGCCGGATGATCCGGGTCCTGGGCGAGAGCGCCCGGACCCGCTCGAGAAACCCGGTCGACTCCCGGGATGACGGGCGGTGATGGTCGAGGAGGACTCCGGGCTGGTTCCGGGCCATCCAGGAGAGGGCCTCCCGTTCCGTGGAGACCCCGGTCGTATCGAATCCCTCGCTGGAGACCAGCTCGAACAGGTCGAGCAGCGATTCCGATTCCTCATCGAGGATGAGGACTTCCCTCTTCTCTTCCATCATCCGTTCCCTCCCATTTGATCAGAATTCCCCGGCGAACGGGCCCTCGGCCCCGGGTGGCCGGGGTCACGTCCGGCCTCCTCCGCCCCTTCCGAAGTCCACAGTGTCACGCCCTCCACCGGTGCAAAAGGCGTGCCGCGCCCCTTCCGGGGGTCGTCCCGGGGGCGGTGCGTGCGAACCTGCACAGTTCGGGTCCCCGCCGGATCTCCCCGGGGAGGACGGGTCCCCCCCCGCGCCGGCGGCGGGAAGCGACGGGGTCCGGGGGAGACCCGCCCGGGCTTTTCGGGCGGGAGGGAGGAGCCCGCACCGGGGTCCTCCCCCGAACGGGTGGAGCGAAGCGCCTCCTGTGCGAATCCGCACATCACCCGCCCAACGGAAGCACGGCCGCGGACGTCATACATGTGGAGGAAACGCCGCCCATGAGCTACCGGGTCCTGGTCGTGGACCGCGAACGCTCGAGGTCCGGGCCCCTGATCGAGCGCCTCGCCGGCGAAGGCTTCGAGGTCCGGGCGACCTCCGACCCGGGGGATCCTGGAAATGGTCCTCCGTACGACCTCTTCATCCTCGACGCTTCGATCCTGGAAGAGCGGGGATCCGGTCTCCTCAGGGATCTCCCCTCCCGACCGCCGAATCCCGCCGCGATCCTGATCACCGGCGACCTCTCGCCGACGGCCCTCCGGAAGGCGGTGTCCCAGGGCCTCTCCAAGGTTTTCAAGAAGCCCCTCGACCTCGAGCTCCTGGTCCGCTCGGTGCGGGAGATCCGGGAGTCCTCCGACATCCGGTTCCGGTACGGGCTTTCGAGCCTGGTGGGGAAATCCCCCAAGACCCAGGCCGTCCTCTCCCTGGCCGGCAAGGTGGCCCGGACCCAGGCCTCCGCGATCTTCATCCGCGGGGACAGCGGCACCGGGAAGGACCTCCTGGCCCGGGCCATCCATTACGAGTCCCCGCGCGCCGACCGGCCCTTCATCACCGTCCTGTGCACGGCGCTCCAGGACACGCTCATGGAGAGCGAGCTGTTCGGCCACGAAAAGGGGGCCTTCACCGACGCCAAGGCCCAGAAGAAGGGTCTCTTCGAGATGGCCGATGGCGGCTCCATCTTCCTGAACGAGATCGGGGACATGGGCCCCAACCTCCAGGCCAAGCTCCTCCGCGTGCTCGACGAACAGACCTTCCGCCGGGTGGGCGGCCGCGAGGACGTGCGGGTCGACGTCCGGGTGATCGCCGCGACGAACCGGGACCTCGAGCAGTCGATCCGGGAGGGGAAGTTCCGCGCCGATCTCTTCTACCGGCTCAACATCTTCCCGATCCACCTCCCCCCCCTCTGCGAGAGGAAGGAGGATCTCCCGCTCCTGGCGGAGCACTTCCTCCGGCGCAATGCCGTGAAGTACCGCCGCGAATTCACCGGCATCAGCCCGAAGGGTCTCGCCAAGCTCGAGAGCTACGACTGGCCGGGGAACGTGCGGGAACTCCGGAACGTCCTGGAGCGGGCCTGCGCGCTTTGCCCCGGGGCGGAGATCCTGGAGGACGATCTGGCCTTCTGGAGAATGGGCGCCCTCCCGCAGGCCGGGCGGGCCTCCCCGCTTCCGCCCGGCGGAGTGAACCTGGACCAGCTGGAGAAGGATCTGGTCCTCCAGGCCCTCGAGGAGAGCGGCGGAAACCAGACCCTGGCGGCCCGGCTCCTGGGGCTCTCGCGGTTCCGACTCCGGAGCCGCATGAAGCGCTACGGGATCCGCGGAACCTCCCCCCGCTCCCGGTCGCAGGGTCGATCCGGCCTGTAGGGATTCGCACAGCGGGCGGAGGGGAATCGCACCCTCCGCCGCCGCCCGGCCGGGCGAACCTTCCAAATACCGGAGGGGGGACGAGTCCCGGGAGGCCGGATCCCTGGCACGACAGTTGCATTCCCGCACTCATGAATCTCGCGGCGGGCCTGCTGCGCGCTCTCGGACGGAGCCACACCTACAACCTGCGCCGGAATCCAGTTCTGTCGCTGGGTCTCGCGTGGGGCTCCCTGGCCGGAGTCGCGACGATCACGCTCGCCGCCTGGACCACGGGAGTGGGCCGAGGAAGAACTGCAGCCCCTTTACCTTCCATCCCAATCCTCCTTCTCTTCCTCGCCCACCCCGTGTTGTTCGGTCTCCTCTCCGGAGCCCTGGGGACGGTCCTTCAGGATCGCTCGGAGGGCCGCCCCTCGGGGTCCGGGCGGTTCCCGGCCCCCGGACTCTTCGAACCTCCGGGAGCGCTCCCCCGCCCCCAGTACATGCTCGACCAGCTCTCCCGCGAGCTCTCCCGGATGGCCCGGTCGCGCCAGACGGTGACGATCCTCGTCTTCGAGGTCGAGGAGAGCCGCGACCCGGCCACGCTCCGCCTCCTGGGCGAGACGCTCTCCACCGTGGTCCGCCAGGACGACCTCCTGGGACAACTGGGGCTGGGCCGGCTGCTCCTGATCGTCCACGGCCCGCTTCCGTGCGCGCTCTGCCTCCTCCGCCGCGCGGGGGAGACCGTCTACCGGCGGACCCGCCTCACGTTCCGGGCCGGGGTCGCCCGGTGGCCCGAAGACGGCGCGGGCCCCGCGGACCTGCTCGAAGCGGCCGATCTCGTGCTCAAGGCCTCGTGGAGGGCCCCCGCCCACTCGGGGGAGTGCCCCGCCCCCGCGCCCGCGGACGGCGAGCTCAGGCGGACACCCGCATGACCCGGGTCTTCCCGTTCCTGGGCCGGCTCCCGGCCCTCGGGGATGTCTTCGCCGCCCTCGGGAATTCGCACACCTACGACCCCCGGAGGAACGCCTTCACGCTTTTTGGGCTGATCTGGGGGATCCCGATCTCGATCTTCTCGATGGTCGTCGATTCCTGGGTGATCGGACACCCGCACCGAATCGCGCTTTTTTGGGAGCAGCCCGTTCATCTCCTCTTCCTGATCCACCCCTTCCTCTTCGGGGTCATCTTCGGGGCCATGGGGACGGTCCGAGAGGTGCAGGACCGGCGGATCGCCCGGCTGTTGAAGGACCAGGAAGGCCACGTCGCCCAGCTCGCGAAGGCCAACCTGGACCTCAAGAAGCTCGACGAACTCAAGATCCAGTTCATGGCCAACGTGACGCACGAGCTCAAGACCCCGCTCGTCGCCATCCGGGGCTACAGCGAATCGATCCTGGAGGGGAGGTTCGGCCCCCTCACGACCAAGCAGCGCGACGGCCTCGAGGTCGCGGTCCGGAACGTCGGGCGGCTGGAAAAGCTGATCCAGGAGCTCCTCGAGTTCGAACGGATCGATTCGAACGCCTACCGGCCCTCGCCGGCGGATTTCGACCTGGTCCCCCTCGTCCGCCTCGCCCTGACGAACTTCGAGCCGACGCTCGAGGCCAAGCGCCTCAGGGTCCAGCTCCGCCTGCCGGAGCGGCTCCTCGTCCGGGCCGACTACGAGGGGATCCGGCACGTCCTGCTCAATCTCCTCTCCAACGCGGTGAAGTTCACCGAGCCCGGGAGCTCGCTCGGGGTGAACGGCCAGGCCTCCGAGGACGGCCTCCAGGCGCTCGTCACGGTCTGGGACCAGGGGCCCGGGATCCCCGAAAGCGCCCGCCGGTTCCTCTTCTCGCGCTTCTGGCAGGCGGACGGGTCGGCGAAGCGGAAACACGGGGGGACGGGGCTGGGGCTCGCGATCGCGAAGGGGATCCTGGACGCCCACGGCTCGACCCTCCAGGCGGCCTCCACGCCGGGCTCCGGGACGATGATGCACTTTGATCTTCCACTGGCCCGGTCCTCCGGGCCCGGAAAGGAGTTGCGCCATGACTCACGAGAAGCCGCTCATTCTCGTCGTTGACGACGAATCCGACGCGCTCAGCTACCTCTATGACCTCCTGCACAACGAGGGCTACCGCGTCCTGCCGGTTTCCCACCCGTTCGACGCGATCGAGTGCGCCCGGCAGAAGAAGCCCGCCCTCATCATCACCGACGTCCGAATGCCGGAGCTCGACGGGATCGAGCTCCTGGAGCGCGTGAAACAGATCGCCCCCGACACCCGGGTCGTCCTTCTGACCGCCTACGGCGACTGGTCGATGTACCAGGACGTCCTCCGGAAGGGGTGCGACGGGATGCTCCTCAAGCCCGCGAGCAACCGGGAGATCCTCCGCACGGTCCATCAGGCCCTGGAGGGGGTGAAGCTATGCTGAACGGGACCCATCCGGGGAGCGCGGATGTCCTGGCGGAGTCGATGGCGGGCGTGGTCGGCGTCCTCCATCCGGAGGCGGGGCTGGGGGACCCCTCGGCCGCCCTCCAGGCGGCGCACGGGGCGATGGAGTGCTTCCTCCGGGACCTCCGACACCATCTCCGGGAGCAGGGGCTGCTCCTGCGGGCGCTGCTCGAGGCCGACCCGCCGGCCTACTTCGAGATCCGGCCGATCCAGGAGGAGCACCGACTCCTCCGGCGGCTGTCCCACGACCTGTGCCGCGGGATCCGGACCCAGGACGCCCCGGCCGCCCGGGACGTGGCCCGGCGGTTCCTGGCCATCCTGCTCGACCACGGGAGCCACGAGACCCGCGTGCTCGGGGCGGCCATCGGGGGCCTGGATCCGGCGGCCGCCCGGCGTTTCTCCGATCGGATGTTCGACCGGATGGTCCGGGGGATGACGGGACGCGCGCGCGCCGCCGGCCTGACGGAATCAGTCGCCGATCTCCACTCGCTGTACGTCCGGCTGATCGGGCGGCTTCGCCCGGAGCCGGGCTTGAAAAAGAACTCGGAGGCCGATCATGAACATTCTTGCTGTCGATGACGAGAGGGACACCCGCGAATTCCTGAAGAACCTCCTCACCCGGGAGAGCTACCGGGTGAGCACGGCCTCGAGCGCGCTCCAGGCGATGGCGCTCGTCCAGCTGGAACGCTTCGACCTGGTGCTCGTGGACCTCATGATGCCCGGGGTCGACGGTCACCAGCTCATGCAGTTCCTCTCCTCGCATTGGACCACGTTCGACATCCCGGTCATCGTCCTGTCCTGCCGGACGGACGCCGAGAGCAAGTCGTGCGCCAAGATCCTGGGCTGCGCGAGCTACATCGAAAAGCCGTTCAGCCCCGCGGAGCTGCTCGACGCCATCCACGACGTCGACCAGGGCCTCCACGAGGAGGCGATGATCCATCGCTAGAAAGGCCTGGAAGGCGGCCGGGCCGGAGCCCCGGCTCATGGAACCGGTCCCGGGCTCCCGCCTTCCCATCCCCTGCCGCTCCTGCGGAAGAGGGATGATCCCCTTCCGGGTCGAGGTGGGACGGCATCTCCTGCGGTGCTCCTCCTGCGGGAAGGGGACCGGGGTGACGGTGATCCGGGTCGGGGGCCGGCTTCGCGTCTGGTCGCGAAAGGCCCCGTGAAGGTCCCCTCCGGACTCATGATCCCTCGGTTTCCGGTTCGAGCCCGGGCGGGCCCACCAAAATCCATCGGGGCGTAGCGGGTTGCGTCGCTCACCGAATTGGCTGAAAACGTCCCCTGTTCTTGTGCGGTACGTGTGCCATTTCAAAATCACTATGGGTTGATGCGGCGAGGCTGTTTGGGATCATGGGTGGAGCTCCTTGCTCACGGTCAAGATCTCCGGGATCGAGTGAGAAGAGAACTTGGCCAAAGGGCTGTGCATGCAAGCCCTGTTGTCTGTTACCGATGGTCAGCCGACCGTCGAGGAGCTTCGAGCCACCCTCCAGGAGCACGGATTCGAAATCGTCGATAAACGCCCATCGCAATCAGACTGGCGGTTTGGTGGGCCTGGGCTCACGCTTGCCTTTCAGCCAAGCGTGACAAAGGGGAAAGCACGGATGCCCTTGCGGGGGCGTCGGGCCGCGATTCAGGGGGGGATTGATCGCGCGCTCCAGGTCGACTCATTGCTTGGGTGAGTGTGCGCTCACATTGGCTAAGTTAGTCCCACTAAGTTCGTAAAGATGGTTCCACCCATGACGAGCTATACTTGGCTGCAGGATGTCCAAGAGAGGGGGAATCATCATGCCAGCAGCCATTGCTATCAGTTTGCCAGCGGGAGCCCGCTGGCAGCTGGAGCAGCTGCGGCGTGGGGCCAGGGACGGTCGCCTGATTACGCGGGCGATCGTGGTATTGATGACGGCCGACCAGTGCTCCGTGGAGGAGATTCGAAGGGCCACGGGGTTTTCCAAGGCGGCTGTTTGGAAGTGGCGCAAACGCTACGTCCAATCTGGGATCGAAGGACTCTACGACCGACCTCGATCCGGGGGTCCGCCCAGGGCAGACAAGGCGTACTTGCGCCTCCTCCGAAAGACGGTGATGCGATCCCCACGCAAGCTGGGCTTCGCCTTTACCGTCTGGACCGCCGATCGGCTGGCCAAGTACTTGGCCGACGAGACCGGCGTCCACCTCAGTCCGAACTGGGTGATGGAACTTCTCAAGGAGAAGCTGGGCTTCTCGTATCAGCGACCCAAGCATACGCTCAAAGGCAAACGGGACGAGAAGGAGCATCGACGGGCCCAGAAGCGCCTCGCCGAGCTAAAAAAAGGGCTCTCGAGAACAAAAGTCCGTACGAACTCTGGTACCAGGATGAAGCGGAGTTCCACCTCCACCCCTACCTCACATCTATCTGGGCGCCCAGAGGTTGCCAGCCGCGTGTTCCGAGTCCGGGTCAGAACAAGAAGTGGGTGGTCTACGGTGCCCTTAACTTCACCACTGGCCAAGTTGTCTACGACATCCGCAAAACGAAAAGCGGTCTGGGCTTCCATGACCTGGTAGAGCGACTGGTCCAACGGGCCAAGCAGACCGGACGGAAGATCGTGTTGGTCTGCGACGGTCCGAGATTCCACAAAACCAAGAGGATGTTCGCCTACCTGCCAACCGTGGCCCGGCACCTCGAGATCTTCTGGCTCCCCGCCTACTCGCCCGATCTCAACCTCATCGAGCGGCTCTGGGGTCACATGAAGCGCAGGTGCATTGCCAACGTCCTGTATCGCTCCGAGTTCGAGCTGTACCAGGCGGTCGATACCGTCCTCAGCTCGATCAACAAGCGCAGAGGCTCCGCTCTTGAGATTGTCTTCAAGTCCAAGAAGGTGGCATAGCATGGCGATCTTTACGAATTCACTGGGACTAACTTAGGGGCAGATTCCGGGATCGGGGGCCTCAAAGGATCAGAAGATCGCCCTTCTTGCTGATCCGAGCGACGAGCGGAGGAAGGAAGCCCGCGACGGATCGCCGGATCTTGGGCAGCGCTAGGCGGAAGGCATCTGCCATTTCCTCGGCGGTGTAGTCGCCCTGGCCGAACGTCGGCAGGTATGCTTCGTTTTCCAGGACGGCGTCGATCTCAAGCTTGCGATGGCGGATGTCCTTG
>Ga0222749_10000409_pt1 | contig 26577 bp, 19 predicted proteins | sample IncBWH2Mmetat_FD_197234 | JGI IMG/M metagenome (GOLD analysis project Ga0222749, IMG submission 197234) | Metatranscriptome of lab incubated forest soil microbial communities from Barre Woods Harvard Forest LTER site, Petersham... | ecosystem: Environmental > Terrestrial > Soil > Temperate... | reverse complement strand
CGCAGAACTTCCTTCACACTCTAATCGTAACGCTATCGGTTGGTCTGGGATACATTATTTGTGAAGAGGCTTAAGCAAGTGTGTGGCGGCTGCGTCCCAGGAATCGTCTGCGAGATTCAGACATGGCATCCAAGTCGAAGAAGGTCAGAAAATCAATGGTCTTGAATTCCCGGTCAAGCGCGGGCGGACCGCAGATAACGGCCCCCATGGAAAGATAAGCGCTCAGGAGTTTGGGAACCTCTGGCTCTTCAACGCACCCGGGCTGGAGTTCAAACGCGTATTCCGGCGTGGCGGCGGTGCGCAGCGGCGGATCAATCAGGAAAGAGTTCAGCCGGTCAAACACAGCGGTACCCACAGCGGGATCTTGCGAGCTGATGGAGCTGCAGCCGATCAGATAACGTCCACCGCGCTGACGCGCGTACTCGACAATGCCTCTCCACAGCAGAGTTAAGACTTTGAAGGAGCGATGGTCGCGGCGAATGCAAGCGCGGCCCAACTCGATAATTTCTCTGCGCAGGCCCTCGTAAGGGGCGAAATCAAATTCTTTTGCGCTGTAGTAGCCAATATGGCGCCCGGCGGATGCCCCCGTCTGCATGCGATAGGTACCCACGATTTGCCGTGAGGGCTTGTGCACTACGACCAGGTGGTCGCATACCGCATCGAATTCATCGGCATCCATGCCGGTGAGATATGAGGATTCCAATCCGCTCTGGGTCTCAAGGTTAAAGACCCGGAAGCGCAGCCGGCAGGCGGCAGCCACCTCTTTGCCGCCTCTTGCCAGACGAACCTGGTATTGGACTGTATCCTGTAGCTCAAGGCACGGCTGAATTTCAGGAATCGCGGCCTGAATCCAACCCCAACTCTCAATCTTGTTGCCGGATTGCGCACTCATACAGATGCAGTCTGCCGAAGAAGCATGAAAAACAAATTAAAACTGTGCAAACGTTTGATGAATTCTAGGAGGAGTCAAAAGAGTAAAACGCACAGCGATTGGCCCTGCACCGGGCCCCTGAATCCAAGGGGTGAATCTATTTTCTTGTCCTCTACATCTAAAACTAACTATGCCAAAGTCCATAGAACTGCTCTCTTCTTCCGGCTTTTCTGAGCATCCGGTGGTTCATCCCAGCACAGATGACAGCTACCTGCTCGACGACTACTCTCGGACGGTCACCTCAGTAGCCGAGCGTGTGAGCCGGTCTGTAGTAAAAATTGATGTCGAACAGCAGCGCGGGCCGGCAGCGGCGGTTCAGAGCGGAAGTGGCTCGGGGTTTGTCTTCACGCCCGATGGTTTCATCATCACTAACAGCCACGTGGTGCACGGCGCATCCAAGATCCAGGTCAAGACGCTTGATGGCGAGTCTTTCTCCGCCCATCTGGTAGGGGAAGATCCTGATACTGACCTAGCGCTGATTCGCATTGATGCCCCGCATCTATTTGCGGTGACGCTGGGGGATTCCCAGTCTATTCGGGTGGGCCAACTGGCGATTGCCATCGGGAACCCTTATGGCTTCCAGTACACGGTGACGGCTGGAGTCGTGAGTGCGCTGGGCCGCAGCCTGCGCTCACAATCTGGGCGCCTGATCGAAGACGTAATTCAGACCGATGCAGCGTTGAATCCGGGAAACTCCGGTGGGCCGCTGGTGAATGCGCGCGGCGAGGTCATTGGGGTCAACACGGCGACGATTTTGCCTGCGCAGGGCCTCTGCTTTGCCATCTCGGTGAACACGGCGAAGTTCATTGCCGGCAGGCTTATCATAGACAGGTTTATCCGTCGCAGCTATATAGGGTTGCAGGCGCAAACCGCGCCGTTAAACCGGACCATTGCCAAATTTCATGGCGTGGAAAACAAGACGGGTGCGCTGGCACTGACGATTGAGCCCAAGAGCCCGGCCGAGCGCGCGGGCATGCGGGAGGGGGACGTGATTGTCCGCTTCGGAGGCGAGGAAATTCTTGGTGTTGATAGTCTGCATAAGCTGTTGAACGAAGAGAGGACCGGATCCGCAACTCCTGTGGTGGTTCTGCGCGGCAGGAACAAACTGGAGTTGGTGGTTACGCCCGAGCCACGCGTATCGTAAGGGAAGCACTACGTAGTTTTGTTGTTCTACAGCGCACTTGCATGTCAAACCCTGTCATGTTGAGCGGAGCGCCACGATTTCATTGGCAGCCAAAGAGAATCTGAAGCGCGAAGTCGAAACACCCCGAGTGTGTTTCGGTATTACATACCGCATCAAGGCATTTTCTCGATGCTGCTGCGGGCGAACATGCTTGGCGCCAAATTCCAGTATCTTGTGCAACGATGGCTGAAGGTAACTTAAATCCGCAGGCAGAACCAGACCGAGATGAAATCGCTCTGCCGTTCCGGGACACACCGTGGAGAAAATTCCCTGTTGCGGCATTTCTTTCGTACGTATTCTCGGGATGTTTCGACTCCGCGCCCAACAGGATCGAGGCTACAGAATTGCCCAAGGCGCTCCGCTCAACATGACAGTAGGATGACGGTTTGTCAGACACCCGAAAATCGTCGCGGAAGGAAAAGAATTTAGAGCTACTTTTTGATGATGGGGTTGTAGCCGTCGCTGGAAAGGCGCGCGCGCACGGTTTCCGCATCTTTCAATTCCGCGAACGGGCCTACCTGCACGTGAAAGAGCTTGTCCCCGGGAACATTGGAGACGACAAAGACAGGATAATTTTTGCCGCGCAGGGCACTGACCAGTGCGTCGGCGTCTTCTTCTTTGGTGACCGCTGCGACCTGTACGGCGATTGTGCCACCCACCTTAACGTTGGGCATCTCAGAAGTTGGCTTCGTGGCCGTGGTAGCTGTGGGTTGTGCCGGCTGCGTTTGTGCCGGCTTGGTTTCTTGCGCCGGCGGCGGAGTCAACTGGGCATCGGGTTTGTTTTCGACTGATTTATAGAACGTCAGGTCGGATTGCTGAGAAGGAACGTTCTGAGCTGTGTTCTGAGTTGGGGTCGGTGCTGAAGTCTGAGATTGCGCCGCCGATGGCTTCTCGGCGGAGGCATTGGTCACCAGTTGGGGATCGCTGGTGAGAGTGGTGTTAGGGATGGGCGCTGAGCTTCGTCCAAAGGTGTAACCCAGGGCGAAGAAAACCGCGCACAACACCACTGCGCCAAAAAAGATTTTCACCCACGGGCTCAACCCGGTTGAGAATTGCGATGTCTGTTCGTCCTGCTCCTCAAATCCCATACATAGTTTGATGCGTCCAACTCTGATTATAAGGTCAAATTACTTTTTTTCAGAGTAGGTCTGTAACGCTTTGGTAAATACCGTCATGAGGTCAATCGGCAGGGGAAATACGATAGTGGTGTTTTTCTCCACGCCAATCTCGGTCAGGGTTTGCAGATAACGCAACTGCATGGTGATCGGTTCGGTGGCCAGCACCTTGGCGGCATCAGTCAGGCGCTGGGCAGCGGAAAATTCACCTTCAGCGTGGATGATCTTGGCGCGCTTTTCGCGCTCGGCTTCGGCCTGCTTGGCCATGGCGCGCAACATGGTTTCAGGCAGATCGACCTGCTTGACCTCAACGTTGGTTACCTTCACGCCCCAGGGAGCGGTATGTCCGTCGAGGATGGTCTGAATGCGGGCGTTGAGTTTGTCGCGGTGGGCGAGCAATTCATCGAGTTCAACTTCACCCAGCACAGAGCGCAACGTGGTCTGCGCAAACAGGGAAGTCTGATAGATGTAGTTAGAGACCTGCACCACGGCACGGTTGGGATCAATCACGCGCAGGGTGATGACGGCGTTTACTTTTAACGTGACGTTGTCGCGGGTAATGATGTCTTGCGCGGGAACTTCCATGGCTTCCTGACGGAGCGAGACGCGGACCATCTTGTCAAAAGGCCGGAAGACAAGGATGACGCCCGGCCCTTTGGGGTTGGGGTAGAGTTTACCGAGGCGGAAAATCACGGCGCGCTCGTACTCACGCAATATGTTGATTACTGAGAATAGATAGATGACAATAAAAATAACAAAACCGATGAAAAGGATTCCAAAACCACTATCCATTCGACACCTCCGCACTTTCTTTCTTTAATTTTACAATTTGAGCAACTGCGGGATTGTATACCACCAAACGACTTACGACCATTACGGATTTTTGTCTTTGTTCTCTTCTGGTTCTACTTCAAGTTGCAGGCCATGCACGGCACGGACGCGTACTCGCGATCCGATATCCGCCGGGACCCGGCTAACAGCATTCCACATCTCACCCATAACAAATACCGTACCCTCGGGGGCCAGTGGGACACGCACAACGGCAATCTCGCCGATCAATCCTTCCTGCCCGGTCTGCACTTTATTGCGCCGCGCCCGGATGGCAAGCGTCATGATTACAGCCGTCATGATTCCGAAGGGGATGCTGACTGCCAAAGCCGTAGCCAGCTTGACGCGCATTTCCGGGATGGGGCCATCCACCAGCATCAAAGACCCGAGCACCAGCAGGCCAATTCCACCGACGGTGAGCACACCGTGACTCTGAAATTTTGCCTCCAAGGCAAAAAGGACGAAGGCTGAGATGATAAGCGCCAATGCCGCGTATGAAATAGGCAGCAAATTGAAGGCAAACGCAGCCAGTAGTATTGCAATGAATCCGATTACTCCGGGGACGATCGCGCCAGGTGTGTTGAATTCTACGTAAAGCGCAAGGGCGCCGATGATGAACAAAATCAGAGCAATATCCGGATCGAGCAAATAGCTCATCATGCGCTGCTTCAGCGTTATCTCATATGTCTTAACCACGGGTGAGGAGAGATGCAGCGTGGTCTGGCTTCCATCGAAGCGCTTGATAGTTTTGCCGTCGAGCTGTTTGAACAGGTCCGCTTCATTGGGAGCGATGTATTCGATCAGGTGCTGGTTGAGGGCTTCCTGCTCCGTAAACGATTTTGATTGGCGAACGCCGCTTTCGGCCACCTCAACATTGCGTCCACGTTTGGAGACGAACGAGCGCATGAAGGCAGCCGCGTCATTCTCCAGCTTCTCTTTCATTACATCATCCATCTTCGCGCCGAAGATCACAGGATGCGCCGCGCCGGTATTTGTGCCCGGCGACATAGCGGCCACGTCAGCCGATTCGAGAATAAAGAACCCGGCGGAAGCGGCCCGGCTGCCGGTGGGAGTCACATAAACGATGACGGGAACGGATGAAGCCAGAATTTTGGAGATGATCTCGCGGGTTGAATCCACCAGCCCCCCCGGCGTGTAGAGCTCCAGCAGCACGGCTTCGGCATGGTCCTGCTGGGCCAAGTCTATTGCACGGCTGATGTATTCCTGGCTAATGGGCTGAATTGTGTCATCTACCACAACCTTCACTACTTCCTGCCGGCCTGCTGATTCAGCAGAGGTAGCGGCACAGAACGCCAACAAGACAAACGCGAATTGGATAAATCGCTTCATGGTTTTTGCAGCGGCTGCGCTTTCCCCGCGAGCTTGGCTGCGATCTCCTGATGCAGGGCCTGGGCTGCAACGTACGATGGGTCGAGCGCCAGCGCCTTATCGGCCTCCGCCTGGGCCGTCTGCGTGTCGCCTTCCTTCAGACTGAGCTCTCCCAGAATTGTATGCGCTTCGGCGGAGGGTTGCAGCTTGGCAGCAAGATTGGCCTCGCTGCGTGCCCCGGCAATATCGTCGAGTTTTTCCAGAACGTGCGCCAGGCCGCTGTGCGCTGCAGCATTCAACGAGTTGATGTGAATGGCTTCTTGAAACTCTTTTTGCGCTTCGGTCACAAAGCCCTGGGTGAGCAAATTGAGGCCCTGTTCCACGTGATAATCGGCGTGCGTCTGCGGATCGGAGCTGACCAGCCGCGCTTCGTTGGCGTTGTCAATTTCCATGGCCAACTCGCGAAAAGAAGTCTCGTCATAGTTGCTCTTGATCCGCTCCAGCGGCAATTTGGTAAACACAGCGTGGGGCAGGAGCGCGGAATCGAGCAACCCCCTGGCTTCTTTGTCGTCCGAACGCAGCACCAGGGCTTCACGCAGTTGCGACGTGGCGCCATTGACGTCGCCCGCGCGCAGCAGAGTGACAGCCAAATTAAAGCGGTAATCGGAGTCGTTCGGATCAGCTTGCACAGCTTTGCGAAAATACTCAACCGCGCTCTTGCCGCGCCGGCTGGAGACCACGCCTAGGTTGTTGTAAACCTCGGTCAACGGCATCTCTGAGGCGACGAAGGCGAAGCTGCTCTCGGCGGTGGCGAAGTCCCCGGCATAGTAGGAACTCAAGCCTGCATCGAAATTTGCCTCCAGGGCCTGAGGGCTGTTTTTGGCAATCTGTTTGAAAGTGGGAATAGCTTCCGCATAGTTGTGTTCTGCGTAGTACGCTTTTCCCAGTTGCAAGAGGGCAAGACTGTAAGAGGGGCTGAGCCGCACAGCCTCGCGCAGGCGTTTGATCTTCTCATCATTCGATCCTGCCATGATGCCGCGAATGTAGTTTTCCAGGGCATCCAGACGGATGGGAGGGGAAGAGCTGACAAATTGATTGCGCGAAGAAACCTGGTCCGGGTCCAGCACACGTAGCAGGTCCCAGGCCAATCCGGATTGCAGGTCAATAAGATTTGCGAGTGGACCTGATTCGCTGACTTCCGGCGAAAGCCGCAACGTATTCATATCGAGCAACTGGGCGCTCGACTGGAAGATTTGCCCGTCGAAGTTGTAGTGGCCCAGGACCACGTAATCCACGTCCATCTGTTGGGCAACTTCGAAGATGGTGGCGCGTGAGAGCTTAACGTTGGCAGGGATGCCGAGGCGGTCGAAGGCGTAGCGGCGTTCATCGCGCGCGATGATATACATCGGACTCGAACTCATGCGCTGGCTCAACACTTCGGGGAACGACTCGCTGATCCATTCGAGTCCGGGCGCGTGCGACTGATTTTCAAATGGCAGGATAAGCAGCGTGTTGGCCACGTGCGACTCGGTTGCAGCGCACACGGCAGAACCCGTAGTCAGTATGAGGACCAGCCCTAGAATGACGAAATGGGTGCGTACCTTCAAACCTGATTAAATTATAGCGGGCTCCGCAGCCAAAAGAAGAGGCAGTGGTGCAGTTTGAGATATCCACCCACGGGAGGCGTGGGCAAGATGCCCACACGACAGCTGGCGAGACGCCGGCGCTACGTCAAACTGAGCCACCACCCCCGGGCTTGCTGGGGACCCCGACTCGCGCTATACTCGCGCTCACACGGCGCTTGCTACGCGTTCACCCGGTTTGGCTAAGGGCAGCCAAAACAAGGCTGCTGTACTTGGTCCGCCGGTTAGCGCGGAGCTTGCAAGTAAGCTCTTGAAGAATTGTAGCCTTGCGCTATAATTCGGCAACTTATTCATGTCAAAAGCGGAGCGAGCTTCCGAGCGCGGTGTACGTGCCAGCGTAGCTGTGGTTGGTTCTGCATTGGCGCTGGCGCTGCTGATTTTGGGCCTGGTGGCAGCCCGGGGCCGCACTGAGTCTCCGGTTCTGTTGGCCGAACTCAATCCACCCACTATTCCAGCAGATGGTCACAGCACGATGCTATTGCGGCTTCACGCCAGTGATGGACGCGCGCTTTCACCCAGCCAAATTTCCCTTCACTTTTCTCAGCATTCGCCCAGTTACCATGTTGATTTTTTAGCGCCGGATGGCAATGGAGTCGAAGCAAGAATTTCTGCGGGTATTCTGCCGGGTGAGGGCGAAGCGCTGGTTCGAACGCCCCACCTCAAGCCGGTGCGCATTCGTTTTACAGCAGAGCCGGATTACAGCGACCGCTTTGGCGACGGCACGCCTGACTTTTTGCGTCTGGATGCTCCCGCCGACCGCGATGCCTTCCGGCGGTGGTTCACACTGCTGGCGGAGGTAGAAGCAACCCAACCCACGGAGAAACTGCCGGCGGAGATCAACGATTGCGCCGGGCTTATCCGCTTTGCCTATCGCGAAGCCCTAAGCACACATGATCAGGTCTGGATGGCGCAACAACGCTTGCAGGCTGCGCCGGGGGTTGCTTCCGTAGAAAAATACCAGTACCCCTTTACACCCTTGGGCGCGGGATTGTGGCGGATACAACCTGGCAGCTTTCAATCCGATGATCTTAGCGACGGCGCCTTTGCCCAGTTTGCTGATGCCAAGACCTTGAAGAACCTGAATATGCATTTCATCAGCAAAGACCTGCGCCAGGCGCATCCCGGAGATATTCTTTTCTACCGCCAGCTCCAGCAAAACTCTCCTTATCACTCCATGATTTTTGTAGGACACAGCCAATTGCAACCCGAGCTGCACGATCCGATTGTGATTTATCACACAGGTTCCATCGGCAAGTCGAAGGGAGAAATTCGTGCGCTGCGAATTTCTGACTTGATGAATTTTCCCGCGCCACGCTGGAGACCGCTGGCGGGGAACAGCAATTTTCTGGGCGTGTATCGCTGGAACATTTTGAAAGAGGCAAACTAGTGCGACTGCAAAAACGATTTGCGACGTGGCTTCTGGCATGGCTTCAAGTTTGGCTTCTGTTGACCAGCTTCTTAGGGGCGTCTGCCAAAGAGCCGGGAGCGTATTTCTCAGTCAGCAGCGACCGGACGTATCTTCCGAATGAAAAAGCCAAGATTCGCGTCTACGCCAACGGAGTGAACGCACTGGAGTTTCGCCTCTATCGGGTCAACGATCCGGCGGCGTTCTTCGAGAAACTCGATGACGTCCACAGCTTCGGCCACGTCACCTCCGAAGGGCCAGTGGAAGAGAAGACATGGATCGAAAGTTTTCACGACTGGAAAAGCTCACTGTGGTACCGCGTCCGCAATTTCATGCGCAGCCAGTACTCGGAAGAATCGCGCAGCAAGATTCGCGAGGCGCAGGCGGAGGCAGCACGCAGCAAGCTCAGCACCGCGACCGTGTTTGCCATGGTTCCGCTGCTCAACTCCAAGCAACTGGTTGCACGCTGGAGCCAGGAAGCAACTTCCGGTGAAATTTCCGAGACCAGCGAAGTTCCGGTGGATAACCTTAAAGCCGGCGTATACATCGTTGAGGCGACGGACGGCACTTTGCGCGCCTATACCGTTCTCGTGATCAGCGAACTGGGCTTCGTCACCAAGACCGCGCCCGGCCAGTTGCTGGCCTACACAGTGAATCGCCGCAGCGGCGTGCCCGTTCCAGACGCTTCCATTGTGCTGTGGGGCAGCAAAAAGGAAGTTGTTCAACTTAAGAGTGACAGCAACGGCCTGGCCGAAAGCGCGATCCAGGACCCCAAGCTGGAAAATACATGGATTCTGGCACAGAACGGCAATGATGTCGCTATTGTTGCGCCCTATTCGCTCAACATGAGCAGCAATACCGGCCGCGACTGGACCGGGTTCGTTTACACCGATCGTCCGGTATATCGTCCTGGACACACGGTCCATCTCAAGGGAATTTTGCGCAATCTCACCGGTGACAGATACAAGGTCCCGGCAGGCACGCCTGTGCAGGTCACGGTGACTGATCCCACCAGTAAGACTGTCTTCCAGAAAAGCCTCACGCTCTCACCCATGGGCACCGTGCATGCCGATTTCGATATTTCTCCCGGCGCGGCGTTGGGGTATTACTCCATTTCTATTTCTCCTCCTACCAACGAGGGCGGAGCCAACGGCTCATTCGACGTGGAGGAGTACAAAAAACCTGAATACCAGGTGAAGGTGAATCCAGAAAAGCCGCTGGTATTGCAAGGCGATCCGATCAACGCAACCATTGATTCCCGCTACTACTTTGGGGAACCTGTCGCCAACGCCAAAGTGACATATGTCGTACATGTCTCCGATTACTGGTCGCCTTACTTCGATCAGGATGAAGAAGGTATGCCGCAAGCCGATGAAGAAGGTGGTGGTGGAGAAGAAGGGGGAGGAGATCAAGGCGACTATTACGCAGGCGAGCAGGCTTCGGAGGAAACCGGACAGCTTGATGCTAACGGCCAGTTGAAGATCACCATTCCCACCAAGGTTACAAAGCGTAAGAACGATGTGCGCTATCGCATTGAAGCCCGCGTTATGGATGCCAGCAACCGCGAGATTTCAGGGTTCAGCTATGTATTGGTTCCTTATGGCAGCTTCCAGGTGGGAGTGAGCGCGCAAAGCTACTTCTACCGCCTGGGCGACAGGGCGCAATTCAACGTACAGGCGCGCGACTACAACGGCAAACCGGTGCAGACACCGGTGCACGTTGAAATCTCTAAATACGACTGGCGTGCTGAAGAACACAAATATAAACCTATCCAGTCCAACGACAGCCAGACCGACGCCAATGGGCTGGCCAACGTCAGCTTCAAGATCCCCAGTGCCGGCGACTTCGCCGTTCGGGTCACGGCCAAAACGCCAGAAAACCGCGAGGTGAGCGGCGAAACCTGGGTTTGGATTGAAGGCCAAGGCAGCGACTGGTATGGCGGCGAGACACGCGAGATCAAAATCATTCCTGACAAGAAATCTTACAGCGTGGGCGATACCGCCAAGCTCATGCTGATGACCGGCGTTTCCGATGCGCACATTCTGATCACGACAGAAGGCCACAGCATTCAGTCGCACCAGATTGTCACGGCCCACGGGCCCACAGTGAATGTCGAGATTCCAATTACGGCTGACTGCCAGCCCAATATTTTTGTTGGCGCAGTTTTTGTGCGTGACGATCAGCTCTATCAGGCCAGCAAGAATGTGAAGGTGCCCGCGGTCCAGCAGAAGCTGGATATTCAGATTCAGCCGTCCAAGCCGCAATTCCAGCCGGGCGAAAACGCCAGTTACTCCATTACCGTCAAAGATTCAAAAGGCAATCCGGTTGCCGGTGAGTTTAGCGTCGGAGTGGTGGATGAAGCAATTTACGCGATTCGTCCTGATACCACTGACATTGTGAATGCTTTCTACGGTAGCCGCTGGACCGAGGTGCAGACTGAGTCATCCTTGGGCTTCTACTTCCACGGCGAGGCAGGCAAGAGAGAGATGCCGATTGCCGGGCTCGGTCGAGCGTATCGCTCGCTGGCGCAGTTGAAGCCAGCCAATGAGACGCTGGTGCAACCCAAAATCCGCAAGGCGTTTCCCGATACGGCACTCTGGGTTGCCGAGGTGAAGACCGACGCCAGCGGTCATGCCCAGACCAACGTGGCATTCCCCGACTCGCTCACCACATGGAGGGCCACGGTACGCGGCGTCACCAGCGATACCAAAGTGGGCAGCGCAGTGCAGCGCGTGATCGTACGCAAGAACCTGATGGTGCGGCTTGCTGTGCCCCGCTTCTTCCGCCAGGGCGATGAGGTTGTGGTGTCGGCGATTGTCCATAATTATTTGGAAGACACCAAGACCGTGCATGTCTCGCTGGATGTAACTGGACTCGATGTCTTGCAGGGTGCGACCACAGAGGTCACAGTCCCGAGCAAAGGCGAGGCCAAAGTTGATTGGCGCGTTAAAGCTCAGAACGTTCGCCAGGCCACGCTGATAACCAAGGCGCTGACCAACGAAGAGTCTGATGCCATGCAACTCGATCTTCCGGTTGTGCCCTTTGGCGTGAAGATGGCGGATGCCAAATCCGGATCGGTCGTCAGTGCTTCGGGCCAGCAGGATGTCACCATCAACTTCCCGGCGGGTACGGAGCTTTCTTCGCACTCGCTCGACCTGAGCGTTACACCGTCAGTCGCGGGAACCATCTTTGGTGCGCTCGACTATCTGACGGCGTATCCGTACGGTTGCACCGAGCAGACCATGTCCAGCTTCCTGCCCAACATTGTTGTGGCCAAGGCTTCGCAAGATCTCGGACTCAAGTCAACCATCAATCAGGGTGAATTACAGCAGAAGATCCGTGCCGGTATGGACCGCCTGTATGACTTCCAGCACGATGACGGCGGTTGGGGATGGTGGAAGGACGACGAAAGCGCCGTGTTCATGACGGCGTACGTGGTCTCTGGTCTCAGCCAGGCGCAGGCTGCCGGTTATGACGTGAAAGACGGAGTCATATCGCGCGGCCAGGATTGGCTGAAAGGCTCGCTCAAGAAGTATCCCAACATGCGCACTGACCTGCGTGCTTACGTTGCTTACGCCCTGACGCAGAGCGGCAGCAAAGACACTGATCTGTTGAATACCATCTGGGACAGCAGAGGCAAAGCCTCAGCCCAAGGCCTGGCGATTACCGGATTGACACTGCAAATTGCCGGTGATGCCCGCGCCAAGGACGTTGCCGAGGACTTGGAAAAGCAGGCCAAGAGCAGCGACGTGGAAGCGTGGTGGGATAACTCCTTCGACTACCTGATGGAGTATGAAATTGATGATTCACCCGAAACCACAGCCTATGCCGTCAAGCTGCTGAGTTTGGTGAAGCCGCAAAGCCCGCTGCTGTCCAAGGCTGCTTTCTGGCTGGCCACGCACCGCGATGACGGATATTTCTGGTTCAGCACGAAACAAACCGCCATGGTGGTCTATGGACTCACTGATTACCTGAAAGCCAGCCGCGAACTGAACGCTGACTTTACGGTGCAAGTTTCCGTCAATGACAAGCAGGTGCTGACGCGCAAGTTCACCGCGGCCGACACCACTTCGGGTATCGTTCCGGCTGTCCATATCAACTTTGATCAACTGGCAGCGGGCGCAAACAAAATTCATATCAGCAAGAGCGGGCAAGGAAGGCTCTACTGGTCCGCGCGCGGCGAGTACTACTCGACGGAGAAGAAAGATATCCAGAACAATCGCATTGCGCTCAGCATCACCCGCGATTACTTCCGCCTCATTCCGCAGAAGAAAGAGGACAAGATCGTGTACAAACTTGATCCGTTGACGGGCACGGTGCAGCCGGGCGATGTGATTGCGGTCAAACTCAACATCGGCGGCAGCGACTGGCGCTACCTGCTGATTGAAGACCCCATACCGGCTGGGACGGAGTTCATTGAGCGCGATGACTTGTATGACGTTCAGGACAAGCCCGGCTGGTGGGAATACTGGTTCTCGCGGCGTGAGTTCCACGACGACCGCGCAGTGTTCTTCCAGACCTATTTCAGTGGCCGGCACGATTACTTCTATCTGCTGAAGGTCGTGAATCCTGGTAAGTTCCGCGTCAGTCCGGCGCTGGTGCAGCCTATGTATCAGCCTTCCATCATTTCAACGACAGACACCACCCAAGTGGAGGTGAAGTAATGGCGGTCCAGTTTATCGGCGTCTTCAGTGATGCATTCAAAGCGGTGTGGAAGAACAAGCGGCTTTGGCTGCTGCACTTCGTGCTCAACGCCGTTATCGTGGTGGCGTCTGTTTTGTGGTTGAAAATCGGCGATGCCAGTGTTTGGCAACTCATCTTTGCGGCGGTTGTGGCTCTGCTCCTGGTGGTCACTGCTCTGTGGCTGCATGGCGGCACGCTCGCCTACTTCCTCGATGTGCACGGCAGCGGAGGCACTTCGCTTTCTGCCGGATTCAAGAATGGCCGGCGGCATCTGCTGGCGTTTGCAGCCTGGGCGATCATCTTTGCGATCATTATCTGTAACGCTTCCAAACTGGGAAATACAGATGCTTTTGATTCGTGGCTGCGCAGCTCTATGCCGGCGTTCCTGCGGCGGATGATCAGCCTCAATGCAATTGATGGGGTTGTGGGCTGGTCTGTAAATTTTCTCTTGTATGTGCTCATTCCCGGACTGTTACTGCCGTTTGCAGCGCAATTTGCCAACCATGGCTTCTCATCTCTGGGATCGAGCTTCAAAGCCTGGACCCGAACCGTGGGAAAGTTTTCTTACTGGATATGGTTCTGCATTCTTGCGCTGTTGGGAATCTATCTTCCTTATGTGATTGCCGCCAAGGCTCCGATTCCTGCGTCGCTCTGGCTCGACCATCTCAGCTTAGTTGTGCGTTTTGGGTTTGCTTTCGCATTGACTATCACCGCATGGCTGATGCTTACGTCAGTGCTGGGCCGCCTGGGTAGCGGAAAGGGAAGTGAGAGCCCCAGCGGGAATGCCCCGGCTTAACCATTGCATGACGTCGGCTTTGCCCCAACGGGCAACAAGATTTGCAACCGTTACTCTTGCAGAGGTATAAACCTGCTGCATCTGTTGCTGGTTTTGTGGGTTGCGCAAGGCAGCTTCCATCTGTTCGGGTGAAAACATGGGATGTTGCATGATCTCGTTGCGCTGGTCCTGAGCAAGATACAGAACTAATCCTTCGCGAAACCACAGTGGCAGGGATACATGGGTATTGCCTTCGACCAACATATGCAGGAATTCGTGGCGCAATGTGGAATCAAGCACTCCTTTTTGCTGGAGCAATTCCCAGGGCTGCAAGCGGATCGTATTTCCGCGCGTGCTGGCCGCGACCCAGCCAGGCTGGCCGGTGGAATCGCGGTAAATCGCCAGAGTAGGATAAACCTTAAGTAATGGATGAGATGCAAGCTGTAATCCACTTATCGTTTGTGTCTTATGGAGTGCACTTTCAGCAGCATTGAGAAGCCTGGGATCGGGATTTGCGTCGGTTGTAAGCAAATCGAGTTGTTCGCTGTGTAGTAGATGCCAGTCGACGCCCTGCGCGGAAACCCCGAGCACTGTACCGGGAAAATAAAAGGCGAGAATCTCGTGATAATTTTTGCCCAGCTTTCCCATGGCGTCTGCGCCCTCCTGGCACAATCCGACGCCGTGTCCGGAGCCGCGACCGGAGAAGAGAACTTCATCGCCGCTGATTCTTAATTCATAGAAATCACTTTTAATCTGGTTCCATCCCAGCGCGCGCCCCGCTGCAAAGCGCAACGTTGAGGCAGAAAGTTTCATAGCCAGCTTTCCATCTCTTCCGATAATGTTCAAGAGCTGCACGCGTCCGCTGTGGCTGCGCGATTCGACTTGCAATGATTGCCAACCGGTTGGAACCTGCACGCCAGCTTTCAGCAGCGCGGACTGCAAATCGGCTTTGCTGATGCTCGACTCCCAGCGTGCGTGCTCACTGCGCACGCAATATGAGTCGGTGTGGACTTGCAGGTAATTTACTCTTACATCCGGCCATACCTCGCTGGCAGCCGCCGTAGTACCACCGCAATTCTGGTGGTAATAGGTTGCCGCTGGCGATCCCTGGAACCACAGCAGCTCTCCCTCGGTAGCTTCCGCAGCGGCACGCTGGCGGTCGGTGACAGCGCTCAGATGCAGGTCCTGGCAGTGAGTGGTGTCGCAAAAATCAAAGTTCTCAGCTTTATGCCGTCCGCGGAAATGCGCTGCGTAGGTTCGCGCCACAACGGCCATGGCCTTGAGGGCTTCCTCCGATTGGAAGTTGCCACTTTCTCCCGCCAGGACCGCAGCCACGTAGTCTTCCATGGGCATGCTCAGGATCAGGACGAGAACATTGTCCTTTGCCGAAATTTCCAGGGGATAATGGCTCTCAAGCGCACGCTCTGCGGGAACTTGCAGACGGTATTTGCCGGTTAGATAAAGCTTATTTGATTTTGAATTCCCATATTGCAACTGATTTCCGGTTGCCTGCACTGTCAGCGGAGTGGTCAATGACCGTGCGCGACAGGTTGCGCATGTTTTCCAGGAGATGTTTTCCAGAGATGAAAGTGTAAGTTGTTTGACGGATTGGAGCGAATAGATACGGACTCGTATATCTGGAGCCTGCGCATTGATGCGTGCGCATGTGAGAAGCAAGAGCGAGCACGTGAAAAGGGCACTACGGGATTTCGAAACCACGCTGGTCCTCAATTAATGTGCGCCTTTCATCTTGCTATACGCGGTGAAAATGGTGCGCGCAATGGCGGCAGCATCAGCGCCGCGGCCATGCTCCAGGTAAACCACTAAAGCAATCTCGGGTTTTTCTGCGGGCGCGTAACCGGCAAACCATCCGTGCGTCAAAGCAGATGTGGCGGAGTTTGCTGTGCCGGTCTTGCCGGCAACGTTATATCCATCAGGTGCCGCGCCATGCGCCATGCCGTAGGCGGTGGAATCCTGAAGCCCGCGATAGATCACGTCCCAGGTTTGGTCCTTGTTTGTGTCTTCGTTGTTCTTGTCTCCGTTTTTGTCTTTGGTCCTATCACCGAGGGTTTTATCGCCGGGATTTTTACTTTGGCGCCGGTGTTGCTGGGCAAGATTGCGATAAGCAGCCAGCAACTCCAGAGGAGTGATCTCAACGTTCTCTTCCCCCAGTGCCTGAAGCTGCCGCTGCTCCAGCGTTTGCGTTTTCTTTACCACTCCGGAGGCTTCGTTCTGCGACCAACCAGTTGGCGAATCAAATCCCACGCGCTGAAAAGTTGAAGCCAGGTCATCAGCGCTGATGCGCTCGGCCATGGCGGCGAAGTATGAATTACAGGAGTACGCCAGCGCCTCTTCAGCATACAGCGGAGCAGCCAGATCGGGATGAGTGCAATCCATGCGCTTGCCTGCGATCCGCAGAGTGTGATGGCAGAAGAAGGCTTCATTGCTGTTAAATTTCTGTGACTTGAGCAAGGCCATCAATACGAATGGCTTGACCGTGGAGCCGGGAGTTGCCAGCCGTCGCGCGGCGGTTTCCATTCCTTCTTGCGCGATGATTTTTCCCGATTCGACTTCGACCATCACAGCAGCGCCCGGTTTTCCGGCCATACTGCTGCGCATTGCCTGCTGTAGAAGCGTAGCCGTCGCGGTCTTTGGGTTCCTGCGCAGAGAAGTTTTTTGTTGGGGAGTCTTCTGCTGAGCGCCGGTTTGCTGGGCATGCGCCGGAGACGCGCACACCAGCACGCAGAATACGGCAATGGCATTCAGTCGCTGCAGGAATTCGGGTGAGAACACGCAATTGAGGTTACATCGAATTGCTGGTTTTGTGCAGCCGGGTTAGTGTAGAAGCATGGCTGAGGCTGCAGGTGCAACCCTGAGACGAGAGACGGAAACCGCAAGAGAATCGAACATCGCAACGCCCTGGCTGCACGTGGGAGTTTTCTTGGTAGCTGTGCTGGTGGTGATCTCGCGCCGGCCTGATGCAGTAACCAACCCGCAATTCTGGGCGGAGGATGGGTTGCTTTGGTTCGCTCAAGCGCACAACCTGGGCTGGTGGAGGGTATTGTTCCAGCCTGAGACTGGTTATTTTTGTACTCTGCCAAGACTCACGGCGGCATTGGCGCAATTGCTTCCACTCGCCGCCGCGCCGCTATTGTTCAATCTGGTAGCAATTCTTTTTCAGGTGTTGCCGGTCAGTTTTTTTCTTTCTTCTCGCTTTGCCTCGCTGGGAACGCAGCGCAGCCGGTTGCTGCTGGATTTCTTGTATCTGGCTTTGCCCAACAGCTTTGAGGTCAATGCCAACGTTACCAACGCGCAGTGGCACCTGGCGCTGCTGGCCTGCCTGGTGGTTTTGGCAGAACCCGCCAGGTCACTCGGGTGGCGCTGTTTTGATTTTGTGGTGATGGTTTTGAGTGCATTGACTGGGCCATTTGCCATTATGCTTTTGCCGGTAGCCGGAATCGCATGGGGATGGAAGCGCCGCACGAAAGGGACGCTCATTCTGTTGCTTACACTCGCAGCCGGTGTTTTATTGCAAGTCAGCGCTTTTCTGCGCACTGGCAGTGCCGCCCGCATGCAGGGAAGCCTGGGAGCGAACCCGATTTTGTTTGCCAAGGTACTTTCGTCGCAGGTGTTTTTGGCCGCACTGATTGGCAAGAACAACCTGCCGTATCGCCACTCTTACATTATTTACGCGGTGCTTATTACTATTGGGGGAATCACGGTCCTCATCTATGCCTTGTTGAGAGCACGATGGGAGCTGAAGCTCTTCATTGTCTTTGCGAGTCTGGTCCTGACTGCTGCTCTGCTGCATCCGATGGCCCATGCGCCCCAGTGGCTGGAACTGCTCAGCGCCTGGGGTGTACGTTATTGGCTTTTGCCTATGCTGGCTTTCGTCTCCGCGCTGGTGTGGATGGCCGGCAATCACAACCCACGCGCCGTCAGGTTCATAGCGGTGGTTGCTCTGTTGCTGATGAGTGTAGGCATCGTACGCGAATGGCGCTATCCAGGTTTCGCCGATCTGCAATTTGGCATATATGCCCGCCAGTTTTCCGACCTGCCCAAGGGATCGAGTCTCACGATTCCGTTGAATCCACAGGGATGGTCTATGACACTGGAGAAAAGGTGATTAGCATGTCTAGGAAGACAAATAGCATGCGATAGTACAAGGGATCAGGATGGTAAGTCTGCGAACATGGCCAAGTATCTGATCTATGTTGCGTTCTGCATGGTGTTCGTTGGTCACGTCTTCAAGCATTGTGCGCTGGCGCAAGCGCCACCTCCTGCGCCGCCCAATGCGAAACCGACGTGCTGGCTTTACAATCATCTCCTTCAGGTTGGCTTGGGCCTTGCCGACCACGATAAGGGCTATCAGCGAAGCGGCGATGTTGTTCTTGTTTGTACCGCGAAGCCTAGGACACGGCTCACAAATACTAGCGATATATTCTTCGCGGCTATTCCCCCTGCTGGAGACAAGCTGTTCTTACTTAAGAATCCGAGTGGTGCCTCTGTCGGTCCCTGGATTCTCGAGATGCGTGATTTGCAGACAGGTAGAACGATTGAATCTCGCCGTTTAGAAACAGGGTTTAACTACCAACTTCGGCCCACGTGCGGCACTGTGGTGCTTTTTAAGCATAACCTCAAGACAGGGCACTACGAGACCAGCGCCTTTGATCTGCTGACAAATAAAGAATTGATTTTCGGTGATTTCGAAGAGCTTCGCTGTAGCGACGATAGGATGACAATAGTTCGCGGGGTGTCTAACTCATTAGGCAGAATGTCTTTGTACCTTGGGACCAGCAACGAAAAGCTTATTGCCGACGATGCGGAGCAATTTAATGTTAGTCCAAACGGCAGACTCATAGCTTTTGTACAAAACACTAAGTTATGCGTTCAAAAAATGGAAGAGATTGCTGGAAAGCCAGCTTGTGTTGATCGCGTATGGCCAGTCGGAACGTTGGTTGTCAGTGATGGTGGTGGAGTCGTGATCTCAGGGCAGACCGATGTGGGGTGTCCAATCGAGCAGGAATATAGCCATCACGGCTGGCCCTGTGAAGGCCTCTTCCGATGGTCGCCCGCAGAGACCAACGATGATCTAGTCGAGTTCCTTGCGGTCGATCCACAGCTAATTTCGGGTGAACATGGTCTCAGAATCATAGAGTGGCGCAAGAATTGGGGAAAGAACTAAAAGAACCAATCTCGGTGCAGGACGAGACCGTTGGAAAAGTCGTGTCTTAGTGCTAAGCTGACCGCAAAATCTTCAAAGTTGCAGAATGCCCAGAAATTCAAATTTCGCCGCCACCGCCACTGCGGTTTTGATAGCTGCTCTCTTCATTGGGTTCAGGGTCTTTCGCATAGTTCATCCCCACCCATTCACGCCTTACGACTCTTACATCTTTTTCGGTGTAGGGATCATCCTGGTCATCCTGCTGATGCGTACGGCTGTGGTAGCAGCAGTGCCGGGAAGCTACACGTTCCCTGACGCAAGACCAGAGCAATACCCGCAACTCGACCGCGCAACTTTCGACCGCTGCGCCACTGAGATTGAAGGGCTGGGATTTCAAAAGGTCCAGGACTTTTCACTGGTCGGGCAAGGAGGGGTTTCCATTCCTTCTTTCTGCCGTCTTTATGTTCATCCACGGGAGAAGATGTACGCGGAGCTGGCACAGATTTTTCCTGCCGGACGCTCTCCACTGCCGGTGCTGTGTACTATGCAAACGGTATTCGACAATGACTGGTCGCTCGGAGTGGGCAACAATCAGCCGCAACCGGCGGCGGTATTCCTTCGCAACCCGCGTGGCGTGGGGAAAGCGATGCCAGGCAAATCCCCATTCGAGGTATGGCAGACCCATCGCGAATGGCGTCAACAAATGATCCAGGATCTCAGCATTCAACCGCAGGACGTCAGTCTGGAAGCCTACCGGGCCCACCAACAAATTCGCGCACAACAGCGGGCGGAGAGGGTCCGCAAAGGCTCATTTCTCGCAAAGTTGAGCATGTACTATAAACGCAAAGCGGCGCCGGTCTATGAATGGAAAGGTAACTGGCCGAAGGAAGCGGAAAAACGCGGATTTCGCAGCTTTTGAATCCGCAGGGATGGTCTATGACGTTGGCGAAACGGTGAGTCTCATGTATAGGACGAACGAGAGTATGCGATTGCCATGGATTTCACTTACCTCGTTAGCGCTCTTACTTGTTTTAGCACCACACACGATGAGCTTACCGCCCTTCGACTTTTACGCTGCCGATGCATTATCCTCGCAACGGACAGCGCTGATCATTCTGGGTCTGTTGATAGCAGTCGCTGCTTTTGCTGAGTTCATTTTTTCGTTGGCACGTCATCGTGAGGTAGTTTCCATGACAACCTATGGCGCGGCAGCTCTTGCCTGCGTAGTTCTTGGTTGGCGGTCTTATCCTTACTGGGCCACCGGTGTTTATCAGGTTCACATTGGTGCCTACTCATTTCGACTCCAAGACCCAAAAGACCTCGCTCCGATGGATTGGATTGGAGAGTTTTGGCGGTTGCCGACGCTCCTTCTTTACTTAGTCTGCTATGTCGCCATCCCCCTTTCTTTCATCGTCAGTGCAATTGCTTTTCGCCGCCAGCGATATTTTTCAGGAAGCCTCATCGCAGTATGTACGGCTATTGCGTTTGCATTTATGATCGGTTTTTCGCCAGGATACGTAGACTGGATCATGGACTGAATGACCAATGACACGCGCAAAGCATGTTGGTAAAATTCATTAAGCCGTTTGAGCGGGAGTAGTTCAGCGGTAGAACGTCGGCTTCCCAAGCCGGATGTCGCGGGTTCGATCCCCGTCTCCCGCTCCATTTCCTTAAGATCCTGGTTAGCGCCTGCAGAGACGTAGCATGCTACGTCTTTACGACAGATTTAAGCAGTTCCCGATACGTGATCCGCCGCCGGTGAGACGCGGCGCCGCAAACACAGCCGAGGACGGCTGTGCCACACGACTCTCGTGCTCCTTCAAGCCTTCTCGTGACCGTCTTTTCGCATTCTCTAGAACGCTACATTTGGCGAACTTGAAATTCGAACCCCAGAAAAAGTCATACTGCGCATAGATAATTTCAATTGGACTTGGCCTCCACTTTAGCTTATTTCTTAATTTCCTTAATTTGTGGGCTGCCGCGTACGCCGGCAGGGGGAGGGGGCGGCTCCGGATGAAATTCGGAATGGTTTTGGCGGCGCCCTGCTGGTCCCGGGAGGTTGGAGTGTGTCACACCATGCCCCGCGCTTGCGCATGAAAGCGATGGCCCCAGCCGCGCAATATTCTTTGAAGCTGCCTTTTCCCAACTATCAGTTTGGCAAGGCATACGACGAGATGTTTACCAGTTCGGGCGTCCCGCGTCCGCACTACCAGGCGCTCTATCGCACGCTCTTGGAACTGCCCGCTGAAGATATGCGCAAGAGCCAGCAGGCGGCGGACCTGTCTTTTTTGCACCAGGGCATCACCTTCACGGTTTACGGCACCAAAGAAGGAACCGAGCGGATTTTTCCAAACGATTTGTTGCCGCGCATCATTCCCAGCCAGGAGTGGCAAAAGATCGAGCAAGGGCTGAAGCAGCGGATCACCGCCCTGAATCTTTTTCTCAAGGACATCTACCACGAAGGCCACATCCTGGCCGATGGCATTGTTCCGCGCGAGCTTATCTACGGCTGCCGCCACTTCCGCCGCGAGATGCGCGGCCTTGCTGTGCCACGCGACATTTACGTAAGCGTGTGCGGCACCGATCTGGTACGCGTGCCCGATGGCAGCTTTGCTGTGCTGGAAGATAATCTGCGCGTGCCCAGCGGCGTCTCTTACATGTTGGCTAACCGCAAGGTGCTGAAGCGCGTCTTTCCCGCATTATTCCGAGACTATGGAGTCTGCCCCATTGACCACTACGCGCAGGCGTTGCTGGCCACACTGCGATCTCTGGCGCCCGCGGGTTGTTCCAGCCGGAATGAACCTACAACTGTGCTGCTGACGCCGGGCGTTTCCAACTCGGCATATTTTGAGCACACGTTTCTGGCGCAGCAGATGGGAATCGAGCTGGTGGAAGGACGCGACCTGCTGGTCCACGACAACGTGGTTTACATGAGGACCACGGCCGGGCTGCGGCGCGTGGATGTCATCTACCGACGAGTAGACGACGATTTCATGGACCCGCTGTGCTTCCGCACCGATTCCATTCTGGGAACGCCGGGTCTGTTCAATGCATACCGTGCCGGCAACGTGACCCTGGCTAACGCCATCGGGACTGGAGTCGCCGATGATAAAGCCATCTATGCGTATGTGCCGGCTATCATCCACTACTACCTGCAGCAGGATGCCATTCTGCCCAACATTGAAACCTATCTGCTCACCGATGACTCCCAGCGCAGCTACGTGCTGGAACGTATGGAAGAGTTAGTGATCAAAGCCGTAGGCGAATCGGGTGGTTACGGCATGTTGATTGGCCCGCACAGCACCTTTCAAGAGCGCGAAGATTTTCGCCAGAAAATTCTGGCTGAGCCGCGCAACTATATTGCGCAACCGACGCTGTCGCTCAGCCAGGCGCCGTGTTTTATTGATGGCGACGTGGAGGCACGCCACATTGATCTGCGGCCTTACATCCTTTATGGCGAGAGCGTGAGTTTAGTGCCGGGTGGTCTTACACGGGTCGCTCTGCGGCGCGGATGTTTGGTGGTGAACTCTTCCCAGGGCGGCGGCAGCAAAGATACCTGGGTACTTCGTGAAGGAGGCAGCGCAGGGCAGGCAGCTTAGTTTTTCTGCGCAAACACGACCATGCTCTCACGAGTTGCTGACAATCTCTACTGGATGAGCCGCTATCTTGAGCGAGCGGAGCACACCGCCCGCCTGATTGATGTTGATTTGCAATTGCGGCTCGACCAGTCAGCGGAGCTGGTCACGGAACGATGGCAGCGGTTGCTGGTAGCCTTGCAAATCCCGGCCGCTCTCGTTGGCGGAGTGGACGCCACAACCCTTCCTCATACCTTGACCTTCAGCCGGTCGAGCTCTTTTTCCATTGTTTCGTGCATTGCCTCGGCGCGTGAAAATTTGCGGCACGTGCGCGAGCAATGCAGCTCAGAGATGTGGGAGCAACTTAACCGTCTTTATCTCAAAGTGATTGGCAGCCACGCAGAAGACGGATGGAACCTGCTGTCGCTGGCATTCTTCCGCTCGGTGCAGGAGGGAGTCCACCTCTTTGAGGGCATCACCGACTCGACCATGAGTCATGGCGAGGGCTGGCATTACATCCAACTGGGCCGATTTGTCGAGCGCACCAACATGCTGGCCTCGCTGATTGGCACGCACTTCAGCTACCTGCCGCATCCGCCGGACCAGGCCGTGGAAAGCGCCGAATACCTGGAGTGGGTTGGGTTGCTCAAGTGCTGCACGGCCTTCGAGGCGTATTGCAAGGTTTACACCGCTGAGGTGAGGCCGTTGCGTGTGGCGGAATTTCTACTGCTGAATTCCGAGTTCCCGCACTCGATACGCTTTTCCGTGGAGATGGTGCACTCTGCGCTGCAGGTCACCAGCGAACTCACGCAGCGCAAGGCGGCGCAACCTGTCCGGATTGCCGGCCGGCTGAAGGCAACGCTGAGCTTCAGCCAGATTGACGAGATCATGGCCAACGGCGCGCATGCGTACCTGGAAAGTATCCGGAGCCAGTGCGGGCAGGTACACGCTGCCATTCAGCAGATTTATTTCGACTATCCCGTTGAGTCGGCGATGGCTTCATGAGCAGCGATATGATCTACTCCATTCGGCACATCACGAACTTTGCTTACCAGCCGGCGGTGCGCGAAAGTGTGATGGAAGTGCGCATGCAGCCGCGCAGCGAAGGGCAGCAGCGGTGTCTCAGTTTTTATCTCGATGTGAATCCCAACGCCAGCATCATGGTCTATCGCGATTTCCTGGGGAACACGGTGCATCACTTCGATATCCCTGGAAGCCAGGCGGAGATCAAGATTACGGCCAAAGCGGTGGTGGAGGTGCTGCCGATCCCCGCTCCGCAATCCTCCGAAGTGTGCAACTGGAGTGACTTTGATGCGCAGGTCGCCGAAGGCGATTACTGGGAGATGCTTCTGCCCAGCCGTTATGCCTGCTCCACGGAGACGCTCGAGGAATTTGCTCGTGAGCTTGACTTGAAACGCCGCGAAACACCGCTCGAAACTCTGCTGGAGCTGAACCAGGCGATTTACCGCGCCTTCGACTACGTGCCCAACAGCACGAAGGTTGACTCGCCGATTGACGATGCCTTGCGCAGCCGTCGCGGCGTGTGCCAGGACTTTGCACACATCATGATCGCGCTGGTGCGGCAGCTTCGTATGCCGTGCCGGTATATCAGTGGCTATCTCTGCCACGACACCAAGGCTCCAGACCGGTCGCCGGAGGGCGCGACGCATGCCTGGGTAGAGGCATTTCTTCCGCCGCTGGGATGGGTGGCCTTTGATCCCACCAACAACCTGGTCGCCAGTGACCGCCACATTCGGGTTGCTATTGGGCGTGATTACGCCGACGTGCCGCCAACCCGAGGAGTTTACAAAGGCGAGGCAGCCAGTGAACTGAGTGTCGGCGTATCCGTTTCTACCGTGGACAGGCCATTGCCAGAAGAGTTGAGCCCTGCAACCGTAATCCAGTCAAGACCTGCGCCTGTAACGTCGCTTGATCGCTTCCAATACGAACAGCAACAGCAGTAAAGCACTCAGCATTCAGCCGTCAGTACTGAGCCAAAGCACGTCAGAGTAGACAAACTCCCAATCCTCCAATGACTCGATGAATCAATCACCCAATACCCACGGTGCTCTGCCTGAAGAGTGTTTATAATCGTCGCACCGTCGCAGTAGCAAATTCGGAGAAGACATTTTGGCCTACAACGACCTTAGAGACTGGATCGCCGCCCTCGAACGCGCCGGCGAACTCAAACGCATAAAAACAGAGGTGGACCCGATTCTGGAGATTACGGAGATTACCGACCGAGTCTCCAAAGCCGGACAGCCCGATAAGCTGCCCCGCATGACGGCGGGCGGACCGGCACTGCTCTTTGAAAACGTCAAAGGACACCCTGGCGCGCAGGTTTTGATTAATCAGTTCGGCTCGGCGCGGCGCATGAATCTGGCCTTGGAGGTGGAGTCTCTCGACAGCATAGCCGAGCGCATCCACCAATTCATGGATGTTAAGTCGCCGCAGGGGCTGCTGGATAAGATCAAGATGCTGCCCATGCTGGCCGATCTGGGCAAGTTCTTTCCTAAGACCGTCAGCTCCGGCCCGTGCAAAGAGGTCATCAAGAAAGACAAGTTCTCACTGCTCGATCTTCCCGTTCTGCAATGCTGGCCCAAAGACGCCGGACGCTTTATCACGCTGCCCTGCGTCATTACTCGCGATCCGAAGACAGGGAAGCGCAACGTGGGCATGTATCGTATGCAGATCTACGACGAGCGCACCGCGGGCATGCACTGGCAGCGGCAGAAGATCGGCGCAGAACACTACCGCGAGCGCATGCGTGCGGCGACGGCGGCCTCGGGAGAGGGAAGTGCTAACCGGTCGGCTGCGGTGGACATCATGGCACGCTCTTCGGGCGGCTCGGTCCTGGCGGAAGGTCCGAGGCCGGCAGGCAAGATGGAAGTTGCAGTTGCGATCGGGACCGATCCGGCGCTGACGTTTTCTGCTATCGTCCCCGCTCCTCCGGACGTTGAAGAGTATATGATTGTCGGTTTTCTTCGGCAAAGCCCGGTGGAGTTGGTGAAGTGCGAGACCGTCGACCTAGAGGTCCCGGCGAACGCGGAAATTATTCTTGAGGGCTACGTCAATCTGGATGAGCTGCGCACAGAAGGCCCGTTCGGTGACCACACCGGTTTTTATTCGCTGGCGGATGAGTATCCGGTGTTTCATCTCACCTGCATGACCCACCGCCGCAATCCGGTTTATGCAACCACGATTGTCGGCAAGCCTCCGATGGAAGATGCCTGGATGGGCAAAGCCGTGGAGCGGATATTCCTGCCGCTGATGCGCGTCACCATTCCTGAACTTGTCGATGTGAACTTGCCCGTGGAAGGTATTTTTCACAACCTGATGATCGTCTCCATCAAGAAGTCCTACCCTGGCCAGGCCCGCAAGGTGATGAATGCCATCTGGTCGCTGGGACAGGCCATGTTTACCAAGTGCATCATCGTGGTGGATGAAGACGTGAACGTGCAGGACATTGCCGATGTGACCTTGAAAGCCCTGAACCATATTGATCCGGAGCGCGATATACAGTTCACGCTGGGGCCGGTGGATTCGCTCGATCATGCCTCGCGCCTGCCCAACTTCGGCTCCAAGATGGGCATTGACGCCACGCGCAAGTGGCCATCGGAGGGCTTCAACCGTCCGTGGCCCGATGAGATCCTCATGGATGAAAAGACCAGGGCGCTAGTGGATAAGAAGTGGAAGGACTACGGCATCGAGTAGAAGCAGCACTCAGCCCTCAGAAAACAGTTTCTCAGTTCTCGGTTCTCAGTTCTCAGAGAATGCCCGCCAGAGGCCCCGAGACTACGGGGGTACCCCCTTGCGCGCTTGGTCTTTACCTTTTAGTAATTTTCAGTCTCTATCTTTTCGCGCCAAAAAGTCAGGATACTGTCCCCACTTGCAGCAAGTGGTCGGAACTACCTGAAACAGCCATGATCACCGCATATTTACTGGG
>Ga0222749_10000388_pt1 | contig 27514 bp, 19 predicted proteins | sample IncBWH2Mmetat_FD_197234 | JGI IMG/M metagenome (GOLD analysis project Ga0222749, IMG submission 197234) | Metatranscriptome of lab incubated forest soil microbial communities from Barre Woods Harvard Forest LTER site, Petersham... | ecosystem: Environmental > Terrestrial > Soil > Temperate... | reverse complement strand
GTTCAGGCGAGCGGTGGACAAAACTAAATCTGCGCGCGATGGGGGATTTCCCCAACAGCGTTTTGTGCCGCCGCCGGACGGGATGACCGCGAGACCGGCTTCATTCGAAAGACGCAGGACCTCGGCGAGTTCTCTTTCGTTGCCCGGCGCGACGAGGACTTTTGGCTGGACACCGACGATGGCGTCGACAGCGCTTGTGGCGCGCACGTGTTCCGGGCCGATGAAGGAGATGAGTTTGTAGCGGAACGATGAGTGGAGCGTGGCTGGCTGGGATGGAGTGGCGGCATCCATAAATCAATGACTAGAAGCGCTCCGCAAGGCCGGAGGATTCGAGGGGGTGCGGAGTGTACTTGCCAGGTTTTTCACCGCAGAGGCGCGGCGTGGGAAAGATTTTTGTGGGATTGGAAAGTTGAAGAGGATCGAATGCGTTGCGGACGCGCTGCATCGTCAACAAGTCGGGCTCGGCGAACATTTTGGACATCATTTTCTTTTTGTCTTCACCGACGCCATGTTCGCCGGTGATGGAACCCCCGGCGGCGATACACAATTCGAGAATATTGCTAGAGAGGGCCTCGGCGGCCTCTTCCTGGCCAGGGATACGGCGATCGTAGAGAACCAGAGGATGAAGATTGCCATCGCCGGCATGAAAGACGTTGGCGACACGCAGGCCTGCTTCTTGACTGAGGCGCACGATTTCGCCCATCACTTGGGGAAGAGAGGTTCGCGGAATCACCCCGTCTTGCACGATATAGTTGGGAGAAATGCGGCCCATGGCGGCGAAGGCGGCTTTGCGGCCTTTCCAGACGAGAGCACGCTCGGCATCGGATTGAGCGAGGCGAATTTCCGAGGCGCCGTTCGAAAGGCAAATCTCGTTGACGTGAGTCATCAGGGTTTCGACTTCGGCGAGCGGGCCGTCGAGTTCCACCAGGAGCAGGGCGCCACAGTTCGGGTAATTGGCGCGGACCGCAGCTTCAGCCGCTTGAATGGCAAGATTGTCCATCATCTCGATGGCAGCGGGCAGCATTCCGGCGGCGATGATGCCGCTGACGGCGGCGCCGGCTTCGTTCGTGGAAGGAAAAGCGGCGAGTAAAGTGCGCACGCACTCGGGACGCTTGACGATGCGGAGAATGATTTTTGTGGCGATGCCAAGCGTGCCTTCGGAGCCGACGAAGACTCCGGCGAGATCGTAGCCGGGGGCGTCCAGTGCTTTTCCGCCGAGGTGGACAAGTGTGCCATCTGGCAGAACAACATCGAGGCCCAGGACGTGTGTGGTGGTGAAGCCATATTTCAGGCAATGCGCACCGCCGGAATTTTCAGCGACGTTGCCGCCAATGCTGCATATGGATTGCGAAGAGGGGTCGGGCGCATAGAAATATTCGTTATGGAGGATCCGCGCGGTGACGTCGAGATTGATGACTCCAGGTTCGACAACCGCGCGAGCGTTAGGGAAGTCAACTTCGAGGATGCGATTCATGCGCGCGAGGCTGATGACGACGCCGTTTTCGACGGGGAGCGCCCCGCCGCTTAAGCCGGTGCCGGAACCGCGCGCGACGAAAGGGATTTTTTCACGGTGGCAGATGCGGAGGATCGCCTGCACTTGCCCAGTGGAAGTCGGCAATAGGACGGCGCGGGGCATGACGCGAAGATTGGTCAAACCATCGCACTCGTAAGTGTGCAGCTCTTCGGGCGAGGAGATCAGGCCGCGGCCGTCAACAATTGCCCGGAGCTCATCAAGAATGCGCGCATCCATAAGTTCCATTCCATAGAATGGAAGAAGAAGCTTGCACCATCAATGGATGAAGTTCAACCCACTGGGGATGAATTGGGGGAAGACGTAGGCGTACATCATGACGATGACGCCGACGATGGCCGCGAGCGCCACGGAGTGCCAGAAAACGAAGCGGAAGATGGTGCCCTCATTGCCGACCTGGTTGGTAGCGGCAGTGGCGATGCAGATGGACTGCGCGTCAATCATTTTGCCCATGACGCCGCCGGCGCTGTTGGTAGCGCACATGAGAATAGGGCTGAGGTTAAGCTGTTGCGCGGTGATTTTCTGTAGACCGCCGAAGAGAACGTTGGAAGAGGTGTCGCTACCCGTGAGGGCTACCCCGAGCCAGCCGATGAACGTACCGAAGAAGGGAAAGAACCAGCCGGTGCGCGTGAAAGCGAGACCTAAGACAGCGTCCATGCCGGAGTAGCGGGTGACGTAGCCGAGGCCGAGCATGCAAGTCATGGCGACGATGGCGAACCGCAATCGAACGAGAGTCTTGCCAAAAATTTGGAAGAGTTTGCCTACCCCGAGGCCGAGGATTAGACCGGAAAGAATAGCCGCTATAAAGCATCCTGTACCGGTAGCTGTGAGCCAGTTGAAGTCGAAGCGCGCACCTTCGGCCGTTGCCTTCGCAACAACTGGCGCCGTTCGAAACACTTTGTTATGCAAATACGGCCAGTCCCATCCCGCTGCACCAGGCCGAGGCTTGCCGTCAGGCATTAGGACCTTGAACGCAGGCGTCGTAGCTTGATTCATAGCCAGCTTTACCGTGGGCAATCCCCAGAGGAGCACGAGGACGGAGAGGATCGCGAAGGGTAACCAAGCCTTGGCTGTTTGACCGGCGGTGTAGTGCTTCACTACATCCTTGCGCTCTACCTTGGCGGCATCTTCCTGGCGTTCATCTTCGAATCGCCAGATACGCTTTGGCTGCCACACACGAAGGAAAAGCAGTGTGGCAACCATGGAAACAACGCCGGCAGCGATGTCTACGAGATTGCTGTCCATGTGATTGGCCCAGAACCATTGGGTGCCGGCAAAGGAAATACCAACGACGAGGATAGCGGGGAAAACTTCGAAGGTTTCTTCCCAACTGACCATGGCGCGAACCAGCCAGAACGGGACAATGATGGCGGTGATGGGAAGAATGCGACCGATCATCGCGCTCAAATCGCTCTCGGGAAGCTGTGTCACGCTCGCCAGTGCATGTACCGGAGTGCCGATGGCGCCCCAGGCGACGGGCGCGGTGTTGGCGATGAGGTTGAGCGCGGCCGCCTGAAAAGGCTTGAAACCAAGGCCAATCATGAACGCGCCAGCGATCGCGACGGGTGCGCCGAATCCCGCACAGCCTTCAATGAATGCGCCAAAGCAGAAGGCGACGAGGAGGAGTTGCAATCGGCGATCCGGAGTGATGGCGGCGACAGAGTGCTTCATGATTTCGAATTGGCCGGTTTCGACGGAAATGTCATACAGAAAGACAGCGGCGATGACGATCCAGACGATCTTGAGGAGGCCGAACGCGGAGCCGTAGAAAAAACTGCTGATTGCGAGGCTCGCCGGCATCTTGAAGACTGCGATTGCGCAAATGATGGCGGTGGCAGCGCCCGCGACGGCGCAGAGATGAGCTCGCACCTTAAGACCTGCCAGCAAGCCGAGCAAGACAATGATGGGCAGAGCGGCCACCAGAGTTGAGAGCCACCAGTGTCCAAAGGGATCATAGTTCTGAGTCCAAGTCACGAGAAGCCTCCAGCACACGACGAATTGCGAATTGGCGACGAGCTTGACTGCTAAGTGCTAAAGAGGAAAGAGAGAAGGCCAACCTCAGCTCCCGTTCCGATCCCCGAATCTCGATGTTCCGACCGCTGAGATACTTCGTTGGCGTTAACTTGTCAAGAGAGAAGTCCTGGCGAGGGATAGTGCAACTGGGGCGTGAGCTCACCGTTCGGCGAAAGCCGAAGGCAAACCTGCGTCGAAAGGGCAGCATCACAGCAGGTGTAAACTTTGGTCGAGAGCCGAATCATGATGTAGCTGTGAAAGGGCACTCGGATGTTTTCCAGGTCGGTCAGGTCCGCTACGGGCGGGGGATTTTTGTTTGCCGTGACATCTGCGGCCGTTCTGTGGGCGGCGGCATTCGATGCTTATGGCGCGAGCGCGGTGAACGACAGCAAAGCCGCATTCGAACAGAGCGCAGACGAATCGAACTACAATTTGACGGGAATCGTCCTTAATTCGGTCACTGGAGCACCGATTCGCAGCGCGCTGGTGCAGATAAGTTTCACCAGGCAACTGTCGATGCTCACCGGGTCAGATGGAAAATTCAGATTTGAAGGGCTCCCGAGCGGGCAAACCGCCATCAGTGTTCGCAAACCGGGTTTTTTCTCGGAGGAGGAAATTCATTCCCTCACGAACAGCCAGCGCATATATTCCACGGGGCCAGATAGCGCGCCGGTGGTGTTGAAGCTCATTCCCGAAGGAGTCATTTTTGGCACGATCCGAGGCGAGGAAGGAGAGCCCCTTGAGGGAATGAATGTGCGTTTGATGCGCAACAGTTTTAGCTCGGGCCGCAAGAGACGCGAAGCGCAGGGGACGGTGCAGACCGATGAGACTGGCGCTTTCCGTTTTGCCGAGCTCATTCCTGGCATGTATTTTCTCAGCGTTAGCCAGGGGGACCCATCCGCTCCGGGTCTCCGCGGGCGAATCATCCAACCAAGCACGAAGGGTTACCCGACTGAATTTTATCCCGGAGTTCCTGTTGCAACGGAGGCGAGCCCAATCAAAATCATTCCCGGAGAGCGGAAGCAACTGGACATGCTACTGACGGCCAAACCGCTATATCGCGTCGGCGGGGCGGTGTCAGGTTATGCGGCCGGTCAGAATGTGGGATTGCAAATCACGGATGCATCGGGGCAACCACTGGCGGTGGAGTCCAATTTCAATCCGCAGACGGGCCGTTTTCAAATCGCAGGAGTTTCGCCAGGATTCTATACGATTGCCGCGGCAGTGGTTGGACCTTCAGGCTCACCTGCTCTCGCAAGGAAACAGGTAATCGTTAACTCGGACGTTTCGAACGTTCAGCTCCGGCTTGCAGGAACGATTTCCGTTCCTGTTATCATGCGAGCTGAATTTTCGACCACAGCCCCAACGGAGAATGGCTTTCCGCGACGGCTCGCGGCGACGGTATTGTTGACTCCTGTGGACGCATCTTCAGGAGGAGACCACAGCATCACTCGGCCGACTGGAACCCCGGAAGACATGACTTTTGAAATTAGCGGCGTTCAGTCCGGCACATATTCCGTTCGGTTGGAGCCTACGCAAAACGCCTACATCTACTCCGCCAAATATGGCTCGATCGATCTTCTTCACGAAGATTTGACTGTCGACTCAGACACGCCGGTCCAGACCATCGAAGTGATTCTGCGGGATGACTCCGCACAACTGAGCGGGACGCTTACCCTGGATGGAAGGAAGGCCGCAGGGGCCGTTCTATTGGTTCCGGAGAATGCACCGCGACTTATGAAGCTGATGCCAACTGATTCTTCGGGAGCGTTTGAGTTTTCGGTCTTGGCGCCTGGGAACTACAAGGTCCTGGGGATGGATCGGATGGATGACGTCGAATATGGCGATCCGGAATTCCTGCGGAAGTACTTGCCGAATGCTCAGGAAATATCCTTGAGTGCGAGACAAGCTGTGGCAATACAACTTGAGCTGGTTCATGTTGGAGACTGAGGCATGATTCCCTCCGCTCTCCGCTGGATGGCATTGCTGGTGAGCCTGCTGCCGCAGCTCGCGAGGCCCGCTCCGGCGCCGCAGACTTATCGCATCAGCGGAGTAGTGGTAGATGCGCAGAGCAGTCAACCGCTTCCCTCTACCGTCATTTTCCTGCTAGCTGGGAGCACAGAGCCTGTAGAGATTATGGCGTCCGAGCTTACGGACGCAGAGGGCAGGTTCGCTTTCGATAACGTGGCGCCCGGCAAGTACACGCTGAATGCGCAGCGACGCGGGTATGCGCCGCAAGCCTATTTGCAGCACGAAAACTATTGGACAGGAATCGCGGTGGGACCGGGCCTCAATTCAGAAAGAATCCGATTTCCATTGCAGCCGTCGGCATCTATCTCCGGCCAGGTGTTTGATGAGGGGAGTGAGTCCGTGCGGGCGGCGAACGTCCTGCTCTTCGAACAAAGCCTGGAGAACGGCAGGCGTATGACGAGAATGAGAGAAACGGCCACCACTGACGACGAAGGGCACTTCCGTTTTGGTCATCTGCTTCCGGGCAGATACATTGTGGGAGTGAATGCAGTTCCCTGGTACTCCCTGGCAGCTCCACAATTGGAAGAGGACGACCATGGAGAGAGGTTCTCCGCCAGAACAGATGGCAATTTAGCTTCGGAAGCGGCTTTGGATGTGGTCTACCCCATGACATTTTTCCCTAACGCGAGAGACCTCCCCAGCGCGACGGTAATCAGGCTGCGCGCTGGTGATGTGGAGAAGGCTGACATCCGATTGCAACCGATGCCGGCGATTCATCTGCGCGTCAGAGTTCCGACGAGTGATGCGGCCAATAGTACGAATATCCAGATCGTGGAGCAATTGGGAGAAGGGCTCGAACTGCCAGTACGAATCACACAAAGATCGGCCGGACCCGGGCTGATGGAGCTCACCGGGCTGCCACCCGGACATCTTGTCCTTCATGCGGATGCAACGGAAGGCGGGAACCGAAGGACGCAAACGCAAAACTTGGATCTTTCCGGTGACTCGGAGATTGAGGCCTCAAAGGGCAACGCCGACGTGAAGGTGAGCGGAATCGCGAGGATGGAGGACGGGAGCGGACTGCCAGAGGTGGCAGTCGTTCAATTGCGCAGACTGCCGGGGGGCGATGCGAGCTTTGCCCGCTGCCAGCCGGGTGGAGAGTTTTCGTTTGAGAACGAGATGATTGCGACAGGCTCATATGAAGTTTCCCTGCCGAACCCCGACTCGTTCATCAAAAGCATTAAGGCCACCGGAGCCAAAGTATTCGGGTTGAAGGTGGAAATTGAGGCAGGGAAAGATGTTCGGCTAGAACTTACGCTAGCGAGGGCAATGAGCTCGATCAATGGAATCGCGCTGCGGGACGGCAAACCAATCGAAGGCGCGATGGTCCTTCTGGTTCCTCAGGACGTCGAGGATTTCGGGCAGCTGATCCGGCGGGACCAAAGCGATTCCGACGGAACCTTCACGCTGAAAATGGTGCCACCGGGACGATATACGATCGTGGCGATTGAGAAGGGCTGGGAACTGGAATGGGCAAATCCCGAAGTGCTGCGCAGATATCTGTCCGGTGGGGAAAGCGTGCAGGTCGGGCCTGATGGAATTCCGAGCATCAAGTTGAAGGTGCAATAGGGACGGTCCGATCGGAATGTTTTCCACCGACTTGAAGGCAGAGGGAAATTTGCGCGGCCAGCGCTAACAAGGCGGGGTAGCAGACCAGGACGTAGCGCGGCTCGCAGGTTATCAATTGCGTGAGAAACGCTGTTCGAATAAGGATGAATGCCGCAATCAGCAGGATTCCGGTGTTCATCCGCCAGGACCGCGCGGCGGCCAGAGCCATCCCAAGGTAGAAGACGTTAAGGATAGCGAGGCCGAGCGTGACAAGAAAATCCGTGGGATTGCTGCGATAACTATCCACGAGAGGCCAAAGCCGGCCTGAATAAGGCAGCAGGGTAATTCGCGGAGTGAACCACATGGCTGCTGCGCGCTCGATGGGAATCCAGACATAGGTCCGGACAGGATGACGCTGCGCCCGCTCGCGAGCTAAAACGGCGAATTCGCGATCTATGGTTATCGCCATTCCGTGGGCGCCGTTGTAGCGTTGCAGGAGGGAAGCGACGCGCGACCGTTCTTCAGGAGAGTCCGCGGCGTAGGCGGGTAGATCCTTCTCGTAGATCGGCTGCGAGGACAGTTTCCACGTGAAGAGATACACGTCTTGAAAACGAAACATCCAGGTTCTTGTCCAGGCATAAAAACCGGTTGGCAAGACTTCGCCGTAAGTTTCGGCATAGCGAGGAGCGAGAAATTGCATGCGCCCGAGACTTAGCGCATTGCGTGCGGCCCACGGCGTCAATGGCAGAAGCAAACCGAGTGTCATCCAGAGTATGGCGACCGCCATGTTTTTCCACTTCGCGGAACGGAGATTTCGAAACCAAAGCGCAATCACCACGGCGATCAGGAGGAGGGGCGTTTCCGGGCGAACAAGGGTGCCGAGTCCCACGACAAGGCCGCCGGCGAACCAAACCCCAACCGCGCGGAGAAGATCCTGCTTCGATGTAATGGATTCAACTCGCATCGAAGCTGGGGAGAGAAAAATCAGAATCGCGAGAGTGGTGAAAAAAGTTGCAAGGACTTCCGTCTGAGGCACTGCCGCGTAATTTGCGGTGAACGGACAGAGAGCCGTCAGCCAAAGCGCCGCAGTGGTGATACGACCACGATCAAGTTCAGAGAGGTTGGCCGCCAGGCGTGCCGCGATGCCTGCAGCCAGCACGCAGGTCGCAAGGTCGACAAAGGCTTGCGCCAGCATGACAGCTCTGCGGCCGGGACCGGCCAGAGAGTAGACGAGTGCAAGGAATGCCGGATAGCCCGGCGCGCGTAGGTCAGAAGGGAGGAGTTGCCCGTGGGAATAAAAACCATATACACCGTAATTGAGCCAATTGCGGGCAAGTTCTTCGTAATAGGCGGTATCTCCGGAATAGAAAGGGAATCTCAGAATGAAGAAAAGACGCAGCAGGAATCCGGCGAGGAGTGCAGGCGCGAGGTGCTTATAGAAAGCTTTGGGGAGCATGATAGCGGGCGAAGAGGGATTCGCATCGCGCAAACATTGTAACTGAAGTGGTCGAGACGCCCTGGTTTGATCCGGGGGCCTCCTGTGCCGACGGCAGACGCCCTCGAGTCGCGGGGTCCGCTTGGCGCAGTCATAGCCGTGCAGTTGTAGACGGATTCTAGAAGTCCATGACCCGAGTGGGAGATGTTCCAGTAGCCCTATATTTTTGAAGGGCGATCTAGCCCTTATACCTAAGTGCCGAATAGTTGGAACCCGCGGGCTATCATGCGGCTAATCGGACGACCGTATTGAAGGAGATGCGATGAGAAAGACAGGTTCCCTTGTTGTTCTGCTGCTTACGTCTATGTCCTTGCAGGCGAAGGACAAGCCCGCTTACGAGAGGGGCGAATTGGTGCAGATGGATTCGGCCGCGTGCGGCTATGCAGAAAAGGACGGCAAGACGCTGGCGGGGGAGATTTTTGGAACCGAAGGGCAACACAAAAAGACACAGGAAACGCTGTGCCAGGAATACGTGCTGAGGTCGCAGCGGATTACATACCGAATTCGGCCGAAAGATGACAAACACCCTTCACTTCTGCCGATTGGCGAGACCGCGGTGTTTCGAATCCACAAGGACAAGCTGTTGTTGCGAGTTCCGGAGACAGATGGCAAGGAGCGTGAGTACATCGTGCTCTCAATGACGCCACGCACGGACGTGGCAGAGAACCAGGCTGCGACGGCTCACGCAAACCGATAGGGATCATTCTGAATCTGCGACCTAATTTCGCCAGGATTTGGCTGACGTTGACGCAGTATCCCGGAAGAGTTCCGCGGCGAATGGGCCAATCGTTGAGGTCAACGAGCGAACTCCATGGTCCCTTTACCATTCGAACGCTTGTGGGTTCATCCGCCTTGTCCGCTCGGTATTCTTCGTCGAACATGGGTGTTGGGACAGAAAAAGGTCTGATGCCCGTTCCCGTATGATATCCCTGCTGCAGGTACAGGATCTTCATGTTGCGTACATTTCAGGGGCCGGGAAAGTGTCCCCTGCTCTTGAAGGGGTAAGCTTTGACGTGCTGCCGGGAGAGACCCTCGGCGTGCTTGGAGAGTCAGGTTCCGGGAAGAGCACGCTAGCTTTGGCGCTGGTGCGACTCCTTCCTGGCAATGCGGAGATTCAAAAGGGTGCAATTCAATTCGAAGGGCAGGACTTACTGCGAGCAAGACCCCGCGCGCTCGAACGCGTTCGTGGCGCGCGCATTGGGCTAGTTTTTCAAGAGCCGTCGCTTGCGCTGCACCCTACAATTCGAATTGGTAAACAAGTCAGCGACGTGCTGGCGGCGCACGAAGCGGCGAGCCGAGCAGCCCGGCACCAAAAGACGCTGCAATTGCTTAGGGAGGTATTTCCTGCGGATGCGTCGCGGATTGCAGATTCCTATCCCCACCAACTGAGTGGCGGTCAGCAGCAGCGGGTGCTAATCGCTCAAGCAATCGCGTGCGGTCCATCTCTGATTATCGCGGATGAGCCGACGGCTTCCCTGGATCCCACGACCCAGCAGGAGATCCTGGAACTGTTTCGGATGCTGCGAGAAAAATTCAATCTATCCCTGATTTTGATCACACACAACCCACCATTGCTGGCCGGCCTGGCGGACCGGGTTTTGGTGCTGTACGCAGGAAAAGTAGTAGAAATCGGCCCGACGGAACAAGTACTTGGATCTCCTCAGCACCCGTATACGCATGCCCTGATGCAAAGCGTTCCGCCGGGACTCGACGAACCTGCGAAGGACCGCAAGTCACGGCTAAGGGTCATCCCGGGAGAAGCGCCAAACCTGGCAGTCTTGATGAACGGTTGCCGATTCGAATCCAGATGCACGGACCGGATGGAGCAGTGCGCAGAGCGCGAACCGCCGGCGGTGGCGATGAGCGAAGTGCATGCCGTCTCGTGTTTTAAGTACGGCGAATGATTCGGTTTGAGGCCCGAGTATATGGATCGACTCCTGATCGTCGAAAAGATAGAAAAGCGCTACGGGCGCGCGCATGTGCTCGGGGCCAAGCAGGAAGTAACGGCTTTGCTAGACGTATCTTTTTCCATTGGACGAGGTTCGACGCTGGCGTTGGTTGGTGAATCGGGGTCCGGGAAAAGCACGCTGGCGTTATGTATAGCCTGTCTGGAGCGGCCGACATCCGGAAAGATTGTTTTTAATCGAAACGAAATCACCGTCCTCGATGAAAAGCAATTGCGTGAAGTGCGTCCACAGATTCAGCTGGTGTTTCAAGATCCGGCGCGATCACTCAACCCGAGATTTTCGGCGTTGGAATTGGTAAGCGAGCCACTGCTCGTGCAAGGGCGCTTGGACAAGCGGGAGAGAGAAGCCCGGGCGCGAGCCCTCCTTGGGCAGGTAGGCATCCCGCAAGAAAAAGCACTGCAGAGGGCCGAGGAGTTCAGTGGTGGACAGCGACAGCGGCTGGCAATCGCGCGAGCATTATCGCTTGAGCCAAAACTGCTGATTCTAGATGAAGCGCTTTCCGCGCTGGATTGCTCTGTGCAAGCGCAGATTGCGAATCTGCTGATGGAGCTACAGGGCCGGTTGGGATTGACGTACCTCTTCATTACGCACGATTTCGCGATGGCGGGTCATCTGGCCCACGAAATCGCGGTGATGGAGCAAGGAAGGGTGGTCGAGATTGGGGCAGCGGATGAGGTTTTGGGGACGCCCAATCAAGAGGTCACTCGACGTTTGATTGCAGCCATGCCCCGACTGACCGCCGAGGCGCACGCGCCAAGGGCCGTCTAATGCGCTATTTCTTGCGCCGATGGATGCAGGCCGTATTTCTCTTGATCGGCGTATCCATTCTTACATTTCTTTTTTCCGCGATCGCTCCGGGCAATTATTTTGACGAGATGCGGCTGAATCCGCAGATTTCTCCGGAAACGGTGGCGGCATTGCGAGCGCAATATCAGCTGGACCGGCCGCTGCCGGTGCGTTACGCGCGATGGGTGAACTCGCTGTTACACGGCGAAATGGGATTCTCTTTTGCGAACAACAGTCCTGTTGCGCCGCTGTTGTGGGCTCGTGCTCGAAACACGTTGCTGCTTACGCTGACGGCCACGCTAATCGCTTGGGCGCTGGCACTCCCGCTAGGAATCTGGAGCGCCGAAACCCGAGGGCGCTTGCCGGATCGCGCGCTCTCCGGCGCGACGGCGGCGCTTCTCGTCATCCCGGAGCTCGTGCTCGCCCTTGGTCTGCTCATTCTTGCAGTACGCAGCGGGTGGTTCCCCACAGGAGGAATGTTCTCTGTCGGATTTGAAATCCTTTCACCAATGCAGAAATTCCGTGACGTCGCGTGGCATATGGAATTGCCGGTGCTCGCGCTTGTCCTTTCCGCCTTGCCGATTCTAGTCCGACACGTGCGCGCCGCTGTGGCAGAAGTGCTTGATGCACCTTTTCTGCGAGCGGCCGCGAGTCACGGCATTCCGCAGAGAACACTTCATTACAAGTATGCGCTTCGAGCCGCCGCGAATCCCCTGATCTCACTTTTTGGATTCAGCCTGGGAGTACTCTTGAGCGGATCTCTGCTTGTAGAAGTGGTCATGAGCTGGCCAGGACTCGGGCCGCTGCTCCTTGAAGCTATTCTCGCCCGTGATTTGTATGTGGTGATTGGTGGCGTCCTCTGTTCGACGATATTTCTAGTCGCGGGAAACTTCTTTGCGGATGTGCTGATGTACTGGGCCGATCCCAGAATCCGTACGGGGGCCGCCGCAAAATGATTCAGCTTAGCGGATGGAAGCGATGGCTCCTCGCTATTGTGGTTCTTCACGGAATCGTCGCGTGCGCAGGGTTTTTCGCGCCGTATGATCCAACCGAGCAGGACCGCGAGCACCCCTATCTGCCACCAATGAGAATCCATTTGGTGGATACACAGGGACACTTCCACTTCCGCCCGTTTTTCTACGCGGAACAGCTGCGCGTCGGATCCTTTGACCAGTTCGAAGAGCATTCCCAGCAAGCCATCCCTTTACGTTTTTTTGTGACCGGCGCGCGCTACGACTTGCTCGGCCTTCTCCCATTCCGCACGCATCTTTTCGGCGCTGAAGCGAGTCGAGTGTATCTGCTGGGGAGCGATGCTTACGGCCGCGATCAACTATCGCGAATTCTCTATGGCGGGCAAATCTCTCTGCTAGCGGGAATGCTGGGCGCGGGCCTCACCCTGCTAATTGGCGTGCTGATTGGGGCGACAGCGGGCTATTTAGGCGGCTGGAGAGATGGACTCTTGATGCGCGTGGCTGAGCTTTTTATGGCGCTGCCATGGTTGTATTTACTGTTTGCGCTTCGCGCCTTCTTGCCGCTCTCGGTCAGCCCAGTACAGGCCTTTTTCCTGATCATCCTAGTCATTGGAGCCGTAGGTTGGGCGCGTCCGGCGCGGCTAGTACGCGGCGTGGTTCTAAGCGCAAGAGAGCGCGATTTCGTTCGCGCGGCGCGCGGCTTTGGCGCGACGGACAGTTATCTCCTGCGGCGTCACATTTTGCCGGAGACTTCGAGCGTGATTCTGACGCAAGCGGCGATACTCGTGCCGCAATTCGTGCTTGCGGAAATGACGCTTTCTTTTCTGGGGCTGGGAGTGCCGGAGCCGGTGCCGAGCTGGGGCAGTCTCCTGGCCAGCCTTCAACAGTACAGCGTACTGGTGTCGTACTGGTGGATGTACCTGCCGGCGTTGGCCATCGTACCGTTCTTTCTAGGATACCTGGGACTCGCGAGTGCATTGCAGCAGGATGCGGGCACGGAGAAAATAGTGAGGACGGCAGGCGGAAGCAGATGGTGAGAATGGCAGCACAGTCCACCTTTGGCAGATGGCTTGTTTGCGGCTTGCTCCTAGCCGGTACCATCGTATTTTCACGGTCCGCCAACGGCACTCCTCCGCAGACAAGCTCAACCGAAGAACTACTAACCCTCCCCGGGGAAATCGGAAAACAAGGTGGGCGGCTAGTCGTCTCTCTCCGCGCTGAGCCGAAAACGCTCAACCCGCTGACCGCCGCGGATGCGCCGTCGCGCGAAGTAATTCTTGGCGCGATGCAAGCGGACCTGATTCACATTAATCGCGCGACGCAGCTCACGGAACCCGCGCTGGCGAAGTCGTGGAATGTTTCTTCGGACGGGCTGCAGTACACGCTGATCCTGCGCAAAGGGTTGCGGTTTTCAGACGGGCAGCCAGTCGATGCAGACGACGTGCTATTCACATTTCGAGTTTACCTCGACGAAAACGTTCATGCTACGCAGCGCGACCAGTTCATCGTCGGGGGCAAACCAATTACTGTGCGCAAAGTGGACGCGCAAACGGTGGTCTTCCAGTTGGCGAAAACTTATGGTGCCGGGGAGAGACTTTTCGACGGCTTGGCTGTCTTGCCGCGGCACTTGCTCGAGAAACCCTATAACGATGGAAAGCTCGGGCAAACCTGGACGCTTGCGACGCCCGCGAATGAGTGGGCGGGGCTCGGACCGTTTCGGCTGAAAGAATATGTCGCAGGGCAAAAGCTGGTTCTGGAGCGTAATCCCTACTACTGGAAACAAGACGCCAAGGGCAACCGGTTGCCGTATTTGGACGAATTGGTTTTCCTTTTTGTGCCCAATGCGGACGCGCAAGTGTTGCGGTTCCAGTCGGGAGAAACGGATCTCATCAGCAGGCTGAGCGCGGAGAATTTCTCGGTGCTGAGTCGCCAGCAGAGTGGCTATACGATGTCCGACGCCGGGCCCGGACTCGAATACAATTTTCTTTTCTTCAATGTGAACAAACCGGAGGAAAAGACTTCGCCCGATCTGGCGCGGAAAATAAAGTGGTTTCGAGAGGTTAAGTTCCGGCAGGCCATCTCCGCGGCGATCGACCGGGAAGCGATTGTCCGGCTTGTCTATCAGGGCCGCGGAGCCGCACTTTGGGGACCCGTCACCCCGGGCAATCATCGTTGGGGAAATTCAGGGATCTCCCATACCGCGCGTTCTCTGGAGAAAGCGCGGGCGCTCTTGAAGGAAGTGGGCTTCGCCTGGACCACCGGACCGGACGGTGAGCAATCGCTCGTGGATTCCGACGCCAAGCCTGTTGAGTTTTCTATCCTTACCAGTTCGACGAATGCGGACCGCACAAAGATGGCCACGCTGATTCAGGATGACCTGAAACAACTCGGAGTGCGCGTTCAAATCGTGCCGATGGAGTTTCGGTCCTTGATCGATCGCGTGACGCAAACAAGAGAATACGAGGCTTGTGTCCTGGGTCTGGTCAGTTTCGACGCCGACCCCACCGCCGAGATGAACGTTTGGCTGTCGAGCGGGGGGACGCACCTCTGGAACCCATCGCAAGCTCATCCAGCGACGGCATGGGAAGCGGAGATCGACAAGCTGATGGAGCAGCAACTGGACGCGCAAAGTTACGCGCAAAGGAAAAAGTCGTTTGACCGCGTGCAAGAGATCCTAGCCGAAAATCAGCCGATGATTTTTCTTGCCAGTCCGGACATCCTGGTGGGAGCAAAAAAATCGGTCGGCAATTTTCATCCCACTGTTTTGGAACCGTACGTTTTGTGGAACGTCGAACAACTGTACTTCAGAAATACCTCAGGTAACGGCCGCCCGTGAGCCCTGTCATCGTTAAGGCAGAAAAGAAAACGCGGAATGCCTGGGACGACCCACGGTTGGTCAAGGAGTGTCTCGCGGGAAACGAAGATGCCTGGTCGCTGCTGATTGACAAGTATAAAGCGCTCATTTATTCGATGCCCGTCAAGTACGGCTTGCCGCCTCACGAAGCGGCCGACGTATTTCAGTCTACCTGCATGGAATTGCTGATTCGTCTGCGGGAATTGCGAGAGCCGAAGGCATTGCCAAAATGGCTCATGCAGGTGGCGCATCACCAGTGCTATCGAGTGAAACGCCAGGCGCAGCGCCTGGTGAGCCGCGATGCCGAACCGGATTTACCGGAGCCGGAAACGCCCGCGATCGCAGAAACCCTGGTGCAGCAGACGCAAGAAGAACAGATGCTGCGGGAAGCGATGGGAACTCTGACACCGCAATGCCGCAGGCTCGTGGAACTGCTGTTTTTTGAAACACCTGCACGGCCTTACGCGCAGGTTGCCGCGGAACTGGGCCTTGCGCTGGGTTCTATCGGGTTTACACGCCAGAAGTGCATCGAGCGATTGCGGCGAAATCTGGACGAACTTGGATTCCACTGATGCCCGTTATAGTCAAGAAAGCGCCGCAGGAAGAGCTTTTCTCGCAACTCGCGCAACTCGAGACTGAGCCGGCGCGCCAGAAATTTCTCGCTCGCCACCGCACCCTTGTGCGCGGCGAGGTTGTCGAGCGGCTGGCTAAGCTGGTTGTTGAGCGGGTGCGGGTCGACACGCGCGAAGCAGTACACCTTGCGGAAGCAGCGGTTTTGATCGGAAGGAAACTAAGGCGGAAGGAGAGCCTGGCTCTCGGACTGCGGGCCAAGGCGAACGCACTCTACGCGTGCGGGAACAATGCGGGGGCCGTCGAACACCACGAAAAGGCTTTCGAACTTTACCAAGCGCTGAAGGATCAGAAAGAGGCCGCGCGAACTCTCAGCAGCTCGATCCAGCCGCTGATCCTCCTCGGAGAGTACGACCGGGCGTTTCAGGCGGCGGAACGCGCCCGGGAGATATTTGCGCGCCTCAATGATTCCTGGCGCTTGGCCCGCCTGGAAATCAACGTTGGCAACATCTATCACCGTCAGGACCGCTTCGAAGAATCGATCGCACATTACGAACGCGCGTACATCGGTTTGATGCCCTACAAGGACGGGGAAGGAATGGCGGCCATCTTCAGCAACTTGGCGATGTGCCTGATCAATTTGAACGATTTTGCCAGATCGTTGGATTGCTATCAGAAGGCTCGCGAGCTGTGCAAGGAAAACGGCATGCCACTGCTGGTCGCGCAGGCCGATTACAACATCGCTTACCTCCACTATTTCCGCGGCGAATATAGCATTGCCATCGAGATGCTCTACGCCGCACGCCGCGCCTGCGAGGCCACGGGCGACGCCTATCATCTGGCTCTTTGCTATCTCGATCTTTCGGACATATACCTCGAGTTGAATTTGAGCGAAGAAGCCGGGGAAATGGCCGATGAAGGTTTCTCTCGATTTGAAAAGCTGGGCATGGGTTACGAAGCGGCGAAAACACTCGCAAACCGGGCAATCGCTTTCGGTCAGCAAGGTAAAACAGTACAGGCGCTAGAACGGTTCAGCAAGGCCCGAGAAATGTTTGCGCGAGAAAAGAATCTCGTCTGGCCGTGGCTTCTGGATTTGTACCAGGGACTCCTGCTCTTCCACGAGGGACGCTACTTTGAGGCGAGAAGGCTTTGCGTTGGCGCCGCCGGGTTTTTCGATCAAACCTTGCTCTCCAGCAAATCCGTTCTCGCACATCTTCTTCTGGCGCGGATCGCCCTGCAAATCGGAGAGCCGTCCGTTGCTGAATCCGAGACGGAGGCAGCCGTCGCCAAGATTGAGGCCTTACAAGCGCCAGTGCTCGCCTATCAGGCGCATTTCCTCCGTGGGCAGCTGGCCCAGAATCGCGGAGACCGTCCGGCGGCTCTCGCTGAGTACGGCGAGGCGCGAAAAGCCCTCGAAACCTTGCGCAGCCGGCTGCACTCCGAAGAATTGAAGATCTCTTTCGTGAAAAACCGTCTTCAGGTTTACGAAGCGCTAGTGGATTTGCACTTGAGCGGCGAGTCAGGTGAGGCTGCTGCTGCCGAGGCCTTTAACTGCATCGAAGCGGCAAAATCACGCAGCATGACGGAAATGATTTTTCAGAGCGGCCAGAGCCTGCCGATGGGAGGTGCCGGGCAGAGCGAACTGGTGCGGAGGATTCGCGATTTGCGCGAGGAGCTCAACTGGTACTACCACCGCATCGAGTTGGAACAACTACGCCCGGAAGAAAGTTCTTCCAAACGCCTGCAACAATTGCATGAAAAAGCGATCTCTCACGAGAACGAGCTATTGCGAACACTTCGGGAGCTGCCCGCGAACGAAAGGGAATACGCCACACTCGATGCTCCCGCGGACTTTTCGCTGTCCCGGCTGCAATCCACTCTGCCTCGAGGCACAGCGCTGGTCGAGTATTACTCCACGGGAGACCGCCTTGTCGCCGCCGTGGTTACGCGAGATTCGATCAAAATCACCGCTGTCAGCGTAGTCTCCCGCGTAATTCATTTTTTGCATCTACTGCGCTTCCAGCTGTCGAAATTTCGCATGGGCGCAGCCTACGCTCATCGTTTTGAGCAGCCTTTGCTCTGCGCAACTCAGGGCCATCTGGAAGCTCTGTACGCGGAACTGATTGCTCCGATTCGCGACCAACTCAACGCCAAGCATCTGATCTTCGTGCCCCACGGTGCGCTGCATTTTCTTCCATTTCATGCTTTGCGAGATGGAGAAACGTACCTGTGCGAAACTCATACTATCTCCTACGCGCCGAGCGCCACCGTCTTTGCCCTCTGCCAGGAAAAAACGGGCAGAGACATGCCCAACTCGCTGGTGATGGGGATTCCCGATGACCGCGCCCCGCACATTCTGCAAGAGGTGCAATCCGTCGCGACGCTCTTGCCGCATCCCGAGCTTTTCCTCGGCGCGCAAGCAACCGCAAAGGTCCTTCGGGAGCGAGGTTCGGCAAGCAGCCTTCTTCACATAGCAACGCACGGCACCTATCGTCAGGACAACCCAATGTTTTCCGGCATTCGGCTCGGAGATGGTTACTTGAATCTGTACGATTTGTATCAGATTCGCCTGCCGGCGAAACTTGTTACCTTGAGCGGTTGCGCCACGGGGATGAACTTCGTTTCCGCAGGGGACGAGCTTCTGGGCCTGCAGCGTGGCTTGTTCTGTGCCGGCGCGACATCATTGCTCCTTTCCTTGTGGGACGTCCATGATGAGAGCACCTCGGCCCTAATGCAGGAGTTCTACAAGAATTACATCCAAACCGGTGACATGGCCGGAGCTCTGCAATCCACGATGATGGAACTCCGCCACGAGCACCCCCATCCGTATTTCTGGGCTCCCTTCGTGCTAGTCGGCAAAATAGCTGAAACTAAAGAAGTTAGCTAAATCCCTTGCTGGCTATATTTTTCGTCTACTTCCGCGCCCTTACTCCATGAGGGCTTTACCGGCCCTTATCCGCTGGGGAGCGGAAGTTCAGAGAAAGGCTGATGGGGGGAAACGAAGATGAGGCACTTTACGGCTGAGGAGTGGATCGATTTCGTGAACCAAGTGACTTCTCCAAAGCAACAGGGAGCCATGAGGAAGCACTTGGATACGGGATGCGAGCGATGCATGGAAACGGTAGCTCTATGGCAAAAACTGCACAACACGGGTGCAATGGAGGTCAGTTATCAGCCTCCAGTGGCGCAAGTTCGTCTTGCCAAGGCGGCGTTTGCCACTGCCGGTGGAGCGAAGCAGCGGAACGAAATGAGCAGCTTCGCCGAGGTGATGTTCGACAGCTTTCTGCAGCCGTTATTGGCTGGCGCGCGCTCCAGCGGCGGACTGGGAACGAGGCAAATGCTCTACCGCGCTGATCCATACCAGATCGATATCCAGATTGAAGCGAAGCCGGAGGGTAATCGTCTGATGGTCACTGGTCAACTGTTAGACGTCAGTTCGCCCGGTGTTGCCGGACGGGACGTAAAAATCACTCTATCGAATCATCGTGGGAATGTCGTACACACGGTCACGAATCAGTTTGGCGAGTTCCGCAGCGAGATCGAAAACACGGGAGACTTGGAGCTTTCCTTTCCCGGCCAAGCCGAAAAATCCATCGTGATTTCGCTCCGGAATACCTTGGGAAATTTGCCCGGGAGCAAGGCGTGACGGCCTCGCACCACATCGAGTTTCCTGGATTCTTGCCCGATGGTACGAAGGTACCAAAGGCAATTAGTTCGAAAGATGGTGACAGACATCACACTCGTACCATTGGCCCAATGGGCAGATTCCGCAAGACTTGCGGGGTATCCCTTTGTGCCGAAGGTGGAGTGACCTAAAGCAGGAGTTCCCTGGAAGGGATCTATACCATGAAACGTAGCATACTCGTTCTCGCCGTCCTTGCTGGTCTCGCTACCGCGGGCGTTCAGCCTGCCGCAGCTCAGAATCGCTATATCGTCCGGACGACCGGTGGACTGACTTCCGTTCTTAACCTCTGCCTGGCAGCCAACTGTCAGGTACAAGGCTCGTTGGACGGCGCTGTCGGCCAGACTTATCTCGTGACTTCGACCGGCAATCTTATCTCGAACTTGCTGAGCGGCACATTGAATCTCGTCGAATCTCTTCTTGGCATCAAGAGCATCGAGCCTGATCAGCTTTTGCCCATTCCTCAAAAGCCGGTTAGCAACATCCCTCCAGGATTGAACGATCGAACCCCCGTCAACTATTACGGCACTCTCGTCTGGCATGGCTACGCCGCTCAACCCGCCGCACAGATCATTCGCCTTTCCGATGCACAAAATGGCTTCAACATCGGTGGAAGCGGGATTGTGGCCGTGATTGATACCGGCGTGGATACCTCCCACCCGGTTCTCCAGCCCGTTCTGCTGCCGGGGTACGACTTCACCCGCAATCAGCCGGGCGCTTCCGAGTGGCTGGACGTCCCGCAGTTGCAAAATGGAGATAACGACGACAACTCGGACGATCAAGGTCCGGTAGTCGTTCAGCAGTCCAGCGTTGCCGTTCTGGATCAATCTTCCGTTGCGGTTCTCGACGGAGGGCCATATGCGGCATTTGGCCACGGTACAATGACGACCGGACTGGTCCACCTCGTCGCGCCGAAATCCAAGATTCTCCCTCTCAAGGCCTTTACTTCCAACGGGACCGGCTACCTTTCCAACATCATCTCCGCAATTTACTATGCCGTTCAACATCAGGCTAACGTCGTGAACATGAGCTTTGATGTGTCTACATCTTCTGCGGCTTTGAGTCAGGCAGTTTCCTACGCCAACCAGAACGGCGTGGTTCTCGTCGCCGCTGCCGGAAACGAGAATACCAGCGCCCCTGTATACCCTGCTGCGCTTAATGGCAACGTGATGGGCATTGCGTCGACCACGAACTGGGACACGCGCTCTACTTTTTCTAATTACGGAAACACCGACGTCTGGATTGCCGCGCCCGGCGAATATGTCATCAGCACCTTTCCGGGCGGCACCTACGCCAGTGCTTCCGGGACTTCTTTCAGCTCACCGATGGTCGCCGGAGCCGTGGCGCTGATGTTGAACGCCAAGACTTCCCTGAACCAGACATCGGCGTCCAGCGCGCTGTCCCATGCGATCAAACTCACTCCAGATCTGCACAACGGCCGTCTCGATGTCTACCAGGCGGTTTCGGCTTGGGTGAACGCCGGCTCCAACTCCAATTCGTGCGGTTGGCTCTGCTTGTAAGCGCCGTGGTGAAGGAGCGCGCACCGATGCTCGCCCCCTCCTCCAATCTTCTTCGGACGCCAGATCCCCTGCGCGTAAAACTAGTCGAAGAGCAGGTCACCACGCTGCGAAGTTCGGTGATCTGCGCCTTCAACCAGCTTCTGGACTTGAAAGATCTCAACACCGGAGTACATAGCACGCGCCTCGCGGAATGGGGCATGCGCGTTGGTCAAGAGCTTGGGCTGGAAGAACCGGAACTGCAAAACCTGGAAGTCGCGGCGCTCCTGCACGATATCGGCAAAGTCGGCATTCCAGACGCTATCTTGAAGAAGCCTGGACGCCTGGACGCGGAGGAATACGCGTTGATGAAGAAACATCCCGAATACGGCTGGGCGGTGCTCCGCATGCTACCGGGATTTGAACGCGCGGCTCTCGACATTCTTCACCACCACGAAAATTTCGATGGAAAAGGCTATCCAGCTGGATTGAAAGAATTGGAAATTCCTGTCGTGTCTCGCATCGTTTCCGTGATCGATGCCTTCGACGCCATGGTGTCGTCGCGCCCCTACCGCGTCGGTCTTCCGCACGAAGAAGCAATTCGCCGGCTCATCGAGTCGAGCGGCACTCAGTTCGATCCCACGGTCGTGCAATGCTTCATTTCCTTCGCGCAAGCCGAGATGGCCACGGTTTTTGCAGCCGCCGGCACCTCTGTTTCCTCCGCCCTCTAGTTCTTCATAATCCGAAGTATCCCGAGACCGCCCCTCAGCACCTCACGGCTCGCGAGGGCATATTTGGCAAATTGAATCCAAGCCTGATCGCAGGAGTCACTTGATTCCTACCTGAAACCTCTGCGTAAGTGGTCGGGGCGCCCGGATTTGAACCGGGGGCCTCCTGCGCCCAAGGTAAGCGCAGAAACGCTAAGTAGTTGGTTCGTCTAGCATTTTCCTATGTCATGCATCACGGTTTTGCACGGTATTCGTCAATGTTTGTTCCCAAGTTGTTCCCAAGAGGCGGAAGCCCGAGAACTCTTGAAGAGACGCCCATTCGGACCGTGGTTGTTCCGCTGATTTGTTTCCCAAACTGATTGATTAACGCTGCTCACCGGACAAATAATACTTTAAATGCCGGTAAAGGGATTCTAGGCCAAGTCAGATTTGTCAGGCCACGCGCAACTTCCGACAACCCTAAGACTTCTGGCCAGCTTAGTCGAGATTCACGGCTAAGACTAATGCGCTCTGTAGGACATGGTTGAACCAACATTCAGGGTGGCAAAACGGGTGTAGAAGTTTTCCCTTTTCAGAGTAATGCAGGAAATCTCGGATTAAGTCCTATCTACCTCAGCCTCATTTCGCCGCTGCGCTCACGTTTTCACCCAGCAGAAACTGCCGAACGAACATCACTGTGGCATAGAACAGGAAGTCCTGGTTTTTCTTCTTGGCGTAGCCGTGACCTTCGTCGTCGGCCATCAGGAACCAGGTGGTGATGCCGTTGCCTTTCAGCTTGTCCAGCATCTGGCGGGACTCGGTCCATGGCACTCGGGGATCGTTCTTACCAACCACGGCAAAAACCGGTTTCTGGATCTTCTCCGAGTTGTTTAGCGGCGCAGTCTTCTCCAAGTACTCGCGGATCTTGGGATCGCGCTCATCGCCGTATTCCACGCGGCGCAGATCGCGGCGATAGGCCTCAGTGTGCTCCAGCAGCGTCACTAGGTTCGAGGGGCCAACGATAGGCAGTGAGCAGCAAATCTTACCGTTGTATTCGTATGCGACGGCCCACGTCATGTAGCCGCCGTAACTCCCGCCGGTGACCATGATCTTATCGCCATCGAGATTGGGGCTCTGCTTGATCCAATCGAGAAGCGCTCCAATATCCTTATGCGTATGGTCGCGGTTCATGCCATTGTCCAGCTTGAGGAAGGTCTTGCCGTAACCCGACGAGCCGCGCACGTTGGGAAATACTAGTGCCACGCCCAGTTCGTTGAGATAGTAGTTGTTCCTTCCCAGAAAGCCGGGACGGAACTGTCCTTCTGGGCCGCCGTGGATGTTCACGATCACCGGACGCTTGCCGGGAAACTTCTTGGGATCGGGCGTGTAGAGAAAGCCGGAGATGGTCTTGCCATCAAAGGTCTGCCATTTAATTAGCTGGGGCTCGGAAAACGAGGCAGTGTTAAGACCTCCAGTCTCACTAAAGGTCCAGCGCTCAAACTTGCCGGTGGGAATATTGAGCGAATAAACGTCAGAAGGCGAGGTGGCGGAGTTGACCACGAATCCCAAGTCTTGGTTGTTCTTGTGGAAGTTCAGACCGAACACCTGTCCCGCTGGCATCCCAGGAACAGACTGATACTTGCGCGTCGACGTGTCCATCAGATACAGTTCGTCGACTCCATCCTCGTTGGCGACGAAGGCCAAAGTCTTGCCATCATCGCTGAGATCAAACTCAGCCACGTCCCATTTGATGTCGGAGGTCAGATAGGCCGGCTTCATGGTGGCGAAGTCAAAATAGGCGAGCCGCTGGAACTCCGAATCGCGGTCCGTGGTGGTATAGAAGCCCCTGCCGTCTTTGCTGAAGGTCCCGCCGCCGTAAGCGACTTCTTCCGTACCGGATTTGGGCGTCAGAAGCTTCTTTTCACCGCTGGCGGCGTCTGCCAGCCAGAGGTAAGACTGATTGGCGGAGATTTCCTGCAGCACGAGCAGCTTCTGGTTGTCCGGCGACCAATCAGTCGCGTCCCAGCCGCCGCCTTCCAACTGCACCAGCATGTGGTCGGTCTTTGGATTTGTGGCATCCATGATCCATATGTCGGTGTCCTGACCGGTGCGGCGGGTGGAGCTGTAAGCGAAGCGATTGTCATTGTGGGCAAACGCGCCGCCGGTGTTGCGCGACTTGCCGTCAGTAAGAAGAGTCATGTTGCCGTCGGACAGGTCATAGCGATAAAACTGGAACCACTCGCCGCCGCCCACGTCCTTGACGAACGTAAAGTAGTTGCTTCCCTTGGGACCGTAGTGTGCTCCCGCCACGCGGTCGGGGAAGAAAGTCAGTTGAGTGCGCGCACCGCCCGGCATTTTGACTAGATGCACCTGAGGCACGTCCGCGAAGCGGGTGACAATGAGCATCTCGCGGCGCGAACGATCCCAGTCCTCAAGCGCAGCGGCGCGCACTTCGCCGTACCGAAATGCCTTTTCGGCAATGGCGGCCGGTATCGCCGGGATATTCTCGAGCACCAGATTGTCTCCCGGACGTATGACGTTGGCTTGCGCCGCGGCATTGTTCCGAACCAGTGCCGGCAGGCCTAACAACAGCAAAGTGATGATTCCCAATAACCGTTTCACCGGAATCTCCTTTCTGACTTCAAAGACAGCCGCCATTCTACACGCAGGTCGCCTGTTCGCAGCGTCGCAACGTGACATTGCTCTGGAGTTCCCCAACGGTCTGGTGTACACCGCAGCACAGCTCGAAATTGCACCAGATTTCTGCACGGTTTTGCAACCCCTCGGTGCAAGCCACCTGGCCGGTAACTCACGATTGTTCTTTAGTGACCGTATACTTGAAAATAATTCATTTGATGTCCGGTAATCAGACTTACCAGTTAACAAAAGACGATGAATTTAGGTTAGTTGTTAAGGGCTCATTCACAAGCTAGGGAGGTGTTGACAAAGCCTGCGATAAGGAATGATTGTGGTTCCCCGGTCGATTTTCAAGACAACCTCACCCGCAGCGGGATGGATTCCAATTGGAGCAGCGGTCGCGGTTACGCCCCTGCCTTCTTTGCCTGGGCTTTTATCTTCTTCCATCGAAGCTTTGCAGCTTTTGACATCCTAGCTCTCGCAGCGGCGGAGCGATTACCAACCCTGCGAACCTCTTTCTCCACCGTACTGCCTAATGCCGAAGCTGCGGCGCGAACGCTGCTCAACTGATGCTGTAACTTAGCCAGATGCTTCTCTAACTTCTTTTCCTCACGTCGAAGCGCAGCTTTGATATTCTTCAATGTAGTTTCTCCCGGACGGAGAATCTACCACATTACTTGGCGGAACAGGCTTCTTCTTACCGTCCGAGGCTTGCTGCTTGATCACCCGGTCTTTCACCTTACGTATAGTGTTCAGATGTTTCAAAAGTGCTGTCCGGGGTAAGTGCCTGATTAACGCTAATCGGAAACTTGAATCCTCATTGTCCGGTAATGCGACTTACCAGGACTTGGCTCCTCTATTCACTCCAAGTTTTGCCTCTGTACACACGTATGGTTGACCAACTGCATATGGGTTCTGATTTATCTTATGCTTCTATGAATTATGCAAACTGAGCAATCCTCCGTCGTCGCTGTCCAATCGGAACTCACCTCCGGCGAGAGCGTCGTGTGGGCTGGACAACCGAAATCCTCTGTCATCTTTCATAAGGAAGACGGCTTACTGATTCCGTTCAGCCTTCTTTGGGGCGGTTTTGCTATTTTCTGGGAAGCAGGCGTCTTGGGAATGTGGGGAGCTGCTCATGCTAATGAACGGTGGTCGTTTGGAATCCTGTGGGGCATCCCCTTTGTTTTGATTGGGCAGTATGTAATCTGGGGTAGGTTCTTCTACGCAGCATGGCTGAAGAGACGTACTCATTATGCAGTGACGAACCGTCGGGTTATCGTAGTTCAGAACGGCTGGAAACGACAAATGGCATCGGCTTACATCGACTCGCTGCCCACGCTTATCAAGGAGGTCGGGTCAAACGGAGTAGGCGCCTTACGCTTCGTCCAACCTCAACCCATGTGGTCAAACAACCGTGGATGGGGCGCATGGAACGCGTTAAGTGTTGGAGGCACACCCACGTTTGTCGACATTGAGGATGTAGACTCCGTCTACTGGCTGGTCTCCGACCTCCGAGAGAAAGCACGGATGACCAAGCCGACTTTCTGAAGCCCGGTAGTCTCCTCTAGGTCTGGCTGGACTCTGCTCGACGCGCGTCCTTTCTAGGACCCCCTTCGATAATCGTAGAAGTAAAATCGTCCCAAAACCACATGTCCGGTAAGGCGGGTGGTCTCAATGGGTCGACGCAACACTCAAGTCGAACTCGACTTGGGTTGAAAACAAAGGCTAAATCGCCCACCAGGGTTAGATCACCGGGAACACTACCCTGGCTAGGTTTTGACCGAGTACAGCCAAACAGATCATTTCGCCCGGGGAACCATTGTCGAATCAACGCATTGGACGGTGTTGCATCGACCGGTTGAGCTGGCACGACTTACCAGGCATGTGTTAAAAACTCAGGTTTTCACACAAAGTCGAATTGCTTACCCAGTTTGCCACCTGCATCTAGATTCTTGCCGTTTCGTGTCGCCAACTCGGCAAAAGCCTCATTCTTTTTTCGGCTACCGAAACCGACGCGCACACTTCTCATAGTTGGTATGCTCAAAAGAGGCTGGTACTTTCCAGGTTCAATATTCCGTGCCGAGAAGTGGCTGAACTCTTCAAGTGCTGGTGCCTGTGCGATCGCACTGACGTCCTTGAGGCCTTTCATGTTCTCTAGGTGAAGGCGACGCAGCATTGTAAGTTTTGACAAGTCTGGAATGGCCTTCACGTTTCGTAGTGATTGCAGAAAGAGGTATTGTAGTCCCGTAAGTGACGAAATAAAGCTCAGGTCTGACAAGTCCCTGACTTGCCAAAGTTCCAGATATTTAATGCTATGTTTGTTCTCAATCGCAGATAAATCTCGTATCCCACCAAGCTTGATGTCTAACCACCACAGTCTTGGCAGACCGCAGATGTAGTCCAAGTTCGCCGTGCTTATCGAACGCAACGTTACTTTTTCGAGCGTGAGGAGTCTAGATAGCACGTCGATTCCAGTCTGCTGGCCTTCCAAATACAATTCACGCAGAGAGTGAAACCGGGATAGCTTGTCTAGTCGCGGCTTTTTTGATTTCGTGGCCTCAAGAGACAGGCTTCTGATTCCGGGTGGTATTAAGTCCAGAAAATCGAAACTTTCAAGGCCGTAGATTCCTATAGAGAGTTCTTCAAGGTTTTGCAAAAAACCGAGGTGCTCGATTCCCGCGACCCTTATGAGGCTATCGGCGGAGAATCGTCTTACGTTCCTAACCCGATGGAGGAAAGAAAGGTCACAAAGGGAATCGTAAACACCGCCGTACAATCTGAGTTCGACATCGGGCCTGTGCGCCAACAATATCTCGTTCAGTAGGTCCCATGTCGGGGCGTTAACCGGATGTCGAACCTCAGACTGGACCACTTTCACTGCGGGATTGGCGGCCAACTGCTCAAGCTCGGTACGAGTCAGTTCCCCCTCGAAGTTAAAGCGTTGCGTATCGAGAGGTTTCAATGGTGACATGGAGTCTCACTTCAATGTGTTTACGAAGCGTATGCAATCTTAGTCGACTAGTCTCTTCGATTCCATGTGCCTGGTTAACGCACTTACCGGAGATGTGAAATCGGCCCGGTTCCCATTGTCCGGTAAGGCCTGCCAGCTCAACCGGTCGATGCAACACCATCCAATACGTTGATTCGACAATGCTTCGCCGGGCAAAGTGATCTGTTTGGCCGCCCTTGCGCAAAACCTAGCCAGGGTAGTGTCCCGGGTGAT
>Ga0222749_10000383_pt1 | contig 27797 bp, 27 predicted proteins | sample IncBWH2Mmetat_FD_197234 | JGI IMG/M metagenome (GOLD analysis project Ga0222749, IMG submission 197234) | Metatranscriptome of lab incubated forest soil microbial communities from Barre Woods Harvard Forest LTER site, Petersham... | ecosystem: Environmental > Terrestrial > Soil > Temperate... | reverse complement strand
GGAACGGGGGCGGGAGTGGGAGCCGCCGGCTTCGGCACTGCGGGCGGACTCACTATGTCCCCGAAGATATCGCCGGCGTTCCGCTCGGTGCTCTCCTGGAGACGGCTGAGCTGCCCCAGGCTAAGCCGAGAGGGCTTTTCCTTGTCTTTGTTCGTGAGCATCGTTCATCCTCCTCAGGAATTCCTTCGTCACTTCCCCAAGCTCAAGGGCACCCTTCCCCTCGGGGTCGTACTCCCAGATCGTCTTGTGATGGGACCAGGCCTCGGCCACCTTGACGTTCGTGCCGACGGTGGCGGAGAAGAGCCGCTCGCCCAGGTTCGCCTTCAAGCCCGCGTGGGTCTCCCTTGAAAGCGCCCGCGACCAGTTGACGTTGTTCAAGATGTGGCCGAGGATCGAGAGGGTCGGCTGCATCCTCCGGCGGACATTCGCGATCGTATTGTGGACCTCCATCATGCCATCGATCGCCTGCGGCTCCGGCTCGATCGGGATGACGACATAGTCCGAGGCGATCATCGCGCAGGACGGAAGGATCCCGAGGGAGGGAGGCGTATCGACGATGGCGTAGTCGAAATGTTCCCGGACCGTGGCCATCCGCTCCTTCACCAGGAAGAACGTGTCCGCGGTGGTGCTCCGTTCGACGGCGGAGAGATTGCGGTTGGCGGAGACGAGCCAGAGGTTGTCCCGGACGGCCTGAGGCTCGACCAGGTCCTTGGAGAGATCGAACAGATCCGCGGTCAGGCAGGTCTGCTTTTCCGGCTCGATGAAGCCCTTCGACATGCTTCCCTGCGGGTCCATGTCGAGGGCTAGCACTCGGCGGCCCTGGCGGGCGAGGGCGTGGGCGATGTTGTAGGCGAGCGTGGTCTTCCCCGCTCCACCTTTCTGGATCACGAAGGCGATCGTCTTCATGGTTCCCCCTCTGTGCAGGAAGTAGATCGGCGGGATCCCGGGATTCCTGAATAGAAAAAGAATCTCAGCATCGAAAGTTCTCAGAGCCTCAGATGCCCCGATTCCCGGCTTCCGGGCGTCTTGGAAACCCGGGCGCTCGGTGGCTCGGACTCCAAGCCGCCGCGCATCCCGGAATCCTGGAGTCTCGGCCCCTGAGCGACCGCGATGTGGAGATGCGGGGTGACGGGGTCGCTCCGCATCCGGGCAACCGGGCATCCCGGCTTCTGGGAAGCCGGGCGGCCGGGCAACCGAGTGGCGCGGATGCGGAGTGGCTTCGGCGCTCAGGTTCGGAGAGGCCCAGCCTCCCGGCACCTGCGAATCGCGGAAGCCGGGCCTCTGAGAAGCTCCGCGACTCGGATACCCGGGCGCTTGGTGTCTCAGGGGGTACGATTCTGAAGCTCCCAGAGGCTAGGGAGCGGGGATTCCGAGCGCTTCGTCGACTGGGTCACCGGGATGCGGAGATGCTCCGCATCGAAGCATCTCGGCATCCCAGATTGCCAGCTACCGAATTTGCCTTGCCGAGTACCCAGTGGTTCAGGTGCTGAGCATCTGGGAAGCTCAGATGCTGAGATGCTCAGAATCGGAAAATGACGCAAATGCTTGGGAGACGGAGATTTCCGGTGGGGAAGGGCAGGGGGGTCAGGCGACCGCTTCGGAGGGCGGGATCGCCTTGAGCTCTGCGAGGGGTACTGGGGCGGCCGCCGCCGGGGCCTGGGCCGCCGGCGTCTCCCTCATGAACGCGAAGGGGGCGAGGGGGTTCGTCCGGGCGATCTCGCCCAGGACCTCGACAAGCCGCGTTGCGTAACGGATGCTGATCTGCTGCTTTTGCCGAAGGACCCGGAGGAGGTAGGCATGGTCGCAGCCCATCCGCCGGGCGAGCTCGCGGAGCGAGACGTCAAAGGCCTCGAGGAACAGTCGGACCTTCTGGTCGTCCACGAAGATCGATTTGAGCGGCGTTCCGCGTGTGATGGCATCCATGGCTCGTTCCTCTCTCCAGTCACCGGGAGTCACCACCCTTGGGCGCGCGGCAGGGGCCACGGCGGGGCAGGGGGCTCGCGCCGAAGGGCGCTGAAGAGATCATCGGCCTCGCGAGGGAGGGGCTGAAGGCTGAAGAGAAAAGGAAGGGGAAATGAAGAGGGGGCATTGCTGGAAAAAAAGAGCTCCCGTCGCGCCCCGCGCTCGGGTCGAGAAGAGTCGTCGACGGGAGGAAAGAAATAGGGCGCGCCGCTTCGGTCGAAGACGCCTACTTTCCCCGGATGGCCGCGAGGACGGCGAGACACAGTCCCACGAACACCGCCCCCTTGACCACCTTCTGGAGGAAGGTCTCCGGAGTCTTGAGGACTCCCTTTGCCGCGAGCGCGTCCCAGGCGCCGATGAACTCCTCCATCGAATGGTACCGCTCCAAGGCGCTGGGGTGGAGGCAGCGCCAGAGGAGCTCTTGGAACTCCTGGTCGAGCTCGCCCATCCGGGTGGAGAGCTGCACCTGGTAGGACTCCCCGTCCCCGACGGGGCTCGTCTCCGGGAAGCTCCCCAGGAAGGCGCGGGAGATGCAGATCCCGAGAAGGTAGAGATCCGTCCGGGCATCAGCGTAGAAGTGAGGCCCGTGCTGTTCAGGCGCCATGAGGGCGGGGGTTCCGATCGAGGCGCGAGTCAGGTTGATTGCCGCGGTCCCGGAGGCGGTCGCGCAGCCGAGATCCGCGACCACGTATCGGCCGTCGAAGGCGCGGAGGAGGTTGGAAGGCTTCATGTCCCGATGGGTTATCCCATAGCGGTGGAGGTGGGCCAGGCCGAGGGCGGCCTCGCGGATGGCCCGGATCTTCTCGGGGTCGCCGATCCCGCGCTCGAGGCGCCGCTCGAACGACGCCTCCATGAGCTCCAGGACGATTCCCTTCCGGCCCTCCCAGTTGATGGTCTCGACCATCCGGACGACGTGGGAGTGGGGGGTGAGGGCATGGAGCCTCTGGTAATGACCGGCCTCGCGGTCCGCGCGCCGGATCACCTCAGGATCCCGGGCGAACATCTCCTTCGGGAACTTTCCCGCGAAGACCTTCCGGTCCGATCTCCGGGTGAGATGGTAGATGTCGGCCTGGCCTCCTTCGCCGCTGATCAGGCGCCCGACGATGTATTGATAGGGGTTCACGCGTAGCTCCTCGTGGACGAGAACTGGAAGATTGCCTCAAGCATCTCGCGGCTGCGGGGCTGGATGCGGTGGTCTCGAAGGGCCCGGAAGAAATCGTCGACGCGACGGGAGGCGACGATCCGCTCGAGGGCCTCGACGATGCGCTGGTCGGAAGGAGGGTCTCCGGCGCCCTTGGCCCAGCGCCAGATGGTCGCGGGGTCGACTCCGACAAGGCCGGCAAGCTCGCCCTGGGAGACCCGGAGGTCGGCCACCAGGCGCGTCACGCGCTTGGACCATGCTACAGGTGCCATCTCATATCTAACATCTATGCGGATGCAATAGTTTCTTGCATTAGCAACATAGGGACCATCCGGCCTGCCGCTCACTGCCCGCGCCACCTCTTGCACCTACGTCGCCGCCGGCCACACCTGACGGCTGATCCGGAGGAAGTCCCGAATCGCGAGCTTGCCGGCCTTCCGCGCCTTGGAGGGCGTGCGATCGATCTCGCGGGTGACGGCCGGCCGGTCCGCCTCGTGGATGGAGATGAGGTCGAAATCCTCGTTCAGGCGGACGAACCAGACGACATCCCAGTCGTGTTCGAGCTTGATGGCGCCCAGGCGGCCCTTCTTGGGCTCGAGGAGCGACCGGCCCTTAATCTGGCAGCGAATCGGCTTGCCCGAGGTGGGAAGGACGGCATCATAACCGGCCTCGCGCGGCGGACAGAGCCGCGCCCCCATTGCGCGGGCCCCTTCGAACTCTGCGATCTCTCCAGTGACTCCGAGGGGCCGGCCGGTCAATTCCTTGTAGCGCTTGGCCCCGCGCTTCAGATCCGTCACCAAGGCGACGAGCTCCGGATCCTCGGGGTTGACCGTCGGGATCACCTCAGGGACGGGCGCCGCGCCCTCAGGGATTTCGAGAAGGAAGGTCGCTCCCTTGGCGATCTTGGACCAGGTCGACTTGCCCTTGGCGATCGTGAACCCGGGTGTCGCCCGACCGTCCCGACCCTGGCGCATCCGCTTCCACTCGGTCCTCTCCCCATTGACGAACAGAATGGCCTTGTGCTGAAAGGGAAGCGCCTCGAGGTGCGCACTCAGGGAAGGGGGGAGGTGAGCCAGCCAGAGGCAGTCATCCGCCTTGACGAGTTCCATGCTCCAGCTCCTTAATCCTCTCTTCCGCCCGGGCCAGCTTCACCCGATCGACCGTCGCCGCCGGCAGCCCGCACCGTGGGCAGAGCTCGCGTAGCCCCTTGTGGACGAGTTCGCGTCGATGGCAGGTGAGGCCACATCCCGCACAGCCCCATTCCTCCTCCTGGATCCTCGCCCAACGGTCGACCTCGACGGCCTCCCGGATCGAGCTCGCGATGAGCTCGGCTGCGCGGAGCGCCTTGGCCGCTTCCTTGGGAAAGAAGCGTTCGGCCAGGAGGCGGGCCGTTACCTCCGGGGTCCTCGCGGGGGTGGTGTCGTTCCGGCTCATGACCGTATCCTCGCCCGTGGGTTCCAAACTCCCATCCAGAGCATTCTACGTCGAGGATGGGCGCGCACCATTCCGTGGTTGATGAAAGGACCAGGGCGATCAGGCGATACTGGGTGTATCCAGGCGTCCAGACTCACTGGGAGGGAGAGCGCCTATGCCGGAGAGCTACGACTGCGGTCACGGCTGCAAGGTCACCTGTCCCGATGGAGGCGGGTGCGGTTACAGCAGGACGTCGGGGAAGTGCATGACGTGGTGCGAGCCGGATGACCCGAAGTTCAATGAGCTTTCGCTCACCCCCGCGTCGAAGATCGACCTCTCCCTGCGGGACTTCTCGGTCGCGCGATTGGAGAGGATCCTTAAAGCGCTAGTGAAGGCAGCCGGAAAGCCGGCTTCAAAGAAGAAGCGCGGGAAGAATTAGTCACTCGGGCAGGTCAGGCGGAGTACCGCTCGGCTACCCCGCGCTCCTCGGCTCCCTCCCCTGGCCCCGCCGCCGCCGGCCGGGCGGGCGAGGGGCTGGCTCGCCCCATTAGGGTTGCCTCCGACCATGGCGCCGCGGTCGCAACGACATTAGGCCAGCGATTACTCGGGCCGCGAAACAGTCTCCAGGCAGACCATAAGCTTGTGGCCAATGTGCGACTTTTCAATTTCCCAAAATATGTGGTTAATCTCTTTGATCCGAAACGCCTGGCCTTGCTTGGGAGGATTTGACCATCGATCATACGTGGTAGCCTCAAAGTAGTCGCCTACCGCCAATGATGGCAGCGGAGTCGACGTCGCCCACGAAAGGCTGGGGTCGTTACGAAATGAGGCCTCGTAGACCTCAATGTGATATTGAATCGGAACTCCATCGTTACCCATCCGCATCTCTCCTAAAATCCCGTCGCAGTCTCTCCGCAGAAGCAATGTTACCCTTTCAGTAAGCTGTTGCAAGTAATTCGAACTCTCGTCAGAGGGTAGCTACCGAAGCAAAAACAGCTTCGTTACTCCATGGAGTTCGCATTGAATCTCCCTCCTCGGTCGTTCAATTGAAGGTTCAATTGGAAAGGGGCGAAATCCATGGACTACCTGGATGCGCGAAATCCTCCACTGCCTGTTCAAGACAAACGGGACTGGTTGGACAATAATCTAAAGGAAAAATACACCTGGCTCTTTACCCATCGCAACCGCGCCGATAGACGGGACCCGGTTTACGACAACGATGGCGGTTTCCACCATTGCGGGTTTGCGGCGGGAATGCTCGGGGCACGATTTTTCCTCCAATTTCTGGGCCTTAGGGCAAGAAAAGGGACCATCCTGGAATGGCGAAAGTGGGGCACTATCCCTGGGCAGAAAATCACAATCGAGGTCAAGGTTACTGATCTGGGTGGGCAGTGGGTGGATCTCAACACCGATACCAACCCGGCTGAACAGGACCTGCTGGCACGAATTTGGAGAGGGACAAGCAGTGGCATCGCCCATCTAACCTCCAATTCCAACCACGGATTCCAATGGAAGGATTTCAATCAGACGATCGACATAGTCGTCCGACTTCTGAATTACCGGCTTTGCAAGCCGGCCAAGTGGAAGGCCGATTGGTACGGGGTCCATCATTCTGGGCAGTAGACAAGAGAGGTGGAGTCCGAGAGGGTTAGGCCTCGTGGGGCGATTGCAGGCTTGCCCGACATGCCTTACATTGGAGCGAATGAGCGACGCTGAGGTTTCTGTAGTACAAGAAATCGCTAATACGTCGGTGGGTAAACCCCACATCGTGCTGCTTGGTGCTGGCGCCAGCAAGGCGGCTCTGCCAAACGGTGAAAAGAATGGGATTTCGTTGCCATTGCTTCGAGAGGTAGCCAAGTCCCTTAAACTAGCAGACTTATTCCCACCCGACCTGCAGAAGATAGCGGCATCTGACTTTGAAGCTGCGTACTCGCGACTGTACGATAGAAATGGTGATCGGTTAAGCGAGATCAATGGCAGGATAGTCGAATACTTCGGCAGGCTCGAGCTTCCCGACGAGGTTAACCTTTACGACATCCTCATGCTATGTCTCAGGGAGAAGGATGCGATCTTTACCTTCAACTGGGACCCCTTTCTCATACAGTCGTGCCTCCGCATTTCCAAGCTCGGGATAAAGCGACTTCCTAAGGTATTTTTCCTTCACGGCAATGTCGCCGTCGGGTTCTGTGCCAAGGACCGTGTAAGTGGTTTATTGGGAAATCGCTGCACGACTTGCCGTCAGTTTTTCCAACCGTCGCCACTTCTTTTTCCTGTGGAGAAGAAGAACTACCAGGATGGCGGTTTGATTGAGAGGGAATGGGAGGCGGTAAGAGCATATCTGAAGGGCTGCTTTATGCTTACCGTATTTGGTTACAGCGCACCGAAGACGGACGTCGAAGCTGTCGCACTTCTCAAAGAAGGTTGGGGTGACGTGGAGATGCGACAGTTCGAGCAAACCGAGATCATCAACCGTCCTGGTTGTGATGAGGAGACGCTTCGCGGTACCTGGGATGCATTCATCCATTCCCACCACTACGAGATTCACGGATCGTTCTACGACTCCTGGATCGCCAAGCATCCTCGAAGAGGTGGTGAGGCCTACTACAACCAGTACATTGAGGCGAAGTTCATCGAAGACAACCCAGTGCCTCGCGACTTCACCGAACTAACAAAGCTGGTCGAGTGGTTCAAGCCCCTCCTCGATGTCGAATCATTAGCTTAAGCCCTTACCAACCCCCTTGTTAGGGAGTGCCCCTTAGGGGCGAAGCCGCCCGGCCTCGCCGCCGGCATGGTAGGCGAAGGCTTGATGTCCTCGCCATTGCCCCCATAAAGGCCACATTGAGGGGCCATCCGGATCGGGCAAAGGAAGCCGCCCTGGAACTGCGGAGGACCCGCCTCCAGTGGAGCAAGAAAGCTTCTTAGAGATGGGGCGACTAAGCGCGGGTCCGTCGGGAATCTAAAATCCCTTCCGCTTGCCCGGTTCCGGGGGTTCGTGCGTCACGAGGTAATTGGCCGCGTCCAGGTAAGCCAGAACGCCGTAGGCATCCCCCAACTAATTGCCGGGGGTGAGGTAGAACGGCTGCACTTCGGCACGACGGTCCCAATCGATGTCCGGCTTATCGGTGTATCGATTGGGTTTCACGGTCAGCTTTTCGAGAGGCTTGTATTTCGGGAGCACCATGGAGAGGGTGTAGGAGGAGTCCGCAGGGATTCGCAACCAACCCAGCTTCTGCCCGCTTTGTCCGATCGAGGAGTAGTTGGTGCCCAGTGGGATTCCGTGCTTGCCCTCGATGAGGGCGATCCGAACTTGCTGGAAGTCGTCCGCGGGGATGTCCGCCTGGGTCTTCTTGTTCTTGAAGCGGCCGATCAGGTAGACCAGCTTTTCAAACTTAATCGTAAGCTTCACCGGCGTTTCCTTGTCGCTGGAGACGACGACATTGTCCGTGATGGAGGTGTAACCTTCCATGAAGTCGGTGACGACCAGCGTGTACTTACCCGGAGGGACCTCCGAGACGGCCAGGGTATGCTTCTTGTCCGTTTGCGTCACGGCCCAGACCCGGCCGTCCCGGAAGAGGGAGCCGGTGGTTTGCGTTCCAGGGACCACCGCCCGACCCGAGTCCGAGTCGATGCTCCAGGTGCCCCGGACCGATCCTGGCTTTGACAGGGTCACCGGGCGTTCCAGGGTTTCGCCAGCGGCCACCTTCAGATCCGTGAGCCAGACGCCCGAAGTCTTCCCCTGTCGAACGAGGACGTGGTAGATACCGGGGTTCAGGGTGAGCGTGACCCGGTTCTCCGCCTCGACCTTCTTGACCTCGTTGACTTTGGCCTCCGGGTAGCGCTTGTCCAGGATCTCCTCCAGGTTCACAATGAGGCCCATGGAGGAGAAGTCGGCCTGAAGCGAGGCCTCGCTGGCCGCGTCCATCGCGCGGAGGACATGGACGCTGAGGTGGGGAACCACCTCCTTGCCCTCGGTAAAGGCGAGTTTGATGACGCCGAGGGCCGCGTCTCCCTTCTCATCCTGGGCAGAAAGTACGCCGGCAGGGCAGGCACCCACCAAGGAACCGAGCAGGAGCAGGCGAATGATAAGTCTCATCATGGATATCTCCCGGGCGGGAAGCCCGAGGCGCCCTGGGGCCACCGGTGGAACTTTCAGAACTTCTCGCTGGCCGTCTGGAGCTTCTTCTCCATCCTTCCCAGAATGTCCTGATAGAGTTTCTCACCCTTTTCTGAGACGGGCTTCTTCGCCCGCTTGAGCTCGCAAATGGTGACGAATCCCTGGAAGGTCGAGTCGGCACACTCGCGATCTATCCCAAGGAGGGCGGCGATTTCCTCGGTGTAGAGGTAGTGCGTCGCCGTGAAGTTCTGCAGCTCCTTCTCCAGGTCCTGAATTCCCAGATCAAAGGCAACCTTGATGGCCTGGACGAGCGCGGCCCACCGTCCCTCCGGTCCTTTCAATTTTCCATTCTCGCTGGATTCTGTGGCCAACGTGGAACGGAAGATCTCCCAACGATCTCGTTTCTTCTCAAGGATGAAATTGATCAGGGCAAAGGCGACGGACAGCCGTTCCGGGCTAAGAGTGTTCAGCTCGGATCTCAGGATGATATCGAGACTGTCTCGTTTGGAACGCGAAAGGTACTCCTTCGCGGTCTCAATGAGAAGCTCCACGCCAGTAATTCTCTTGGGTGCGGGTGTTGTCGCGTCTAAGGAGAAATAATGAACATAATCAGCAGTTAATTGGCTTCCGAGATATGTATGGAGACCTTCTTTGAGAGCAGCATGACTCCAGAAAGAGGGGTCGAGATTTGCGGTGACAGCGTCAGCGGCAACTAGAGTCAAGGCTTCATAGAATTCAGCACGATAACCACAACGGTACTTTCCCACAAAGGCGCTTAGCGCGTGCCGTGCCTGCTTTCTTGCTTTGTCTGACTCCGCCCATGCATCCACGAGGCTGTAGTAGTCCTCCTTCGTCTTGACAAGCACCTCCTTTATCGGTGCGGTGTCCTCAAATTTGAATAAGTCCCGAGTAATAAGTGTCATCTTTCGCACGACCGCTGCCAGCGTCGCCAACTCTTCTGCAGTGATCCACTCGCTCTCGAGGTAGCAGAAGTCTGTTTCGATGGCCTGCGACTTCTTGTGAAGGTACTTCTCGATAATTAAGGATGTGGGCACTCCTTCGGGATGAACGGTAGGCACCTTTCTGAGGCTTCGAATGAACTCGGCATGGGCCCGGTCGACCCGGGCGTTGAAGATGAGGTATTCGTCCTTGGGAAGCTTATGGCCCATGAGCTCGGGAAGCTTGACGAATTCCTCGCGATCCTTTTCTTGCGCATGGAGGCTCGGAGAAGCAAGGAGCCACGCAACTATTAATGCAGTGGACCAGAAACGGATCGCTCTGGCCCATTCTCGAAGTAAGGTCATCCTCTTCAAAAGCTTAGCACATTGATCCCCAGTTCAACCTGGGGATCCCATCGGTGGTACTTGAAGACCGAAATATTGCTCTCGTGGTAAACGTAGGTGACGGAAATCGCGGGTGCATAGCCGATCATCCTCTCGACCTGCTTGAAGACGACTGCGAGCGTGATTTGGACCGGCCGATCCCTCCGTTTCACGGCGAAACCAGACACACTGTTCAGGTTCGTGTAATCCTGCTCCGACACATCGACCGTCGCCGAGATCTTGAAGCCCAGGAATTCCTCGGGCCGGATCGTGAATCCCACATCCCACCCGTGGGAGACGTAGTCTGAGCCCTTTGAATCGTACTTATTCAGGATGACGTAGGGTCCCATCATCCAGTTGCGGCCCAGATCGATGGCCGCTTCCAATCCGATCCGGTAGATCGCTCCATCCCTATCCTGCTCGGAGGGCGTGCTATCAAAAAACGTCATGCTGGACCAGTCTCCGAAAACGTGAAGCTGTAGATCGTGGAGGGGGTAGAGGAGGAGGCCCGTTCCAAGCGTTCTCATCACGCGGAAATTGCCGGTGTCCTTCATGAACGCATCTTCGAGCGAGGCCCGTACTTCCAGGTCGGCCAGCTCGCTCAGCGGCTGGCGCCCCAGAAGACTTGCGACGTTGTCGTCAAAGCTAAGTTTCGTCGAGCTCGGGTAATCCCGGGCCAGGTTCTGGTAGTCCAGTTCCAGGGTCTGGTGGTTGTTTCGAATCAGGAAGAGCCGGGTATCCAAGTACGCGCCGACGTAGGCGCTATCGAAGCGCGTGTTCCCCTGGATGAGGGGGGTATTCGGGTCCAAGCCCACGATATTGCTGTCATACCCCGCCTGAGGGCTCAGGGTCAGCTTGAACCGGGGTTCATCCTTTCCATCCCGGTTCCACCGGTCGATGAGCCGTTCCTGCTTCTCGAGATCCGAGGGGAGGATCCGTTCGGCCTCCTGGAAATCCCGCTCCGCCATGAGGGCATCGCCCTGACTGCGGCGAACGAGGGCGAGTTCCAGGTGGAGTTCAGGGGTATTGAATCCCCTGGCCTTCGATTCCTCAAGCGCCACCAGGGCCTCCTTCTCGCGTCCCAGCCTCCGGAGAGAGGCGCCGCGCCAGAAGTGGATCTCACCCGCCCTCAGGTCGGAATCCCCTTTCATCGTGATCTCGTGAAGCGCCCGATCAGCAAGCACAATGACGTCTTCATCCCGCTTCTGGGAGTAGGCCTTCCGGATCTCTTCAATCGCAGACTCCTGGGAGGCTTCCGCTTTCGGGTCGGCCTGGGTCGCTTGGACGACCTGGGCCATGAAGAAGGGGGTCGCGAAGCTCAGCAGGGCGGCGACCGTTCGGCTGATCATGTTTCTAGTCCTCTCTTCGTTCCATTCAGTGATTCGTGGGAACCGTGACCGTCGTGACCTAGACACCTTCACGAAGTCCCTCCGCCGGTCCCGCCGCCCGTGGTCGATCCGCTGGTGCCCGCACTCGTCCCTGCGCTGGTGCCCGCGCTTGTTCCAGCACTGGTACCTGCACTCGTCCCCACACCGCCGCCCGGAGCGGGGCCCGGGACCACCTTGGCCCAGAAGGAGGACAGATCCGGGTTGGCTCCCATGAATGGATTGGGATTGTTGTCCACCGGATTCGGCCAATAGGCATTCTGGAAGTTCTGGTTATCGATGTTCAGGACGTTCTGGAAATTCGCGCACGTGATCGGTGAGAAGAGGTCGATGTTGAGATCGATCGAAGATCCCACCTGGCCGTATCCTCCCAGCGTGTTTGAGATCTGCTGACCCCGGAGTCCCATGTTGGGATCGTTGTACGGATGATCGATGACTTGAGTGGTCAGTCCGGTAGTCCCCGTGGTTCCAGTCGTTGGGTCGAAGCCGGTGGGGAGATTCGTGGGCTGGACAATATTCGCACCCATGCCACCACCGCCTCCTCCAGGTATGCCTGACCCTGGATCCCCGCCCCCGCCGCCACCAGGTTTCTTGGGCGGCTGTGGTTTCTGGGGCTTCGGATTGCAGGGTTGGAAATCAATACTGACCGTATACCAGGCGTTGAACTGCGCGGCTCCGACACCCCAGTAGGTGACCCGGAGTCTGGCGACGGGGGTCGCCACATGGCACGGGCTGACCCCTCCCCGGTCCCCAAACCACGCCCACTCGGCCGCTTTCGGGAACATGGAATTGATGGTGGCCGTGCAATCGGTCTCGTTCCAGGTGTGCGTTCCGCACTGGCACTGGTTCTCAGGCTGGCAGCCGACCCCTTTCATCGTACAGGTGAGCTGGATGGTGATGGCTCCATCCTGCCTTCCCTGGCACCGGCAGTGTCCGCAGTGTCCGCCGCACTTGCCGTTGTCGTTCGGGCAACTCGCTCCCCGCGGGCCGCAGCCACAGTCTGAATCCGGGCCGCCGCCGCCTCCTCCTCCCCCTCCACCCTGACCGCCAGGCGGGGCCGGGTTAACGATCGGGGGCAGGTTGATGGGGGGAAGCGGGCCTCCCGTTGGAGGATCGGTGGGAGGGACCATGTTCGGAGAGGGCGGATTGTCGTTTCCGCCTCCGTAGTAGGAATCCACGAGGGAGGACTTACGCTTTCCCCCTTTCCCGGCACCGAAGAAGAGGAGGAAATCGTAGTGCGAGGCATATCGCGCGAAGATCAGGTGCGACGGTCCTCTCCGATCCGGACGCTCTTTAAGCGAGTTGACCGTCCTCCCGCGTGGCTCCTGTGGATCGTACCGTCCTCCGGTCAATCGCCAGGGTTGGACCAGGCGGTGGGTGACGGAAGCGGTGAGCGGGAAGGCCTCCGCGGGGAGCCCTTCCAGCGATACGGAGTAGGTCTCGTCCTTCGTATTTCCGGCCACGTCATGGGACTGCATCTTGGCCGAAAACTCGCCTTTCGGGCCGGACGGGTAGAGGCAGCCGAGAACCAGCTTCAGGTGATCCTTCGGACCCATCCCGCTGAATTTGACGGCGACCCGCGCGGACATCCCAGGGGCGTCATCCGGAAAGGAAAGATCGAGGCTCGGAGGCTGGGAGAACGCCATCAGATCGTGCTCGTCGGAACGAATGAGGAACGGCTTTTCGCCGGGCTTGAAGAACTTCTCCAGGCCGGTTGGGACGTGCCAGGTGCCCGTCCGCTCCCAGACCTTACCGGTTTTTCCCAGGACCTCCAGGGTCAGCCTCGGGTTGATCACGGTCTCGTACTTCGCGATCGTGATGTACGGATCCTCCGCCATGAGGTCGGAAAGCTTCCGGGAGGGGTCGACCATCGTGATCAGCTGATCCCTCCGGTTGAAGCTCTGGGGGAGGACGTGGATCTGCCCGAGGGGAGTCACGATCTCGTACCGGAACGACTGAAGCGAAATGACCGTCTCCGCCGTATCGGCCGGGAGGAGCTTGTAGCTCACGATATAGGGAGGGGCGATCCCTTCCTCGGGTTTCGCGTCGGGGTTCGTCTTCGCAACGCGGGAGGGGACCTCCTTCTCGTGAAAGTCACAGGCGGAGGAGGTGACGACGAGCGTCTCCGGGTCGCTGTAGCGGGAGAGGTCGATCTCGATCAGGCCCTTCGCGTCCTGCTCGAAAAGCTGGTCGAGCACCTGGCCGGCGACCCGCTGGAAGAGGTGGACGTGGTAGGGCTCGACGCCCGGGATGCGGGGAGGTTTCACCCGGATCCGGGAATCCCGATCAAAGAAGAGCACGCTGTCCTGGAGTTCGAGATGAGAGGCGGCGAGCTCCTTCGCGCAGGACTGGATTTTGTGTCCCGGCTGGGTGAAGACCATCTCGCAGACGGCCTTCTCGTCCTTCCTGAAGTCGGTCGTCCTGCAGCCGGCCGCGCCGTAGAGGGCGAGAAGCAGCCAGATTCCCAGGACCCTGAGTCGCGTCATCCGCTCCACCTTTCCCTCCGTTCTATAAGTGGCTCGAGGCCTATTTCGCCGGTTTCTTCTTCACCAGAATGGATCTCGCCTGGAGCTTTCCGTGCACCACGACGAGAGACGGCTGACTGGGAAGGATCGCATCCTCCTTGGCGAACGTGGCGACGATCGCCTGATCGAGGTACACATGGAGTCCTTCGCCCGGGATGAGACCCAGGGTATGGACCCGGGGCTCGCCGTCCGCGTGGGGAAGCTTGACGGCGGCCAGGAGTTCCTCGGGCACGGCCGGATCGAAGCTCACGGTCGAGAGGCTGAGCTGGTCCGCTCCGAACTTCAGGGTGCTGTCTCCGCCGCCTTTCCGCATCAGATTGAATCGCCACTCAGCCTCGGCTCTTTTTTCTCCGAGCGGCTCGAACTGGAAGGTGATCCAGAGCCCTTCGGCCGGCCGGGGGTGGGGAAGCCCCATGATGAGGTGGCGGGGGCCCTTCGGATCGCGAAGGACACAGCCCCCTTCTTCCAAGACATCCCAGTACTGAAGCCTATCCTTGATGCTGGCCGCGTCGGGCCGGAGCTCCCACTTGTAGTTGATCCACCCGCCTTTCGCCATGAGATCGTTCGTTCCTTCCTCCAGATCCCTCTGGAAGTCGGCGAGGAGCATCGTGGAGGCGATGGGATAGGCTTCGGTCCCCGCGTTTTTCAGGAGGACCCGGGAGAAATCACCCTCCAGGACACGATCCAGCGCCTCGCCTTCCCGGGCGGCGGCCGTGAACTCGGGCTCGAGGTACGGATAGAGCGAGAGGACCTCGGGCTTCGCCGCTTCCAGCGCGCGCAGGGTCGCGGTCAGGTACGGGTACAGGGGAAGTCCCTTCAGGATCTCCGCCTTCCTCAGTTTTTCGCCCAGCCCAGCTTCCGCACGGTCGAGGGTGGCCCGGGCGAGCTCCCGAACCTCGAGATGCGCCAGGCGGACGAGAACGGGATAGGCGAGGATCCCCTTCTCCCGGCCTTTCGCAAGCTCAAGAGCCTGGGTAAGTCCCTTCCCGGCGTTTCCCGAGAGGCCTTGATACGCCACCTCAGCAGCAGGGATCGTCGTCCCCCGGAGGAATTCCTCAGGGGTCACTTTCGCGAGGTCCACGGGCGCCTTTCCACCGGACTTTCCGACCACGGTGATCGACCGGTCGGTCGCCTTCTCCACGGTGCCCTCCGCGACCTGGCCTCCCACAAGAGCCAGGCGGATCTCCTCCTTCGATTCGGAGAGTTCCTTCCACCGGCCCCGGACGAGATCGCCGGCCAGTCCGGACAGTTCCCGGGCGCCGGCCAGCTGATGGTCCGTGTAGTCGCTCCTTTTTGGCGGGGCAAGGGCACCCAGATCCTTGGCAAGAGCCTCATAGTCGCGAGCGAGGAGCTCCGTACGATGCTTGCTGAAGAGGCCCAGGATCTGGAACGTGAAGGCGGACTCCTCCGTGGTGAGCGGCCACCCTATGACGAGCTCCCGGAGCGGCACCGGTGGAGGTTTTGGTACAGGCACCGGCTCAGGATCTGGTTTCTTCTCCGGGGGAAGGGGAGCCTTCGCAAGCGGTTTCTCCGGCTCCTTGGGGGATGGATCCTTCGAGGCAGGAAGGGTGGCGTTCGCCTCCTCGCGGATGGGGGCGGGGGAGGAGGGAAGGGGGGTTGGAACCTCCTCCGATCCTTTCTTAGGGTCAGGCTTCGAGGCCTCGTTCGCGGCCAGGACCTCACCCTCCTTTTGTTTGGGGAGGGGTCTCGACTGCTCAGACGGGGTTCTCCCGGTCCGGTAGGCGAAATACCCCCCCCCAAGAATGAGGACGAGGAGGAGGGCGGCGGCGAGAGCCATCCCCATGCCCTTCCGCCCGGGGCTGACTTTCCGCTCTTCCCAGCTCTGCCGCTCGACCTTCGTGATCCCGCGTTCGAGATTCTCCCGGCAGCGTTCGAACGCGAGGAGAAGTTCGTCGGCCGAGGCAAACCGGTTTTCGGGACGCTTCTCCAGGCACGTCAGGATGATCCGGTCGAGCTCTTCCGGGAAGCCCGGGAGCGTGAACGAAATCGGGTCGGGGGTCACCTTCTCGTGCTGCTGCAGGACCGCGAAGCGATCCTCATGGTCGAACGGGGTGATGCCCAGGCACATCTGGTAGAGCACCACTCCGAAGGAGTAGAGATCGCACAGGTGGTTGTAGGTCCTCGCCTGGGCCGCGATCGTTTCGGGCGCCATGTAGAGCGGAGTCCCGACCAGGTGGCCGGCGGTGGAGTGACGCTGGCCCGTCTCTTCCAGATGCCGGGCCAGTCCGAAATCGGCGATCATCGGCCGTCCCCCGTGGTTCCGGTCGAGGAGGATGTTCTCGGGCTTGATGTCCCGGTGGACGATGCCGTGTTTGTGCGCGAAGGCGAGCCCCCGGGTGATGGGGATGGCGAGCCGGAGGACTTCCAGGGGGTCCAGGTGTTCTCGCGCCTGCATCTTCTCCTGGATGAGACGGGCGAGATTGGGGCCCTCGATGTACTCCATGACCTGGACCACGTAGCCCTGGTCCTCGAACACGTCGATCACCTGGAGGATGTTCTCATGCTTGAGGGCGGCCTGGATTTTCGCCTCTTCGAAGCACTTCTCCTTGAATTTCAGGAAGGCGGATCCCGACCGGTCGACGTCGAGGAAGATCTTGAGGGCCCGCTTGACCGTCGTCAGCGTCGCATGGTCGGCCCGGAACACCGCGCCATATCCCCCGCGTCCGAGCACCCCGGTGATCGTGTACTGGCGGAAGACCTTGCCCACGAAGGCCTCAAGCTCGATCCGGACCGGCGCCATGACGACCGAGAGGGCGGGCGTGACGTTCGACGTGAAGCCCGCCAGAAGGTCGGTCCTGAATGCTGAGAGCTCAGGCAGATCGAGCAGGTCTCGTCCGAGCTCGACCAGGCGTTCCGCTCTTCTCAAGTCAAACACCAGCCCGCGGGAACGAAGGTCCTCCGCGTAACCCAGTTCCAGGGTGAGGTATTCGAACAGGTCCACCGGAACGGGATCCTCCGCGGGTGGCGCGCCGGTCCCGAGCGCCTTCATGGACAGCCGATAGCGATGGTCGAACGGCACCGCGTGGCCGCCGGCCCTCGAGGGATCTCGTTCGAAGAGGATCGGCTCGAACAGGCGGAGCATGTCTTTCTTCGTGGCCGCCGCCAGGAAGGCTTCCACGAAGAGGGGATTCCTGAAGGAATCCGGGCCGAACCTCTTCCCCCACTCCTCCCGGAGCCTGGACTCTTCATGCTCGACTCGGGAACGGTTCTGAGAGGGGCTCCCGCCGGCCCGGGAGGGTGGGTTCCCGACTCTCCCCTTCGGTTCGGACGGAGCCGTGGATTCGCTCACATCGCCGCCTTCTCGAAGGCCTCGGGGAAGGGGACTTTCAAGCGGCCGGACAGCGTCCGGTAGGCCAGCTTGAGCTGGGCCTGGGCTTTTTCGCACCCGCGGTCCCCGAGCGTCCGCGCCAGTTCGTCGACCGTGCCGTGTTTGAGGTGGACGAAGACGACGGAGGCCTCGATTTCGGGAGGGAGCGCGGACGAGATCGCCGCCTCGATCTCACGGCGGCTGGGCCAGCGTCTCGCCTTCTCGACCATTTCCTCGTACTTGAGCCTCGCGGTCGCGCTTCGGGGGACGATGTCCTCCTGCAGCGCCTGCTTCGCGCGGACGACGAGGAACTTGATGGCGATGGCCGTCCGGCCCGTTTCGCGCGCGATCTCCTCGTGGGACATTTTGTCCAGATGCATCCGGAGCACCCGGGCGTGCGTGGGATCGAGCCGGGCGATCGCGTCGTTCACGAGGGCCAGGTGCTCGGTCTGTCGCGACTCGCCGGGGATGGGGACCTGATCGTCCACGATGTCCTCCGGGACCTCCTCCATCTTCCGGCTGCGGAGTGGACTCACCCGCACGCGGACGACGTCCCGGAGTTTCCCGTCGCAAACCCGCTGGAAGTACTTGAGGATGTCCTGCCGGGCCTCCGGCGGGAGATCCCGGAGCTCCCCGGCTTTGAGGCGCTCCATCAGGCGGATGGTGGTGTCCTGGAAGACATCCTCGATCGTCTGGGTATGGGCCCCGGTGTGGAGCGACTTCATCCGGCCGGTGATCCGGTCGTGGTATTCGCTCTGGAGAAGGGTCACGAGGCAATGGGCCGCTTCGGGGTCCCCCGAAAGCGCGCGACCCAGAAGCATCTCATCGACCGCGGTATCGCCGGTCACTCTGGGGCGCGGGACCGGATCACCTCCCACGTCTAGATCCCTCCCCATAACGCGACCATAATGGGTGCTTTCGAGTTCGAATTATGGTTGGTCCTACGCGCCACTTCAATCATTTGTTTTCTCCCTGGCCGCCCGAGCCCGCGGGTGCCCCCTTCCGGATCCTCTGGACCAGGTTCCATCCCTTTTGGCCGACCCAGGCGGCCCCGATCGCGGCGGATTTCCCGCCGGACGCCATCGAGGCGGCCGAGCCGACGAGCCCCCGTCCGTCGCTCATCGAGGCGCCTTCGCTGCCGGCGATCAGCATCCCGAGCGCCCCGCCGGCCGCGTGATGGGCGAGGTTCACGATCATGAAGCTGAGCGTGGGAACGATGAGGTACATGGAGCAGATGGCGGGGAAGACCCCGCTGTTCCCCAGTCCGCTGTCAAAGCCATTCGGATTCGTCCCGTCGAACACGTTCCGGCTGGAGAGAATCGCGGAGAGGAGGGCCCAGAGGATGGGCCAGAGCTTGACCGAGACGAGGATCTTCATGAAGTTGACGATCGCGGTCCACCACTTGGGCCAGAGCGCCATGAGGCCCGCCAACGGGAAGAGCATGAAGAGGAGCCCGATCGTCATCCCGTAGATGTGGGGTGCGAGCGCGGAGACGCGGTAGTAGGTCGCGGTGCCCATCGCCTTCTGAGTCCACCACTCGTCGACCGCGCTCGCGGTCGACGCGGCGACCGCCGGAAAGTTGCTGAGGAAGCTCCAGACGGTATCCAGAACGCCTCTGGACTGTTTTGCCTGGACGGACATCGTGGTCGGGTCGGTGATGCTGTACTCCGGGAGGGCCGTCCGGACCGCGGCCGCCGCGCCCGGGGGGAGGACGAAGATCTCGTTATAGAGGATCCGGCGACGGTAGAAGTTCCAGGCCTCCGAGCCCGGCACGTCCGCCCCGGCGTAGGCGGCGAGGGCGAGAGTGTGGGCCGGGTCCGACTTCAGCTCAGCCACGAGCAGATTGAAGATCCACCGGTGGTACCCCGAACAGCCGATCGGCTGGTTGGTCAGCGCGGTGCGGGGGGCGGAGAGCTGGATCTCGTCGTACTTGGCCGTCAGCCACTCGTCGACGTCGAGGGCGGCGAGCGGGATCAGATCCCAAGGCTCGCCTTTGGGACTCCCGTCCTGAGCGAGCGTCGGCCAGTAGCAGCTCTTCACGTAGATCGCCAGATCCTTCCGGAGGGTCACGTTCATGACCCGGGCCTTCTCATTGACCGCCGCGATCCGCTCCCATTCCCGGAGGGTCTTTCCCACCATGCCCTGGAAGTCGTAAATGAGCCGCTGCTGGAGTGCGTCGGTGAGCGCGGTGACGTAGGCAAGGACGCGGGGCACCTGGATCGTCTCGGTACTCGCGGCGCGCGAGGGGCCGGGGGCGACCTGATCCGGCGTCCGGGGCGCAGAAAGGCTGATCTCGATCGGGTAGAGGAAGAAGAGGATGAAGAAGACGTAGAGGGGATAGACGCCGAGATCCACGAACGAGCCGTCCCGCGAGGAGAGGTAGTAGAGGCGGATGAATCCTGCCGCCACGACGAAGAAGACGAGGAACCCCCCCCAGATCAGGTACGACCCGAGTTGGAGGCCCACCTTATAGCCCACGTAGCTGTAGATCGTGTCGACCGGGGTTAGGCCCTGGATTTCCATCGCTAACCGACCTTCTTCCCGTCTTCTTTGCCGGTCTTGCCTGCCCGGAGAAGCGCCAGCTCCCGGATGGCCTCGAGAAGAGGCTCGGCGGCCCCTTCCTGCTCTTTCTCTTTGACCCGTGCCATGAGACGCGCCCGGTCGTCCCCATCCGTGGAAAAAGCGGTATAGAGCTCGGGGGAGGGCACGAGACGCGCGACGCCGCGGCCGACCGAGGTTTCGATGAACATCTCCGAGAAACGGCCCTTGGCGGTGACGAGGCTCGCGATCGCCTCCTTCACCTCGGGAGAGAGCTCAAACAGCTTTTCCATGGCGAGCACCGTTTCCGACGTCTGGCGGAGAAAAATACGGTTCGGCGCGTTCGCCCGGATGGCCTCCCCCGTGGGGCCGGCGAAGTCGGACACCTGTTGGGTCACCAGGATCGCCGCCGCGTTTAATTTTCGATACGTCCTGAGCACATCCTCCAGGAACCGCGCGGTCGCGGGGGATTTCAGGAGCGACCAGGCTTCGTCGATCACGAAGTACTTCTTCCGCTCGAGGTTCGACGGCGCCCCGCAGAAGGCGGCGACGTTGTGCATGATGGCCATCAGGATCGAGGGGGCCACCTCGTGGCGCTTGGCGATCTCGCCCATCTCGAAGACGGTGAAGCCCCGGGCAAAATCGATCTGGCTCGGCCCGTCGAAGAACCCCGCGTAGGCGCCGTTTCCCACGAACGGCTTGAGCGAGAGGACCAGGCGGTCCATGTCGCGCCCGAGCGTGCGGGGGCCGGTCCGGACCTCCTCCAGAAGCGCGCGGTAGACGTCCGAGAGGATCACTTCTCCGGTCTTCTTGGTCTCGACCGCGCGAAGGATGGAGTTCTCGAGGATCGTCCGCTCTTCCTTGCGGATGGGCTCTTCGCCCTGGGCGCACATCTCGGAGAGCACCGCTTTCACGAAGATGAGGCGTTCCTTGTCCATCTCCTCCGCCCGCCCGATCGGGTTGATCCGGAGGGGCCGGTTGGGATCGAAGACCACGTACTGGCCGCCCAGGATCTCGGACAAGTTCCGGTAGCTGTTCCCCTTGTCGATGATGATCACGTGGGCACCGCGCCGGGCGGCCGAGGCCAGGGCGTAGTTCATCATGAAGGATTTGCCCGCCCCCGAGACGCCGGTCACCACGGTGTGGGGGGCGACGTCCGAATCGAAGGGGGAGAAGAAGACGAGCTCCCCTCTCCGGTTTTGAAGGAGGACCTCGGGGGTCGGGGTGCCCTGGAAGCTCCCGTAGAGGGGGAGCATGTCGGCGACGTTCGAGGACATCATCGTGAAGGCGCGTTTCAGGCCCTTGTCGCTTTCGGGGTGGTACATCATGGGGAGCGACTGGAGGTAGATGTTGAGGCCAAGCGCGTCCTCCTCGATCATTTCGACCCCCAGACGGTCGATGGCTCCGACGACGGCGCGCGACTTCTCGCGCACGACCTCCGGGGAAGGGTCGGAGAGGATCACATGGAACCTGACCATGAGGGCCCGGCGGCCGTTCATCAGCTCGTCGAGAGCGGTCTCGGCGTCCTCCTTGATCTTGATCAGTTCGAGCTTCTTCCGGGGGCCCTGGAGCTGGCGCCAGGCGAAGGCGTCCCGTTTCTCGAATCGGTGGCGCATCTGGGTGTCGTCGAGCACGCCGAAGTTGAAGACGAGAATCGCCTCGGGGATGAGGTCGAGGACTCCGACCCCGGAGAGCGGCGAGAGCGACAGCATCCCGGCCCGGGTCTCGGAGGGGATCTGGACCATGGAGAGGACCTTGGTCGACAGGCCATCCACGGTGATGACCCCGGTGTCGTAGTCGAACCCCACGGCGGAGCGGACGACCTGGTCCCGGATGGGGAGATCCTCCCGGTAGGAGCGGGGTCCCGTCTCCTTCGAGCGCTCGGGGTTCAGCATCCGGTAAAGGAGCCGGACGAGCTCGCTTGAGTCAAGGCGCAGGCAGGGGAGCGCGATCTGGGTGAAGAAGTTTTCGAGGGCCTGGGCGTGCTCGAGAAGAAGTTTCTTCTCCCTCACGTAGTTCACTTCGATCGCCTCCTCCTTCGTCCCGAGATCAGGGAAGACCCGGAGGGTGAAATAGAGCCGGAGGGAGCGGGCGGCGTAGGTCGTCCCCCCGTAGGGGATCGAGAGACACCGGAGCATCTCCGAGTGGGCCCGAAAGAGCCCCCCGAGCAGCCCTCCTTCGGCGCCTGCCTTCTGGAACCGTTCGAGATGGCTCGAAACGTCCCGGTCGGTCATCAGGATGAACTGGCCGGCCGCGCAGGGCGGCAGATGCCGGAAGCAGTCGGCCACCTGGTCGGCGAGGGCTCTTAGCTCCTCCGGTTGCGCGACCTCCGCGTCCTTCATCCCGATCCGCCAGGCGATCGCGAGCGACCCATCGCGGTGGACAAAGACTTTTCCCTCGGGATCGAACGAGTCGTAGAGGAGGTGTCCCGCCAGGGACGCCCGATCGGGTTTCGAGAGCGTGCTCTTCGTCATGGCTTTCCTCCGTCCTTTGCCCGGTAGGGGACGACGGCATCCCGGGGGACGAGGACGGCGCCGAGCGCCGCGCGCGTTTCGTCCGCGCCCGCTTCGGCGTCGGGGACGGGCTCCCGGTCGACCGTCTCCTCGAAGTACCAGCTTCCTTCGCCGAGGAGCACCATGATCCAGTGGCCGGCGATCATGATCCCCTGCTCCCGGTCTTCATGGGGATGGATGAAGGCCGCCATCTGCCGGGGGGGATGCCAGGGGGTGAACTCCTTCGCCCCCGCGAGCGGATCCCGCATCTCCGTGAGCAGGACCGGACGGTACTCGCGGTCCTTGGCGTCTCCCGCGCAGCCGAAGAGGGCGCTAGCGATGAGTATCGAGACCCCGGAAAGGGTCGTTCTCTTTCCCATAGTCGATCTCCTGGATGTCGAACCCTTCCAGCGTGACGCCGTCCAAGAAGACGACGGTGACTTTCCGGTTGGCGGGGGTGGAGACGGCGGGGCGGATCTCCTTCATCCGCTCGGTCACGATGTCGCCCAGTTTGCCCGAGGCGCCGCCCATCGCCTGGTAGCCGGCGAGCTTCATCGAGTCTCCGGTCAGCACGTTCGCGGCCCCTCCCAGGGGATTCACGGTCGCGGTCATCTGGCTCTGGGAGAGCGCCCCGGAGAGACCCTGGAGGCCCCCCGTTCCAACGGCCAGGGGAATGAACTCCCACGCGCGCCATTCGTAGGTGCCGGGGACGCCTTCCAGGCCATCGTCGCCCACCACGTAGCCCAGGGCCTTCTGCTCGATGGCCTCGCCCTTCTCCTTCACCATGGAGAATTTCTCGATCTGGATCGAGACCCGGCAGGAGTTCGGGTCTCCCGTCGCCTTGCCGATCAGGAAGGTATCCTTGAGCGGGATCCTTGCCTTGTTGGGTCCCAGAACCGCCGCGTCGAACTGGAGGCGGACGGGGCTCGGCTCTCCGGAAATGGGCGCGAAAATTCCATTGGTCAAATGGGCGCGGCCTCCCGCGGCGGTCGGGATCCGGACGGATCGGCGCACTTCCTTCTTCTCCTTGCCGGCCGGGCTCCCGAGATCGATCGTGCGGATCGCCCCTGGGGCCGCCGGAGCGGCGGCTTCTCCAGGCTTGGCCTGGGCGTTCGGGTCCTGCGGGCCGCCCGCGGGGGAGGGCGGAGGGGTGACCCCCTGGAGCACCCCCTCCTTCAGCTTGCGGAGGGTGCTCTCGAAATCCTTCTTCTCTTTATCCTGGGAGGTCCGTTCGTCCTTGATCTGGGCCCGCAGGCTATCGAGTTCCTTCCTCGTCTGGTCTAGGTCGGTCTTCGTGCTCGAAAGGTCTCCGCCCCATCGGCTGATCAGGGCGTCGTACTTCTGCCCGAGCGTGATCGTCTCCCCGATTCCGGTGGGGGAGGGGGGGAGCTCGCTCTCTCGGCCGTCCTTCGGGGTCCCTTGAGGGGTGCCCGCGGCGGCCTCGGATTTCCGCTTCGAGCATCCGTAGGGGACGAGGAAGCAGAGGAGACCGAGAAAGGCCGTGAAGAGGAGCATCCGCCCGGCCTTCGTTTTGGCGAAGAACGCTCCCAGCCTCGGACGATCGGTGGCACTCATGGGGTTCTAATCCTTCCAGGTGACGGCGTAGAGACGGGTCGTGGACCCTGCGGGGAGTACGTTCTCCCGGAGGGCGGTCAGGACGAGCGCCGTGCCTTTTCCACGAAGACGCGACGAATCGATCGCCTGACGTCCATCGGTCGGGTTCTTGACCTCGTAAACCATTCCCCAGTAGGACTGGGCGTCATAGACGTAGAGCAGGCGGATCTCGAGGTTGGGAGACTCGTAGGCGAGCTCGCGCTTGGCGCGGAGGATCTTCACCCCCTCGGGACGTAGGCCGAGCCTCATGGACTGGATGAGCTCGAGGGCGCCGCTTGGCCGGTGCGTCGCTCGCTTCGGCAGGGGATCCCCCGAATGCGCGTCCGGCTTCCTCGCGATCTTGAGATAGTCGTCGAACACCCCGGGCTCCGGATTCTCGATCCCCCGGAGGAGCAGGAGATAGTGCGTTCCGGAGCCTCCGATCACCGAGAGCTGTCCTTCCGACTTGTGGGCCAGGCGGAGGAAGAGGAGCCCCTTTTTCTGAACCGCCGTGATTTCGCCGTCCTTCCAGCCGGTGATGGCGGTATCGATCGATTCCTCCGGGAACAGAACGGTCGTCATGAACTCCCGGGCTGGAGACGCGACCGGGACCCGGACCGGGATGGCGACGCCCTCCTTCCATTCGATCGACCGCCCAGGGGGCGACGTCTGCTCGGGCGGGAAAACGCCCGGGGGCCCCACCGGTTCCCCGGGCTTCTCCTGGCAAAGGAGGCCGCTCACGAGGAAGAGGGCCAGCCTCAGGGCAAGTATCGGCATCGCGGTTCTCCTTAGGGCTTCCCGAAGCTGTCCGCCTCATCGCTCGGAGCCTCCCGGCTCGTTCGGGGCGTCGCGTGCAGCCTCCGTATCCCCAAGGAAGCTGGACCTCGTCCGGTATCGGGAATTCGTACGAGCGAGCGAATATCGCGAGGATGGAGGGCCTATTCGGTAGGGTTCACCTCGGGCGACTGCTCTAACCCGCAAATCACGGGGCCCCCGACCGGGCGGCCGCCCGCGGGATTCCCTCTGGAGCCGGGAAGCTCCTGACTTCTCCCTGAGCGACCCACGCACCCCTCTTGGCCTCCGGCCTGTCGAAGAATGGGATGCAAAAAGCAGTTTCTTTCGAGAGCCCGCCCTTTTTTTCGATACCGAGCGAGGTCCATCTTCCTTGGGGATACGGAGGACGTGAGAACTTTTCGAAAGGAGAAAGCCATGAACCGTGGGAAAAGCAGCGCGTGGATCGTGCTCGGGCTGTACGTCGGCCTTGTCGTTCTGGCGGGGGCGTCCGAAGTTCACGCCCAGGCCGTCGGGGCCGGCTCGCCGGGAGACACCTTCTTCCAGCAGACGAAGGCGACCGCCAAGAACGGGTGGAGCATCCTTTCCACCATCGGGACGGTCGTGGTCGGGGGCGGGGCGCTCATCTCGCTCGCGGCCGGCATGTACAAGGGCAACTGGGGCCAGGCGGCGATCAGCTTCGTGGCCGGCGCCGCGGGCCTGATGGCGCTCTGGGCCATCGGACAGTCCCTGAATTTCTAGGCGGACGGGACACTTTCGGAGGATGTCATGGACTTGAAAGCCAAACACCCCTGGGCCTGGCGCTGCCTGGTGGGGAGCCTGCTTCTGGGGGCGCTGGCCGCCTCCTGGGGGGCGCTCGGGAGCGCCGGCTGCGGGAGCTGCCAGGGCGCGGCCGCAGTCGCCCAGGGGATGCCCCTTGCGACGCTGGGAACGGTCTACTACGGGGTCCTCTTCGCCGTGGCGATCCTGGCCGGACCCCATCTCTTCGTTTACACAGGGATCATGATCGCGGCCGGGGTACACGCCCCGCTCGTCGTGATCCTCCTTCAGGCGAAGCTCTTCTGCGCCCCCTGCCTGCTCGCCGCTCTCGCGGCGGGAGCGGCGCTCGCTTCCGCGATCGTCCTTGAGGCTTCGAACGCCTTCCGGGCGAGCCTGATCCTCCCGGCGGCGGCGTTCGCGCTCCAGACCGGGGTGATCTTCTCGGGTGTGGTTCCCCTCCCGAAGGTGGCGGCGGCCAGTGTGGAGCCTCTGGCCCGCGAGGAATTCGTCTCGCCCCCGGTCGAGCGGGGAAGGGCCCGCATGGTCGTCTATACGCGTCCGGACTGCGGATACTGCATGGAGCTGGAAAAGGACATCCTGCCAGGACTCACCCGGGATTTCGGCTCCGCGCTCGTGGTCGAGCGCCGATCCGCGGAAGCCCTTCCCGGAATTCCGACCCCGACGATCCTCCTCTCCGGCTTTGAGAAACGTCGGATGTTCCCCGGCCTTCCTCCCGAGCGGGATCTCCGGGCGGCCCTACTTAGCGTGATGGAGGACGACCATGGTCGAGAGACCGTGCTTGAGAAATCTCGATAGGGCGATCGTGGCCCTCTGGGGCCTGGAACCCGTCGACCTCTTCGCCATCATCGGGGTCGTGGGGGGCCTCATGATCCTTTCGAACATCGGGATTGCTCTCGTCGGCGGCCTCTTCGTCTGCCTGGGTCTGAAAGCGCTCAAGGCCGGGAAGCCGCGCGGCTACGTCTTCTATCTCTTCTACCGGGCGGGGGTCCTGCGGCTTGCGCCCCCGTCGCTCCGCCCGCCGTACCTCGTCATCCCTCCTGCCTTTGGGATGCGGACGCTCCGCTTCTCCGCGGCCCCTGGGCCTGGGGATGACCTGACCGAGGAAGCGCGCTACTTCCGGGGCTCGAAGACTTACGTGAGGTAATCGTGGACCCGACAGACTACACAGACTACCCGCCGGTCGCGACGTGCGACATCCCGCTGCCGATCCTGGAGAGGCCGGCCCCGGAGTCGCCCGGAGAGATCGTGCTCCCCCGGATCCTCCTTCAGGCAGCCGGGTCCCGAGGGGCCGCGCGGAAGGTGCTGCTTCTCACCGCGGTTTTCGTCCTCCTGTCCCTCCTCGAAGCGGCGCTCCTCGTTCGCCTGCGCGTGGCGGAACCGCTCGTGTTCTACCACGATGTCCCAAGAAGAATCCTCGTGGAGCCGGTGAAACCATGAAGAAGCTCGAACTCCCCCGGACGCCCGTCGGGATCGCCTACGTCGCCGCACTCGCGGGGGCGATCCTGGTCTCTCTCGGCCTGGGCGCCGCCCTTTGGGCGAAGGCCCGGGCGCTCCCCGCGGTCTACCTCGTCCAGGGAAACGACGACCCGAAGGTGGTGACCCCGGGGGTCATCCCCGACTCGCTCGCGCGAGATTACGCGCGGGACTTCGTCGTGACGCTCGAAACGTACGGGCCCGTCACCGTCGAGAAGAACCTCGCCTTTCTCCAGCCGAGAATCGCGCCCAGGGCCTATCACGAGTTCGACCGCTTCTCGGCAAACTTGAAGAAGCTCGTCAAGGAATCCAAACAGGCGAGCCAGCTCTTCGTCCTCGATCCCGCGGTCGCCACCGTGCTTCGCGACGGGAAGCGGGTCGAAGTCATCCTTCGGACGCTCCGGCGGATCTACGTCGAAAACGCGCTCCTCCAGGAGGCCCGGATCCTCTACCGGATCGCGCTCATCCCGGGTGAACCCACGCGCGAGAACCCGACGGGTCTCGTGGTCGCGGGCTGGACGTTCAAGGTCGAAACTCCGGAGGCGGACCATGCGGGCAAGTAAATGGGACCGGGCCTGGGCGCTCGGCCGGCGGGCCAGCCGGGAGACCTGGGGGGCGCTCCTGCCTGCCCTGGTGGGAACCCTGCTCTTCTTCCTTCTGCCCAAGGACACTCGATCCCAGGCGGCCCAGGCGGACAGGGTGCCTGCACGGGCGAAGGGTGAGGCGGCGGAGCTCTGCGGAGCGTGGCATCGGGGCTCGGGAGAGACGGTCCCGCTCGATCTCTCGCGCGTCAAGCGCGCTTATCAGGCCCTGAAAGATCGGCTCGCGCAAACGCTGGACACCCCGCGGCCCGAGGTCGCGAAGCTCGAGAAGAAACCCTACGACGCCGGCCTCCCCGCCTGCCGCGAGGACGGGGTGAGGACGGTGCCGCTACCCAGG
>Ga0222749_10000380_pt1 | contig 27862 bp, 21 predicted proteins | sample IncBWH2Mmetat_FD_197234 | JGI IMG/M metagenome (GOLD analysis project Ga0222749, IMG submission 197234) | Metatranscriptome of lab incubated forest soil microbial communities from Barre Woods Harvard Forest LTER site, Petersham... | ecosystem: Environmental > Terrestrial > Soil > Temperate... | reverse complement strand
TAGGAGACTCGGCATTAATTGTGGAAAACACGGGCAGCGTCGTTGCACCCGAGGACCCGCACGCACTGGCCGAGGCATGGCGGGCGCTGATTGACGCGGGGCCTGCCGTTCGGCGGCGCCTAGGAATCGCGGCCAGGGACCGGGTGCAACGCCATTTTGCATTGCCCGCGATCGTAGAAAGCTATCAGGAAATTTACGCCAAAATCGCAGCTCGTCAGCAGCGAGAAGCGCCTTCGTCCGGCCTTTCGCAACTTGCCCGGTAAATTCAGTGCTCGCTGTAAATCATGAAAACAAATTCAAATCGGCCACGGCTGGTCATCGCGGTGAATTCTTCCATCGCCGTCGGATTCCTGCAGGGTCAACCGGAGTATTTCCAGAATTCGGGGTTTGACGTGACCGTCCTTTGTCCCGAAAAGCGCTCCGGTGAGTGGGAAGTGGCGCGACCGGGCAACGTTCAGGTCCTGGAAGTTCTCATGGAACGGGAAATTTCACCGATGCGAGACATTCACTCCGCATGGCATTTATGGAGCATCCTGCGAACGTTGCGTCCCACGGTCACCAATGTGGGCACACCCAAGGCAGGACTTCTCGGCGGATTTACGGCGTGGTTGACTCGCGTGCCTTGCCGCTTCTATACCCTGCACGGCTTGCGATTCGAGACCACCACCGGATTGAGGCGCAAATTGTTGATATTTGCCGAGCGCCTTGCATGCCGTTTTGCCCATCGCGTCGTATGCGTCAGCCACAGTGTTCGGGAGAAGGCCCTCGCCAGCGGCCTCGTTGATCGAGAGAAGGCCGTCGTATTCGGCGCTGGAAGCTGCAATGGCGTGGATGTCTCACGATTTGCGCCCACGCCGGAACGAATAAGGCGGGCGGCTGAGTTGAGACGCGAATTCGGAATCCCCGCAGATGCTCCTGTGGCGCTGTTCGTTGGGCGGCTGACCTGGGACAAAGGCATTGCCGAGCTCCTGGAAGCCTTTTTGCAACTTGAGGATCGAGCGCCCGAGCTTCGTCTACTTCTGGTGGGGAGCTTTGAGGACGGCGATCCTTTGCCAGAGGATGTACGCAAGCGCCTTGAGGCCCATGAGCGCGTGATTCTGGCAGGGCCTGTAAACGACCCTGCTCCGTACTACGCGATGGCAGACCTTCTGATCCTGCCGAGCCACCGCGAAGGACTGCCCACGGTGATTCTGGAGGGACACGCGGCAGGAAAGCCGGTGATCGGCGCATCGGCGACCGGAATTGTGGACCTGCTGGTGGATGGTGAGACGGGACTGCTTTTTCCGGTGGGTGACGTTTCCGCGCTCGCTGAGGCGATTGACAGGCTGATCGAAGACAAAGCTCTGGCCAGGAAACTCGCGCTCGCGGGACAGGAACAAGTGAAGCGGAAATTTCGTCAAGAGTTGATCTGGGCGGCACTGCACCGGGAATACCTTAAAGTTTTGCAATGCGCAAGGACGCCGCATTCCTCCATTCTTCCCCAGCACGAAAATTAGTCGCCGGAAAAATGATGCTCATGAACACCAACTTTAACTTTCTCCGGCGGAGAAGGGGTAACGGACAGTGACTTTTAGAGCAGGAAAAGTACCGCTGTTCTCGGCAGCAGCGCTAGTGGTCCTTGTGATTTTCATAAGGGTAAGTAAATCATCAGCTGCGGCATTTCCTGTTTGGGTGGCATCAGGTCTGGTCCGGGTAGGAAAGACCCAAGCCCCGGGAACTGTTTCTTCCATTGACGTCTCCGGGGCGCGCGGAGAGACCGTGGACGCTCAGATCATCGTGCACGCGCCGGCCAGCGGGCTGACCAACGTGAACATGAGCGCCTCGGATCTCACCGCACCCGACGGAGGGACGATTCCGGCGTCAAACATAACGTTGTACCGGGAATACTATGTGACCGTCACGGGCACGGCCAATTACGGTGGTGGCAGCAATCCACCGCTCGGTTCGGGAACTTATGCGGAGCCGCTGATCCCCTTCAATGATCCGGAAACGGGCGCGCCCCTGTGCAAAACTTCAGCTGCGCTCAAAGCCTGCGACGCGAGCATCACCGCGGGGGAGAATCAGCCTTACTGGATCGATATCGCTATCCCGCGCGGAACCGCGATCAGTCCCTCGGGAAGTTATAGCGGCAACGTCTCCATCACTTCCACTCAGGGCACGGTAACGATCCCGGTCGTGCTTACGGTCTGGAATTTCGAACTTCCCATGCAACCTTCGGAACTTTCTCTCTGGACGCTCTGGCCGCCTTCGGCGGGGAGTACGACTACCAGTGTTGCTCGAGCGCTGATGCACAACAAAGTCATGAGCTGGTACGACGAAGCCGCGAATGCATCGCCGGACAAATCCAATTCCGGGTTGAACCGCTCTGGCTTGGACGGCTATTTCCATATCCAGGTGAAGTGCAATGGCTCTCACAGTAGCTTTCCATCCGCCATGGAGATCGATTCCGCGGCCGCAAAGTTTCCAGAAACTCTGCCGCTTGACCTTTATGTCGGAGACGAACTGAACGACTGTCCCGAAGGCTATGCAGCTCTGAGAACCATTGCTTCCCATGTGCACGCGGCAAATCGCACTGTGAAAACCATATTGACGGTCAACGCGCCTGAGGCAAGACTTTTCGATGATGGCCGCGGGCGCAGTGTCATTGACCACTGGGTTCTGCTCGCTTCTGCAGAAAAGTGGCCCGCGTTGCCTTTTACAGGCAGAGGCGACCTCTGGAGCTATACGAGTTGCAATACCGGTTACGGCAACACGCCGGAGTGGCTGGTGGATTATCCCCCGATCAACGAGCGCATCCAGGCGGGGTTTCTTAACTGGACGCAGGGAGCAACTGGCATTCTCTACTACCGCGCCGACGGATGGACCACGGGGAACTCCATCGGCAGTTGGAACAATGTGGATACCAACGCTTGTGGTGCAGGCCTTGGCAGGCCGGGCGACGGAATTTTTCTATACCCGCCGGGGCCAATTGGATCGACCGAACCCTCTCCGGGGATACGGTTGAAAGCCATTCGCGACGGCATTCAAGACTACGAATATGCGCAGATGCTCAAGAGTCAGGGGCAGGCCTCGTACTTGGAGTTCGTTCTTAAACCCATAGTCGCGAGCTGGACCAAATGGAGCCACGACCCCGGCGATCTCGAGAGTGTCCGGGAAAAATTCGGGCAGCAACTTCAACAGCTTTCGCATCCCTAGCGATTTTTTTCAGATGGCTCATTTTGTGTTTTTCAGGAAGCTACTTCAACATGGCACGGATCACAGCAAGAACTACCAAACCTCATTTCCAACAGGAGCGAAAAATGACTGGGTGTGACATTGCGATTATAGGTGCGGGGCCGTATGGAATTTCCGCCTCGGCTCACTTGCGGACAATCAAAGGCCTGGACGTGCACACGTTCGGCGAACCTATGGTTTTCTGGCAGAAAAATATGCCAAAGGGCATGTTGCTGCGTTCGGGTTGGGAGGCCAGCCATATTGCCGACCCGAACCAGTCGCTGACGCTGGATACATTTCGGAAGGAAAGTCGCAATCATTTTTCTAGCCCCGTGCCACTTGACCGGTTCGTGAACTACGGGCTATGGCACCAGCAGCATTCCGTTCCGGATCTCGACCGGCGAAGGATTGTTTGTGTCGAACCTGGCACGCGCGGATTTCGGCTCATCCTCGAAGACGGCGAGTCGGTGCTGACCAGCCGCGTCGTGATTGCCGCCGGCATTTCTTCGTTCACCTGGCGTCCGCCAGAGTTTGACAATCTGCCGCCCGCGCTGGCGACGCATACCTCCGAGCATCGCGATTTCGAAAGATTTTCCGGAAAAGATGTGCTGGTGATTGGAGGTGGCCAGAGCGCACTGGAATCCGCGGCTCTGCTGCATGAGAGCGGCGCCGGTGTCGAACTCGTCGCTCGCGCTCGCCAGATTCGCTGGTTGGGCGGTGTTGTGTCGCGGACGATTCACCGCGGCTTCGGTCCATCGATTTCCAAACTTCTTTACGCGCCGACGGACGTTGGTCCAGCAGGCATCAGTCAGATCGTGGCGCGGCCGGACTTGGTGCGGCGTTTCTCGCGGCCGATTCAGGACTGGTTAAGAAAGAGATCGATTCGGCCGGCCGGGGCGCGATGGCTGGTGAACCGGCTTAAAGACGTGCCAATGCACCTTGGGTGCACGGCGGTTTCCGCCACTGCGAAAGGCGAGCACATTAGAGTGCGACTGGATGATGGAAGCGAGAGAGACTTTGACCATGTTTTCCTGGGAACCGGGTATCGCGTGGACGTGTCCAAGTACGATTTCCTCGCTCCCAAGCTTGCGCGTTCCATCATCCGCCACCAGGGATACCCGCGACTCACCGATGGGTTCGAAACATCCTGCAGCGGATTGCACATTCTGGGAGCGCCCGCTGTTTGGAGTTTCGGTCCGTTGATGCAGTTCGTCGTAGGCACGCACTATTCTTCACGCGCGCTGATGCAATTCGTCGCCCGCAAGGCGGCAGGCAGCCGCGCGCGAGTCGGCGAACCACTCATCGGTGAGCTGGAATTATCGCGCCCGCATGATTAACACATTTGAGATCAGAGCCGTCGGCGGAAAGCGATTCGAAGGAAACCCCAATCATGAATAGGACGACAGGTGCATTGGTTGTCGGGGGAAACCTGAACGGTCTTTCGATCGCAAGGAGTTTGGGCCGCCATGGCGTGCCGGTTTGGGTTGTGTCCCCACCCAACATCAGGCTGGCCAGTTTCTCCCGCTACACGCGCCGGACTCTACCGTGGCCGACGGGAAATGACGAAACACAGGTCGAATATCTGTTGGAAATTGCCGCGCGGAACGGTCTCGACCAGTGGGTGCTGTTTCCGACCAGCGATGAATCGGCTGCATTGCTCTCACGTTTCCACTCCAAACTCTCGCGCCGATTCCGCGTGTCGACTCCAACGTGGAACGTCCTGCGTTGGGCTTATGACAAGCGGCTTACCTATCGATTGGCAGCCGACCAAAAAGTCGATTATCCAGCAACGTCTTATCCGCTGACGGACGCTGATCTCGAGGGCGTCAACTGGGAATTCCCAGCGATTCTGAAACCCGCCATCCATGCCTCGATAAACCGTCTGACCGCTGACAAGGCGTGGCGCGTATCGAATCACGAAGAGCTGATGGTTAAGTTTCGCGAGGCCCGGGAGCTGATGCCGGCGGAATTGATTCTCGTCCAGGAAATGATTCCCGGCAGTGGCGAGTCGCAATTCTCGTTTGCGGCGCTCTGCTGGGACGGGAAAACGATTGCCTCTCTCACGGCCCGCCGCACCAGGCAATACCCGATTGATTTTGGATATTCGAGTTCGTTTGTCGAGACGATGGATGTCCCGGAGATTGTCGCGCCTTCGCAACGATTGCTGGCCGCCATCGGGTATACCGGAATTGTGGAGGTCGAATACAAATTCGATTCCCGCGATGGAAGGTTCAAGCTGCTCGATATCAATCCCAGGCTTTGGACTTGGTCGCCGCTCGGCGGCCGCGCCGGGATGGATTTTCCTTATTTGCTTTGGAAAATGATCCAAGGCATCCCAGTGGCGGAGCAGAGGGCGCCCGCGGGCGTGCGATGGGTTCGCATGAGCACGGATGTACCTGCCGCGTTTCAGGAGATGCTCCGCGGCGGATTGAATTTGCGCGAGTACCTGAAGTCTTTGCGTGGTCCGTTGCAGTTTGCGCTGGCCGCTGCGGATGACCCGTTGCCCGCGCTGATGGATCTGCCTATCTTCGCGTTCAAGCACATTTACAACGCATATGCGGGGTTGCGAAAGAGTGCGCCGGCTGCACGCAAATGTCCCGCCAAAAGTTGAACAACAAAGCGAGTTTCCTGGCCCGATTTCATAGAGAAGGGAAGCCGCGCCAGCCACTCTCGAATGCGAAACTCCCTCAGACGCATACGGAAAGACAATTGGTGTCGTCCGGGTGGTCCCCGCGATCAAGATTGGAGCGTAAATGACCCCACCGACGGTTGTTATCAGCCTGGATCTGGAGCTCTGCTGGGGTAGCTTCGATCTCTCCTATGGAGACGAACTGCTCAAGATGGGCCGGTGGACGCATGACGTCGGTGCGCCCAATTTATTGAAGCACCTTACGCGGAATGGTCTCTCCGCGACATGGGCGATTGTGGGCGCTATGATGCGCAGGTCCCTGCCGGACGTCTCCGGCCTGCCGGAAGTTCGCTATCCTCACTTCGCAAAGTCCTGGTTCAGTCATGTTCCGAAAGAAGGCGATGAACAGACTCACCCCGAGTGGTTCGGCGCAAGCCTGGTGGAAATGATTCGCAACGCATCGCCGGAGCAGGAAATCGGCTTTCATTCGTTTTCGCATGTCCCTTTTGGAGCGCGCGGCATGACGAGGGAACGCGCCATAGCCGAGTATCGGTATTGCGCACAGATCGCGAAGGAACTGGGAATCCCGAAATCCTCTTTCGTTTTTCCGCGCAATTCCGTGGCGTACCTCGCGGAGCTCCGCGAAGCAGGGTTCACTTGTTTTAGAGATATGGATCGACTGCCAGTGCGGTTTTCGAACGTCATGCTCAATTCCTTCGCCATGATCTGGGCGGACTTTGCGGGGAGTCCACCGTGCATGATCGAGCCTTCGCTCAAGGAAGGAATTGTTTCGATTCCCGGTTCGCTCCTGATTCGTTACGCGGCCGGGTGGCGCAAGTACATCCCGGATTCCAGCCGATTGCGACGATTGAGGAAGGGATTGGAGCTCGCGCGCCTCAGCCGTGGAGTTTTCCACGTGTGGTTTCATCCGGAAAATCTTTATGCGCAGTGGCCACGAGTCGAAAACGTTGTGGCGCGTTTTCTGGAAGAGCTTGGCCTTTTGGTGAGGAATGGGGAGGTGCGGTGTTTGACGATGGGACAGTTGGCCGCGGAATTTCGCTCCCATTCAGCCGGGAAACAAAGGCCGCACCAGTTCGCAGCCTACAGGCCGGCCGGACAGGTGAATTCCCTCACCTCGCGCAGCAGCAACCGCGCTGGTTCGGCGATTTCCACTTAATCGGATTCGCCCGGAGCATTTACGATGTCCGCCGCCCTACTTGAAGCGACGAATCGGGCCTTGGAGTCTGTGTGGCGACCCCGCATTTTAGCAGATTCGCCGCACAGACCCTTCAGCCCGATCAGAAAACATGTTCAATCGGTTTCAAACTGCCGGCCACCAATTCGTCACGGGGCCAGCTGATGGAGCAGTTGCCCCAGTTGTGTCCGCGCGTTTTCGAGCGCGTTCGGGTCGTGATTCCAATTGCTCCAGCTCGTCGCAATTGGAAGAAGAGTGGTGTCCACCATGCTGAGCTGCCCCAGGTTCTTGAGCATCTGCGCGTATTCGTAGTCCTGAATGCCGTCGCGAATGGCCTTCAGGCGTATGCCGGGTGCGGACTCGGTTGACGCGATTGGTGCAGGGGGGTACAGGAAGATTCCATCACCCGGCCTGCCCAAGCCGCCGCCGCAGGCGGTCGTGTCTACGTTGTTCCAGCTGCCGATGGCGTTGCCGGCGGTCCAGCCGTCAGCACGGTAGTAGAGGAGCCCAGTCGCGCCCTGTGTGAAGTTCAGGAATCCTGCCTGGATGCGTTCATTGATCGGAGGATAGTCCACCATCCATTCCGGAGTATTTCCGTATCCAGCATTGCAGCTCGTATAGCTCCAGAGGTCGCCTCCGCTGGCAAACGGCAAGGCGGGCCACTGTTGCAGGGAATCGAGTAGCACCCAATGATCGACATAGCCGTACAGATTCGGGTCCGTCGCGTTGAGGGTCATCATCGTCTTCACGCTGCGGTTCGCCGCATGAGCGTTTGCGCCGAGGGTTCTGATGTCGGAGTAGTCGCCGCTGCAGCCATTCAATTCGTCGGCCATGTAGAAATCCAGGCCAAGGCCGGCAGGGAAATTTGCCGCCGCGGTATTGATTTGGGTAGTCGAAGGAATGCTGCTGTAGGCCCCATTGCACTGGATTCCAATGTAGTAGTAACTGTCCAGTCCGGAGCGATTCAGCCCCATACCGGTCACGTCGGAAGTGGAGTTGCTCGCCACGTCGTACCAGCCCATCACTTTGTTGCGCATCAAGGCGCGCGCCAAAGTCGCGGTGGTATTTCCCGATGCAGGCGGCCAGAGTGTCCAGAGAGAAAGTTCCGAAGGCTGCATCGGCAGTTCGAAGTTCCACACTGTCAGCGAAAGCGGGATCGTCGCCGTTCCTTGCGAAGAAGAGATCGTGACGCTGCCGGTATAGGTTCCCGGTGGGCTGTTCGCCACGCCGTGGGGAATCGAGATGTCGATCCAGTAAGGCTGATTCTGCCCCGCGCTGACGCTTGCGTTGCAGGCTTTGAGAGACGCCGAACTGCCGCACAGTGCCGCGCCGGTTTCCGGATCATTAAAAGGGATGAGCGGCTCAGCATATGTTCCAGAGCCGAGTGGCGGATTGCTGCCGCCGCCGTAGCTCGCGGTACCGGTGATGCTGAGGTAGTACTCGCGGTAGAGCGTTACGTTCGCGGCAGGAATAGCGACTCCGCCAGGTCCCGTGAGAGCGGTCGCAGTCACGTTGACGTTGGACAAGCCGCCGGCAGAGCCCTGCACCACAACCTGCGCGTCCACGGTTTCGCCGCGTGCTCCGGACACGGCGATGGAAGAAAGTGTTCCGGGGGCGTCCGATTGTCCCACTCTGATCAGGCTTGGGGCCACCCACGTGCTGAAGTTCGACTGCACGCCGGTTCCGGTCATGGAAATGGTTGCGGGAGAATTGGTGGCGTTGCTAGCGACGGTAACGCCGCCAGTCACGCTACCTGTCGACGTCGGGGCGAAGGTTACGTTCAAAACAGCGGACTGTCCGGGAGCCAGAATCGTGCCGGAGGAGACGTTGTTGGCGCTGAAGCCCGCGCCGGAAGTGCCGACGCCCGAAATCGTAACGTTGGAATTGCCGGAGTTTGTGAGGGTCGCGGAAAGCGTGCTGTTGGCATTCGTGTCAATACTTCCGAAGCTCAAGCTGGTCGGACTTACGTTGAGCACCAGGGTGGAAGCATTCACTGTGAGGATGGCAGTACTGCTGGTCACGCTGCCAGCCGTATTGCTGACCGCGACCGTGAACTGTGCGCCGTTGTCGGCGGTAGTTTCAGCCGGGGTTGTGTAGCTCGCGGAGGTTGCGCCGCTGATCGGTGTCCCGTTCTTGCCCCACTGGTAGGAAAGAGGAGCACCGCCCGTCGCGGTAACCGCGAAGGTTGCCGTCTGGCCTGCCATCACCGTCTTGCTCACGGGTTGGGTGGTAATCGACGGGGCGCTGTTGACTGTCAGCGTTGCGGAGCTGCTGGTGATTTTGCCCACGTTGTTGCTGACCACAACCGCGAACAGCGCGCCATTGTCTGTGCTGGTAGTCGCGGGTGTCGTGTAACTGGACGAGGCGGCACCGCTGATTGCAGCGCCGTTTTTCTGCCATTGGTAACTCAGCGGAGCCGTGCCCTTTGCAGTTACAGAGAAGGAGGCCGTCTGGCCGACCGTGACTGTTTTGCTCGCCGGTTGTGAACTGATTGATGGAGCGGTCGAGGACGTCGCCTTAAAAACCACGTCTACCCAATAATTCGCAGCCTGATGGGTAGACGCCGGATAGGCGGCGAGAGTTCCATAGACTCCGTCTGGCGTCTGCAGGGCATGCAATGGTGCGTTATTAAATCCCGAGGTCGCGAAATAATTCCAGTTGGCGCTAAAGTGCCCGATCGTCAGTCCGTACGAGGCCACGTAAACGGTGTTCGCGGTGATGGCCACGGGTGTGGAGAAGTTGGCCTGCTGCCAACCTGAAGCAGACTCTCCTGTGAAAGTTACGGATGCGAGGAGGGCGCCGGTGTGGCTCCAAAGGCGGCCCACATGAGTGCCGGTGTTGGCCGAGCTCTTGTAGAAGCGAATCCCGGTGATGGTGCCGCTGACGTCCGACTTGAACGAAACTCCCAGTTCCAGCGGACCGCTGACGCCGTTATCAATCGCCGCCGGCACGATGGTGCTCGGCCAGATCGTTTGCTGTGCAGCCGCACTGCAGCAGCATACCAGGGCAAACAACAGGCCCAATAGCGCCGGCCCGGCGTATTTCAACAACCTTAGATAAAAATGTATCAAACGACTCTGCATTCTAGTTTTCAAAGGAATTTCCCCTAAATAGAGTTCGCGGGCAACTCGAGGCCTGCGTCTCGGTGGGGCTGGAGGGCTAGGCAAGCTAACGAAATTGGAGGGCAAGTCGCTGAGTTCTGGGAATTGACCTGAATTTCTCAGACACACGCGCCCCTGCGCCGAGGGGCAAATGCTCTCCAAATGTTGCGGCCACGGGAAAGAGCTTAGTTCGCAGGGAGTTTTGGGTCTGTCGGCAGGGAAATGATTTTCGTGTCAGACGTTTGTTTCAGGAGTGTCTCTCGGAGTCTTACAGGGGGACAGCTGTACCTATACCGATTGGGAGGCTTCCGGCCTTCCTTGGGTGAAATGTCTTATAGTTAATTTAAGTATCCCAGCACATCTCGGGCGATTTCCCGCCCGAAACCCCGGCACCTGGCATCTTTCAAGAGAGTTTTATGAAAACCCGCAGGTCTGCCGGTCTGGCTTTCCATGAAGGTTATTCACCTTTCGCATTGTCGAACGAGACGGTCCTCCGTTTATATCCGGAGCTTCTCAGGGAGCTGCCGGTCGGCGTTGTTCTTTTGCGATTGGAAGATCGTTCAGATGCCGAATCGTTCCGAATCATCGACGCGAATCGCGCCGCCGCGGGGATTACCAGGCCGCCCTCGCGAATGCTCCTTGGCAGAACGCTGGCTGATTTTCCTAAGCTCCTTGAAACGCCGCTCCCTGGCCAATTGTTGGCCGCCCTCCGCACGGGAGAAGCTCATGACCTGGGCGAAATTGCCTATGGCGACGAAAGCATCCGGGACGGAGTCTACTCGGTGCGGGCGTTTCCGCTTTCCCATGATTTCCTTGGCGTGGCTTTTGAGGATGTCACCGATCGCATTCAAGCGGAGCGCACACTGCGGGAAAGCGAGGAACGTTTCCGTCTGCTGGTCGAAGGCATTCAGGAGTACGCCATCTTCCAGTTGGATCAGGAAGGCAATGTGGTCAGCTGGAATGCCGGCGCGCAGCGTCTGAAAAGCTACACTTCGGCGGAAATCATCGGCCGGCATTTCTCCGTCTTCTATCCGCAAGAAGATCTGATGAACAACAAACCGCGCGAGATTCTTGCGCGGGCCGCGCGGCAGGGACAGAGCAAGGACGAGGGCTGGAGGGTCCGCAAAGATGGCTCCCGTTTTTGGGCCAACGTGGTCATCACCGCCCTGCGAGACCCGAAGGGGAATCTGCTTGGCTTCGCGAAACTCACCCGGGACACGACCGAGAATCGCGAGCGAGCGGAAGCGCTGACCAAGGCCAAGGAACTTCTGGAGCTTCGTGTCGAACAGCGGACCGCCGTTCTGACCCGTGTAAACCACGAGATGCGTACAGAGATCGCGGAACGCCAACACGCTGAGGAGGAACTCAGGAAATCGCGTGACCAACTCCGCGCGCTTGCGGCCCGGCTACAGAGTGTACGAGAAGAGGAACGCACCTACATCGCGCGCGAAATTCACGATGAACTTGGGCAGGCTTGTACAGCGATCAAGATGGATCTTGCGTTGATCGGCCGGAAGCTGACCAAGCGGCAGACCGCGCTTCGGGCCAAAGTGGATTCTTCGATGCAATTGGTGGATGACACGATCGTCACCTTGCGCCGGATCGCTTCGGAGCTTCGTCCCAGGACGCTGGATGATCTCGGCTTGCCCGCCGCGCTGGAAGCGCATGCTCAGGAGTTCGAGGGCCGCACGGGGATTCCTTGCAGTGTCATTTTGCCGCCGGAACGCCTGATGCTCGACACCGATCGTTCCACGGCCATCTTTCGAATCTTTCAGGAATCGTTGACCAACGTGGCGCGCCACGCCCACGCCACCCGGGTCGAAGCGCGCCTCCGGCGCGAAAATGATCGGATCATTTTCCAGGTTTTCGACAACGGCACCGGGTTCGATCCCGAGGTGGCAAAAGCACGCAAGTCCCTCGGCCTGGTCGGAATGCAGGAACGCGCGCTCTTGCTGAATGGAGATTTTAAAGCCGAAGGAGTGACTGGTTCTGGAACAACAATGACACTTACGATTCCTCTCCGCCCCTCGAATGCTGCAGAAAGCGTGCGCCATGAGGATTCTGATCGCTGACGACCACGCGATGTTTCGCCGCGGCCTAAGAGAGACGCTGGCGGAAGCATTCTCTCGAGTGATCTTTGGAGAGGCAAAAACGGCCGCGGAAACGCTGGAGTTTGTCCGGTGCCACCATTGGGATGTCGTCATTCTGGACATCAGCATGCCCGGGAAAAGCGGCCTAGACATCCTCGATGACGTGAAGCGCCTGCGTCCGAGGACTCCGGTGCTCCTTCTGACCATGCATCCCGAACAGCAATATGCGCGGCGAGCTCTCAAAGCCGGCGCGGCGGGTTACTTGACCAAAGACAGCGTGCCGGATGAACTGAAGATCGCGATTAAGAAAATTGTCGCAGGTGGGCGCTATGTAAGCGCCACCTTGGCGGAAAAGCTGGCCGTGGATCTCAGAAAAGACGTCGATCTCCCGCTCCACGAACTTCTCTCCGACCGCGAATTCCAGGTCTTGCGGATGCTCGCTTCCGGAAAAACAGTTAAGGAAATGGCCGAGGAGCTTTCTCTCAGCGTAAAGACCGTCAGCACCTATCGCGGCCGGATTCTGGAGAAGACCGGCATGAAGACGAACGCGGATCTGATTCGGTACGCGCTTGAAGCGCAATTGGTGGACTAGCTCTGAGCAAACACCAGGCTGCGAGCCCCCGAGGCCTCACGAGTTTTGACGCTTTCGATACCGATCTTTTTCTCGTAGGACGATCTCGGGCAATTTCACTGCACGTTGTCCTACGAGAGATTCGTGATTCCACCCGATGTATTTTTGCGCGAATTTGTCATTCTCTGGGTTTGGGCTCTGTCTATGGGCTCTGCAATTGGGCGAATGCTCTTGATGAAGGAAGGAATATGAAAGTCTTTATCGCTGACGACTCCAGGGTTGTCGTGGAACGCCTGGCGGGCCTTCTCGAAGAGGTCCCCGGCGCCCGGCTCGTAGGACAAGCAGGTGATGTCCCCGCCGCGGTAAACGGCATTCAGAAAATGAGGCCGGATGCGGTCATTCTCGATCTGCACATGCCCGGTGGCAGTGGACTTGATGTGCTTCGAGCCGTCCGTGCGGATTATCCGGACCTCTATGTTGTTATCTGCACCAACTATCCTTATCCCGAGTATCGGGAGGAGTGTTTAACCGCCGGCGCCAATTTGTTCCTCGATAAATCCGCCGAATTTGAAAAGATTCCATCCATCCTTCGCGGGTTAGTCCAGAAGGAAGCAAAAATTTCTCCCGGCGCGCTCTGAGTGAAATACCCGCCACTCGCTCGTATCAGCGCGCCCGTTCTTCCCCCTACCTTCGCTCTTTGAGGTTCGGGTGATTCCCGCTCCTGCTTTTCCTGTATTCACCGGATTGCCTGTCGTTCTCCGCAAAGGCATACATACGATAGCGCCGAGTGATCGGTGGGTCGGTCAAAAGGGAAGTACTTGAACGACCGAATGTACGCGGTCACGCCGCGGGCTATTTTCAAGACCTATGTGTTCTCGCCCAAGGAACACTTCTGCTCGCCGCTTCTTTCGAATCGTCCCTGTGCGGCTGCTCAATATACGAGGAGGAAACATGAGAAAGTTGCAGATTCTGAGGCTCGCCTGCCTGGCAGTGATTTTTGCCCCCACAACCTGGGCACAGAACAGAAGCGGGGTGAACAACGCAGAGCTTAAAGGCGACTACGCATTTAGCTTCAGCGGCATGACTACGGGGGATGGTGTCACCTCGACTCCTTTTGCGGCCGTGGGGAGGTTCACGGCTGACGGGGCCGGAAATCTGACGAACGGCGAACTGGATGCCAACGGTTTCGGTGCCATGGAAAAGGCGGTGGCGCAACCCTTCACTGGGACGTACTCGATCGGTGCGGACAACAGGGGCGTGATGAACCTGAACATTCCGGGCGGCGGCACCCTCGCTTTCGCCATGATGGCCAACGGCAACGCCAAGTTCGTAGAGATCGATGCCTCGGGAGGGCACGGAACCGTCGGCTCCGGGACCATGGAGAAAGAAGACACCACTGCCTTCAGCACGGCCAAAATTGCTGGTGACTATGCGTTTGGCGTTGCCGGCTTTGACCAGTCGAACAATCGTACGGCGATGGCTGGCCGCTTTACCGCAAACGCAGCGGGCGCGTTTGCCAACGGGGCTGCTGACCTCAATCTGTCCGGTACGTTTTCCACTCTAAGCGTTGTTGCGGGAACTTACGCGGTGACCGACGGGGCAACCGGACGCGGCATCTTGAACATGCCTCCCGCGGCCGGCGGTACGCCAATAAACCTGGATTTTGTGTTCTACGTGGTCAATGCCGGAAAGGTTTTTGCCATGGAGATGGATGCCCTATCTCCCGCGAGCCCGCTGTTAACTGGCGAGGTGCTGCAGCAGCATGCTCCTGCGATCGTAGGTTTCACCAACGCCTCGCTGAATGGTGGCATGGTGATGTACGGCTCCGGGACCGGGGCCGGCGAAGCGGGGCAGCTCACGGCCAACGGTATTGGAACACTGACATTAGACTTTAACGGTGCCTGCATGGGCGAGGGAGGCGGTACTGGGACGTATACCGTTGCAAGCAATGGACGGACAGCTATCAGGATCGGCCCTGCCTATGCGGCTGCCTACCTGGTGAGCTCCAATGAGGTTTTCTTCATCGTGCCGGATTCTTGTGTTTCGTTCGGGTTCGGAGAGCCACAAGCCCCAGGAACGCTAACGAATAGTGCCATAGCAGGCAAATATGCCGGCTCGACGGCAATTCCAACCAACGTGAAAGACGTTATCTTCTCCGGCGAATTTACCGCGGATGGTGCCAGCCCAACTGGCAGTATCTCCGGCACTGAAGATATCGGCGCCCCGAGCGGTCCGAGCTTGAGTGTCCCATTCAATGCCACATACTCCATCTCCACAACCTACGTAAATGGACAAGGATGGTGGTATGTGAACGGGAGCAGGACAGGTATCGTCTACGTGATTTCCCCCTCGAAGTTTGTGGTGGTGTCGTGGGACCCGTCCTCCTACCAATCCCTCTTGATCTTTGAGCAGTAGCCTTCACCCCACTCAACAGGTAGTCATATCGCGCAATCAGAACGCCTCGATCTCTAGGTACGGGGCGTTCTTCTACTTGTCACGGTCCCTTGGAGTGAGCCAAACCGAAAGGGTACGGATAGAGAAGTGCTCTGTTTTCATGGATTCGCTACGGCGGGAATCACGGACATTCCAAGTTCTAGCTGCTCAATCCGCTCCACTCAGTGACTTCTTTAACCAACTGGTGGCCTTTTGCTGGAACTGAAATCCGACACCAAAACGCCCATCCGAAAGCCTCTGACAATAAACTACACGAGCGAGCGTTTGCAGAGCTCCGTCTAGCGACCTAACGAAGAGTCGTTCATCTAGTTCCTTCGGCCGTCCCATCACCGCGCGTATCCCCAGGGAGCACACGTTCTCAGTCGTCGTCCGCTCTATCGCAGTCGAGTCCCGGAGGCTGGAGACCTGTACGGGAACGGCAAAACTGGTTCTTTTTTCGAGTCGTCCAGACCGCAGCAGCATTTTATGACGTGCCTTCCCAACTGCCTTCAGAATCGTTTGCGCTGGGCTGGGCGGAGCCGAAAAACCGATTCATTTTGCACAAAGTATGACGACAATAATTCCTGGCTTGTACGAGCCGCCACGAACTGTGGTTGGCCCCATGGTCATTTCGTCTCGTCCTTGGTGCTTGATCGCTACTTCCTCACATTTCGCCGAGCCAACCCGGTTCCTTGGAGCGGTCCGACAGTTTCCAGATACTCCAGCCGGCACGCTAATGGCTCGCCGTCACCAGGTAGGCAATCTGCCAAATCTGCCTTAATTCCTCATTCGTGAAATACATCTCTTCTTCGTTTCCGGCGCACTCGAGATGACCCAATCCCGATTCCTCCGAAATGCGGCGCAGGTCGGCTTCGGGTATGGCGAGCATGTAAGAGGCTCTAGCCAGTGTCACAAGTTTTGGAACATCATTATTCAAGCCGTTCATGGCCTTCCCCAATCTGCGCGGTTGCCCCGGGTCCTCTTCGACAGTCGGCTGCCCCTTTTTTGAGTCTCGGCGCGGCGTGAGCTCTTCTCTCACCACTTTTTTACACGCCAAAAATAACGCGTTGCCGGATGGCTTCAATTCGGTGAATCATCCAATTTCGACTAAGGGAAATACCCAAGGTTTTTTTTGACAGTTTAGGGGTTCACCCCACGGCCTGAGAACAACTTGAGAACAAAACCACCCAAACTCCATGCTATACGGACATACATGACACAGGAAAAGGCTAGAAAACAAAAGACTGCGACATACCTGGAGAAATCAGCAGGTTGCAAGTTCGAGTCCCGCCCGGTTCACCATCTATCTAAAAGAACTTACGAGAGAATCGCTGTAAACGTCACCAAGACCAATGTAGCGGAAACTGTAGCGGGTGAGATTCATTTTCGCTGTTTGGGATGGATCGTGGTGGCATGCTCATTGGTTGTGTTTCGGAGCCAATTCGCACACATCTGGCCAGTAAAACCTAAGATAGCGGCCACAGTGGAGAACAGGCAGAGGCCTACCGCTATGCATCCTTCGACTCCGACTTTTCTCATAGACCCAGCTAACACCAACCTGCAATCGCTCCGCTAGCTGCTCCGGAGTCAAAATGTCCGCCGGCTCCATGCTAGCGTCTGCGCTCATAGCCCCTCACTCCCACAGCTGACAAATCGGCAGAAGTATCGCCCAGAACCGATCAGGGAGGAAGCCTCAGCGAGTGGCTGATCGCCCCGCCCTGATTAGGCGAGCTAGATTCCCTCCAGGTAGGGAACTCTGCAGGGAAGTTTAAGGGTTTTGTCTGGGCCTCGTTGTCTTGCTTAACCAACCCTGTTGTGCCCGGCAGGTTTTTTAAATTTGAAGTTCTTAGGGCAGATGAGAGAAAGCTTCTGGTTGCTCCGTAACGGGCCTGTTGGCCCTTTGAAAACCACTTGTTCAGTAACGGCGCTAATCAGGCACTTGCAGTCAATAGTGGCGCCTATGCGATGTCCTGTTGGGCTCGACCGTTAAGGCCACAAACATAGAGATTTGTTCAAAACCAGGGCCTCCCACCGGACAATCGACTCGGGACTCAAATTGTGTGTTAAGAAGTTTCTAGCTATCGCGTCTTAGGTAGTAGAGAAGCCAAGGAGGGATGCTTGGCAGCCGCGATAGAATACATCATGGTGGCCCATGTGGTCTCACAGCTTGAGGAAGTCTTTCGAGCACACCAGGCCCGTGTCCTGAAGGCTGCTTACCGCATAACCGGAAGCATGGCGGACGCGGAAGACGTTTCGCAATCCGTCTTTCTCCGACTGGCGCGCGGGACGGTTGATCCGGGCAGTATCTCTAACCTGCAGAGCTACTTACACAGGTCGGCGGTCAACGCCGCACTGGATCTAATCCGGTCGAGGGGCCACCGCGAACTCGCCCCGGTTGAAGCGGCGGGTGAGCTGCAATCCAATCCCAGCCTTTCTCCTGAACGTGCGCTCTCCTCCTTGGAAATCAAAGATTGGCTTCGCAGGGAACTTGCCATGCTCAATCCCCGCGCTGCCGAGATGTTTGCTCTACGGTATCTCGAAGGGCTGGATAACCTCGAAATAGCCCGGACGATGAACACCTCTCAGGCCGTGGTGGCAGTGACACTGCATCGAACTCGCGCACGACTGAAGAAGAGACTTCGTGGTTTTATGAAAGGTGCATTATGAAATTATTTCGATCGAAACAAGACACTCACCTTGATCGGGCGATTTCCGAGGTTCGCGGCGAACAGCCCGACGCTAAAACGCTTTCCGCGTCAGCCGAGCGCGTGTGGCAGCGATTGCAGACAGGCGAGGAAGTCGCAGCCACTGCTCTACAGCCTATCCGTGGCTGTGCCGATATTCGTTCTATGCTCCCGGCTTTTCATCAGCAAGAGCTCCCCCCCGCTCGCGCGTTGATCGTGGAGGATCACCTTCGGGAATGTGTCTCGTGCCGGTCGTTTGCTCATGGCCGTGGGGCTGATGGCGCTACGAGCGTCACCTGGAGAATGGAGCCGGCGTCACGCGGTTTCCAGTGGAGCTTTGCCAGACTGTCCTTAGCGGCAGCAACAGTGGCCCTCCTGGTTGCCGTGATCTGGGTTGGGCGCGACTGGTACTTTGCCGGTCCTCCGGGCAGTCGCGCGCGCATTGATTCGATCGAAGGGCAAGCGTTTCTCATTGGCCCCGCTGGTGAGCGCCAATTGAAACTTGGTGATGAAGTCGGCGAAGGTCAATTCATTCGCACGGCTGCCAATTCCCGTGCCAAGGTGCGGCTCTTTGAGGGCTCCGAAGTGGAAATGAATCAGCGCGCAGAATTGGCGGTCAGCGCCACCCGTCGCGACACAACTATCCATCTCGACCAGGGCAACATCATCGTGCAAGCCGCGAAGCGGCACACCGGGCACCTGTACGTCAGTGCGCCCGATTGCACGGTAGCCGTCACTGGAACGGTCTTTTCCGTGAATTCCGGCACCAAAGGATCACGCGTCACTGTGATTGAGGGAGAAGTCCGCGTTAAACACTCTGGGTCGGAATCCATTTTGCACTCGGGCGATCAGGTGGCGACAACACAAAGCGTCGGTCTTGTTCCTGTGCGTGATGAGATTGGATGGAGCAGCAACCTGGATCACGAACTGGCGTTACTTGCGGAATTCTCAAAACTTCGTACAAAACTGGAAGAAATCCAGACCCCCGGTCCGCGGTACGAAAGCAAAATCCTTCCCTTCCTGCCGGCGGATACTATCTTGTATATCGGCATCCCCAATCTTGGAGACGCGCTTCAACAGGCAAACCAAATCTTTCAGCAACAGCTCTCGCAAAGCAAGGTTTTGCAAGACTGGTGGAACAAGAGCGGCAACTCGAATCAGCATCCTACTCCTCAGGAGTTGATTGACCAGATTCAAGCCATCAGCCAGCATCTGGGCGACGAAGTGGTGATTACTGCCAGAGGAAGCGCTATCTCCAACAACCACGGTCCGGTCCTGCTCGCCGAAGTACGGCAGCCGGGACTGAAGGATTATTTGCAGAATCATTTTGCGGATACCTTGAAGAGCCGCCAAGCCGCAGCCAATTTGCATGTCGTAGACCAACAGACACTTTCCTCACTGCCGGGCGACGAGCGCGGAATGATAATGCTGGTCAGGCCCAACATGCTTATCGTCGGTGGCGACGCCGTCTCAGTTCGGCAGATAAGCGCTCAGCTCGACGCCGGAGCAACTCTCTTCGCCGGGACGGAATTTGGCCAGCGAATCGCGAACATCTACAGCCGCGGTACCGAAACTCTGGTTGCCGCGAATCTCGGCCAGATCTTAAAGAGTACGCACACTCAGCAAGGGGATTCCAAGTCGCTTCAGAATAGCGGCTTTAGTGACGTAAAGTATTTGATCGCGTCGCGCGGCGAGTCTTCCAGTCAACAAGACAACCGCATCACTCTGGAATTCAATGGCCAGAGACACGGCATCGCCTCCTGGCTTGCCGCTCCCGCCCCTATGGGTTCGCTGGACTATGTTTCCTCCAATGCCGGCGCGGCGTTCTCTTTCGTTACGAAACAACCAGCGCTCATGCTGGACGACGTTTTCAGCATCATCGGCGCTTCCGACCCCAACTTCAGCAAAGATCTGGCTGAGACAAATTCAGAACTTGGCCTGGATATTCGCAACGACTTGGCAAGGTCACTGGGCGGGGAAGTGACTCTGGCGCTCGACGGCCCGGTTCTTCCCACGCCTTCGTGGAAAACAATTGTCGAGGTCAACGATTCGGGAGCCCTTCAGATTGCCATAGATAAGCTGGTGCAGAGTTTTAACCGTGGTGCACAAAAGTCGAACCAGCCTGGTGTAACGCTCAATCAAGCACAGGTCGGTGGACGGACCATTTACACGATCCAATCGCAGGGTGCCGGGCTTGCGACAGAGTACGACTACACCTTCGCAGACGGATATATGATCCTGGCGCCCTCGCGCGCGCTACTCCTCGCAGCGCTTCAAACTCACGCGAACGGCACATCGCTGGCTCGCTCCGCCGCGTTTCGCGCTCTTCTTCCGAGCGACAACCAGGCGAACTTTTCCGCGATGATTTATCAGAATCTCAGCCCGATTCTGAAACCGCTCGCTTCGCAGCTTTCCTCCGGACAGCTGGCTTTCCTTCAGCAGTTGGCGGCCGACGCTAAGCCAAGCGTATTCTGTGCTTATGGGGAAAGTGATCGCATCGACGTAGCAAGCAGCGGCAAACTCTTTGACTTGAATCCAGGTCTTCCAACCTTGATCCATTTGCTGGGTTTGTCGGATCATGGAACTTCACAGCGAGCCAATCCGTAATGATTGGCAGATGATGAACCCAACAATCGAGCTCAAAGAGCTCGAAGTACAACTCGGCGGCCGACCGATTCTTCGTGGTCTAACAGGCGTCTTGAAGAGTCGTGCTATTGGGTTGCTCGGACCCAACGGCGCCGGTAAGTCGACGCTCATCAACACCCTCTTGGGTTTTCACCCCCCCTTTAAAGGGAGCGCCAGAGTGCTCGGGCTCGACTCTCACACCGACAGCAAGGCGCTTCGATCTCTCGTCGGGTACATGCCTGAGAATGACGCCTTCATTTCAAAAATGTCCGGGGTCCGCTTTGTTCGTTACATGGCGGAAATTTCCGGTCTTCCCCCCAATCAAGCGATGGAGCGCGCGCATGAAGCCTTCGTTTACGTGGGATTGGGCGAAGCGCGTTATCGCCCTGTGGGAACGTATTCTCTAGGCATGAAACAACTGGCGAAACTGGCCCAGGCGATTGCGCATGGCCCCAAGGTCCTCATTCTGGACGAACCAACGAATGGCATGGACCCGCCAGCTCGAAAGCGATTGATCGAACTCATCTGCGAAATACGAGAGGCTAGTGATATCTGCCTGCTTCTTTCCTCGCATCTTCTCCGCGACGTGGAAGAAACTTGCGATGAGGTGCTGATCCTGCGAAATGGGCAAATCGCCTCTATCTGCAACCTCGTCGAGGAGCGGCGAGCCAATCGCAAGTTTCTTGAGTTGGAAACAATCGGTGCCGAGGCAACATTTACGTCTACGCTTGAAGGCCTCGGTTGCGAGTGCGCGGTTTTCACAAACGGCCGCATCAAGGTGGTTATGCCGGACAGTGTTGAAATCAGGGAGGTGTTCAAAGTCGCGGCGGACAAGGGTGTCCAGATTCGCCGCATGAATCACCGGCGCGATTCGCTGGAAGACATTTTTCTCAACGCGATGGAACAAACGGGAGCGCCGGATGGCCGTATATAAGCGCCGATACAATCCGTATAGCGGGTCTCAATCGCCGGAATGGTCACGGTTTTTTGTCCTGACGCGCTATGCTTTCGCTGACCTGTTCAAATCACGCTTCTTCGTCATCCTCCTAATTCTTAGTTTCGTTCCTATCCTTTTTTTTGCAGGCTACATATTCATTGCCAACAACAAAACAGTGCAATTGCTTCTGCAAATGCGCTCCGCTGATTTGTTCACAGTCGAAACTCAATACTTCATCATCATCATGATTGTGCAGACGCAAGCGGCGTTTCTATTGAACTGCTGGGTTGGCCCTGTCTTGATTGCTGGAGACCTGACCAACGGTGCCCTTCCACTTTTCCTGAGCCGCCCCTTCACCAGGGCCGATTATGTCCTTGGAAAACTCGCGGTGTTGGGTCTTCTGCTGTCGGCTGTTACTTGGATTCCCTGCTTGCTTTTGTTCAGCCTGCAATCCGGCCTAGCGAAGGACGGCTGGATATGGGCGCACTTGTGGATGGTTGTTCCCATCGTGTTGTGCTCGGCGATTTGGATACTGATGCTTTCTCTTATTTCCATGGCGGTGTCGGCGTGGGTGAAGCTGCGAATTGTGGCTACAGGTGTAATCTTCATTTCATTTTTCATCCCCGCAGGCATCGGCGAGATGTTCAACTCGATCATGGGAACATATTGGGGCCGGCTGCTGAATTTCTCGTATATGTTCCGGCTGATCCTGGCAAAAGGATTTCGTGAACGATCCGGGCTCCTGGGCCCATCTGGATGGAACGAGATCCCACTTCCCGCGGCTTGGGGTGTACTGATTTTCGCTTGCCTGCTTTCGCTTGTCATTCTCAATATGCGCTTGCGCGCACGGGAGTCTGTGCGCGGATGACCCCAGACGCCCGCAAAATCGTCTTCGAAAATGTCTCCAAGTTCTACGGTGAGGTTCTCGGCGTGAACAAAGTGAACTTCTCTCTAGAGCCTGGCATTACAAGTCTCGTCGGCCCCAACGGTTCGGGCAAGACCACGCTGATGAACTTGCTCACTGGCCTGATCCGGCCTTCGCATGGTGCAATTTACGTGCTCGGCCTTACCCCGCGGCAGCCCATCGAGTTCTTCCGGCAGGTTGGATTCTGCACGCAGTTCGACTCCTTTCCTCCTGGCACGAACGGCTACGACTTCATTTATTGGCCGCTGCGTCTTCATGGCTTTGGCAGCCACCAGGCAGCGAAGCTCACAAACGAAGCCCTGGACCGCGCTGGCATGGCCCAAGTCGCCCAGCGCAAAGTGGCGGGCTATAGCAAAGGGATGAGACAACGCATTCGCCTCGCTCAGGCCATTGCACATCATCCCTCCGTGCTGGTTCTCGACGAGCCGCTTAACGGCCTTGATCCGATGGCCCGCGCGGAATCGATTTCTTTATTCGAAACGATTGCCAAGCAGGGGATGCACGTCATCATTTCCAGTCATATATTGGAGGAAGTCGATCGTATCTCCGACCGTGTCGTGTTGATGAGCAGCGGCTACGTTGTTGCCGAGGGAGCGATTCGCGAAGTTCGCAAGGAAGTCCGCGATCATCCTATGCAGATCCTTGTCCGTTGTTCTAATGCAGCGCGGTTGGCGGCGGCGGCGTTCGAACTCGATCATGTGGTCGAGGCCAAGATTCTGAATGATGGGCATGGCGTCCTGGTGCGCACGCGCGATGCGGAGCAGTTCTATCTTTTGCTGAACAAGATTGTTTCCGACGGGCTCGTCGAAGTGGATGCGGTTGCGCCCGCGGACGATGACGTTAATTCTATCTATCAATATCTCATCGGATCGGATAGCGGACCCGCATGAGTGCTCAAAATCTAGTCGCGCGGGCCCAGCGGTGGTCGAAGGAACAGCCCTGGCGACTCTTTGGCAGCCAGATTTCCGTCCTTGTGCGAAACGAAGTGCGCCGAAACCTGCTTACGCGTCGCCGGATTTGGATCTATCTGCTCGCTTTGGTTCCTGTGCTTATCATCCTGACTCACGTCATTATCGACAGACATGAACTTGCGGCCCCGGCCCAAATCGAGACCGATACGCAAGTCCTCGCTGGAATCGTCCAGCTCTACTATTTCCGGCTGGGCATCTTCTTCGCTTGCATGGCGATCTTTACTTGGCTATTCCGCGGCGAAATGGTGGAACGCACTCTGCACTATCAGTTTCTTGTACCAGTAAGAAGAGAAGTTCTTGTCATTGGAAAGTTTCTTTCCGGCGTGATCATCGCCATCGCAGTGTTCGAAACAGCTGTCCTTGGTTGCTTTTGCCTCATGTATAGCCGCTTTGGTTTAGCGGGCAAATCGTACGTTTTTGATGGGCCGGGCCTCAGCCAGTTGGGGTCCTATGTCCTTGTGACGGCTCTCGCTTGTCTCGGCTATGGTGCCGTATTTCTTGCTCTCAGCCTGCTCTTCAAGAATCCGATCGTACCCGGAGTTGTGCTCATGGGTTGGGAAGCAATCGCCCCCATCTTTCCTGCCTGGGCCCAACGGCTCAGTGTCACTTTCTATCTGAAACATCTCTGCCCCGTTAGCCTGCCCATCGTTGGTCCCCTGGCCATCTTCACTATTGTGGCCGAACCCGTCGCTCCATTCATTGCCGTCCTCGGCCTGCTCTGTCTTACCATCGCGGTTCTTGCTCTATCATGCTTCCTCATCCACCGGATGGAGATCACCTACACGGCTGAGTAGGCTCGCCAACGCTTTTTCATTGTCAACTCTGCGATAGGGTCGAAAGGTGGGCTAAGTCCTGGTAAGCCGCGTTACCGGACAAGTGGTTTTGCCACTGGAAGCTCTCGGATAGAAGTCGGGTCTGTCTACGACGAGTGTATGGCGGGAACCGTCGCGTCCTTGAGCATCTTACGTTGTTCCTTTTCGTATTTCTTCGATGCTTTTTCCTGCCTCTTTTCCGCGTCCCGTTGGGCCTTTTGCTGTGCTTTCTGTTGCCGCTTTTGGTATGTGTAGAGTGCTTTCTGTTTCTTGTCGGCTAACTTCTCGGCCCGGCGATCATTTTGTGTAGCGGTGCCTTGAGCCTTAGTTGGTATCGACAATCCAAAACTCAACACGACCAGCATTATCAAAACTGCGATTCGTTTCATCCAGGATTTTCCTTTTGGTCCTAAGACCGGCACCAGTTTATACCCATCTCGCCCGTTCGCGTCATCGTGAAACGGTATACTACGCCATTCGCGCCACATGAATTGGCCAGAACCGAAACCGAGCGAGTATGGAGAAAGTCTCATTCGAGGAAACTCTTACCGAGGTTTGGCGGCAAGCCTTGGTGGAAAACGCCAAGGCCCTCACGCTAGAAGGCGAAAGTTACACTGTTCGCCGAACTCCCAAGCGCGGATTGCGACAAGTGGATTTCACGTTCGTGTCCTGCCCGGTTCACCACTTCTCTGCGGCGCAGGCTCGCCGAGTGAGGCTCAAAACGTCTCAGCTCTCCTCCTGTAGCTAGTTCAAATTCCGCAAAGCCGCTTGGTGATATAGACTGTTACCGCGACGGGAGCCGGGGTTCAACTATCCATGGGATTCGAGACGATAGGGAGTGGTCGTGCGTCAAATGGAGAATGCGGAGGCGAGGCGGTCGTCGTGTGCCATAAACCCATTCGAAAGACGATTTTAGGGTGCAGCGGGAATTGCTTCGCAATGTTGGCAGCGCTTGCCGCGGTCGTTGCGGGCGGGTGTTCGAAGTCTCCTGCCGGAAGCGTTTTGGGAGACGCAGCCCATCCCACGCCGGTGCATTTCTATACGGTAGCGGAGGAGACGGCGCGGCGGCGCGTGCAGGCGGTGGGGTCGCTATTCGCGCTGGAAGAAAGCGCGCTAAGTTCACAGGTGGATGGCCGCGTGGACAACGTGCTGGCCGACGTTGGCGATACGGTGAAAGAGGGCCAGACGCTGATTACACTTGACCCGCGGGAGCTGCAATTTGAAGTAGACCGGCAGCGCGGGCTGGTGACACAGGTTCGCGCGCAGCTGGGCATCGGGCCGAACGATCCGCCGCCCACCGATCCGAAAAAAATCGCTTCCGTGCAGCGAGCGGAAGCCGACCTGTTTGACGCGGACCACAAATACAGCCGCGCGCAGGAAATGTACAGTGGCAAACTGATTTCGCAGCAGCAACTCGACGAAGCCGCGAGCCGCTTCCAGAGCACCAAAGCAACCTACAACGTGGCGCTGCAGGAAGTGGACCGGCTGAAGGCTTTGCTGATTTCCAGCGAGGCGAGCGAGCAGCTGGCGGAGAAAAAACTGGGCGACGCGGCAATCCGCGCGCCGTTTCCAGGCTCCATAAAGACGCGCAACGTGCATCCAGGCGAGTTCGTGCGCGTGCAGAGTCCGGTGATGGTAATCGTTCGAACGGACCGCTTGCGCGTGAGGCTGGCGGTGCCGGAGCGCTGGGCGGGCTGGGTGAAGAACGGAGCAACCGTCGATTTGCACATGGAAGCTTTCCCCGGAGAAACTTTTCAGGGACAGATTTCGCGCATCAATCCGGCAGTGGCGCAGGATTCACGCACCTTTGAGGCGGAAGCATTGCTCGTGAACCTAGACGGGCGGCTGAAGCCGGGCTTTTTCGTGCAGGCCTCCATTCCCAGCGAGAAAGAAGAAAAAACAATTTTCCTGCCGGAGCGCGCGGTGAATTACCGCTACGGCGTCTATAAAGTTTTTTTGCTGAACGGGAATCATGTTTCGGAGCGGCAAATACGTCCCGCGGGGCAAACGGAAGACGAGCGCGGACGGCGTTTCGAAGTAGCGGAAGGATTAAAACCCGGCGACCGGGTGGCGGTGGCCATTTCCGGGGATTTGCATGACGGCGCCACGGTGCTCGAGCAAGCCGAAGGGGCTACGCCCTCGGTGAGGTAGTTTGAGCGTGACGAGAAGACGCGTCGATCAATAAAGTGATTCAACGATGAAACTTGCCGAAACTTGCGTCAAGTATCCCGTCTTCACGGTGATGCTGATCGCTTTTCTGGTGACGCTCGGCCTGTTTTCCTACCGCGGCCTGGCAGTGGACCTTTTTCCCAAAGCCGATCCCGCCACGGTAAACGTCAATGTGCAGCTGCCGGGCGCGACTCCTGAAGAAGTCATCACCGGCGTGGTGCTTCCGCTGGAAGATGCTATCTCTTCCGTCAGTGGCATTGACGAGATCAGCGTGTACTCGTCGGAAGGATATGCGGACATCACGTGCACTTTTGTTCTGGAACGCGATATTGAAGGCGCGGCTCAGGACATCCGTGAAAAAGTGGCCGCGGCCATCAACCGCTTGCCGCGCGATACCCTTCCGCCGGTAATCACCAAGCTCGATCCACAGTCGGATCCCATCATGACACTGCTCGTCAGCGGCTCGATGAGCCGCCGCGAATTGACGGAGATCGCCGATAAGCAAGTGCGCCGCGCGATTCAGACCGTCGACGGCGTCGGCAGCGTGGACCTGAATGGCGGGCAGGGAAGGCAGATTCGCGTTCTCCTCGACGCGCAAAAGCTGACGGCGCACAACTTCACCGTGCTGGACGTGCGCTCGGCGTTGCAGCGCGAGAACATTGAGGCACCGGGCGGCCGCATGATTACCGGACCGCAGGAGTTAGGGCTGCGCACGCTGGGGCGGGTGACTTCGGCGGAACAGTTCGGCGAGATTGTGATTGGCACGCGCGGCGGCACGCCCGTTCGAATCCGGGACGTCGCGCAGGTAGAGGATGGTGCCCAGGAATTGCGCACCTGGTCGGGATTATTCCGCAAAGGCACTCCCACGCAGGACATCGTCAGCATTCAAGTGGTGCGCCAATCGGGTTCGAATACGGTGCGCGTCGCGGACGACGTGAGAAGCAAGCTCGATGAACTGCGCGCGCAATTGCCGCCGGGCGTGCAGCTCCAAGTGGTGCACGATATTTCCGAGTTCATTAAAGCTTCGGTGCACTCGCTGATCGAGCACCTGATTCTGGGAAGTATTTTCGCCAGCTTCATTGTGTGGATCTTTCTGCGCAACTGGCGCGCGGTGCTGATTGCCGCGGTGGCCATCCCCGCTTCCATCATTTCCACTTTCACACTGATGCGCGGGATGGATTTTTCCTTAAACAATATTACGCTGCTGGCTTTGACGCTGGCCGTGGGCATCGTGATCGACGACGCCATCATCGTGCTCGAGAATATCGTCCGGTACATGCAGGACAAAGGCCGCGACCGGGTAATGGCGGCGATCGAGGCCACGCGCGAGATCGGGCTGGCGGTGATGGCTACGACGCTTTCGCTGGTGATTATTTTTCTGCCCATTGCGTTCATGACCGGCTTTGCGCGGAAGTACGTGAATTCCTTCGGGTGGACGATGGCCATGGCCATTCTCGTCTCCCTGCTGGTGGCATTTACGCTGACGCCGATGATGAGCTCGCGGCTG
>Ga0222749_10000378_pt1 | contig 27956 bp, 34 predicted proteins | sample IncBWH2Mmetat_FD_197234 | JGI IMG/M metagenome (GOLD analysis project Ga0222749, IMG submission 197234) | Metatranscriptome of lab incubated forest soil microbial communities from Barre Woods Harvard Forest LTER site, Petersham... | ecosystem: Environmental > Terrestrial > Soil > Temperate... | reverse complement strand
TTCTAACCAACTGAACTACGTCCCCGCTGAAGGGTGAAGCGTCACAATGGTGGGCACTGTCCGATTTGAACGGACGACCTTTCGGGTGTAAACCGAACGCTCTAACCGCTGAGCTAAGCGCCCTTCCAGTCCAACCTTAAAACACTGCGTAACAACAACAGAAGCAATCACTTAGGACATGCAGCGTTTGAGCACAATCAAACGACTTGAGCACAACCGCTACTTAACCTTTCCACAGTATCACGGATGAATGTCTCTGTGAAGTGCGTGTAGCCGCTGGTAGTCCGCAAGCTTGAGTGTCCAACCTGATTCTTGGTGAAGTCACCCGGAACATTGTTGGCTTGCAGATGACTGACACGGCCATGACGCCATGCATGCATACCACCCGGTTTGATGCCAAGCCTTTTGCAAATAGGCTTCAACACTTGCCGAACGATATTGTGATTCTCAAGCGGCGTTCCGCTTCTTGTCTGGAATACGCGGCCAATGGTTCTATCACCAAGATGTTCTTTGAGCATCTGAATCGTGCCTGAATCAACAAACACGTCACGATAGCCCTTCTTTGTCTTGGTGCTCAGTTCCATGCCGCGCCAGACTGAACGCCTTACGCGAATCACCCCACGCACGAAGTCTATGTCTCCGTAGTGAAGCCCTGCCAACTCACCGGAACGAAGGCCAGAGAACCCGGCAAGGTGAAACAAAACCTTGTACTGTCCTTTGGCAGCAGCGATGATTCGCTGCATTTCCTCTTGCGTGAACCACCGCTGCTCTACGTCAGGGATGACCGGCAGGGAAGGGTACCACGCACGTTTTGGTTCATCGTTCTGCTGAGAATGCCAGTTCATGATTGACCGAAACTGCTTCCACAGATTGTGGACGGTCTTAGGATGTCGGCCCAACTCCCGCAAACCTGCAATCCAGTCGTTGATGACACCGGTCTTGATAGAGTCAAGTGCCAACGTACCAAAGAACGGACGCAGATATTTTCTTGTGAGAATCGGGGCAGTGTACTGAGTGCTTTCCTTCAATTGCGGAAGGCGTTTCAGTTCCCAAGAGTCGGCCACAGCGTTGAAGGTCAAAGCTGGAACTGCTGGGACATTCAGTGCGTCAAGGAAGTTAGGATTGTTCAAACCTTCCCTGACGATGATGTCCAACAGTTTCTTCTTTGCCTGTTGCTTGGTCATTTCGGATTTGCTACCAAGCACCACCGCTATTTGATTGCGTTTTTCTTGACCCGCAACGTCACGGCGATAGCGCCCATACCACTTTTTTCCTACTAGCCTTACGTATCCTGTCTGAAACCGCGTTGACATTTGCCGCTTCCGTTTCTGTTGAAGCGGCGTTGCTGGTGACACGGTACCATCTGTTTCAGAAGAAACCAAAGGTACGAAGGCCACGGTACTGGGCTGGGATGACTCTTCCTTGAGAACCACGGGCACACCCTGACGCGCTCCGCACCGCGTGCAGACACACGTACACATTGATTTCACGTTATGGGTGTGATGGAACCCCGAACGTTGGCCGTTGGGTGCCGTGTTTCACGTCCACGGGACGTTCCGGGTCTTATGGCCGGTAGGGACTAGAAGAGGGCAGTTGATTCTTGGGCAGCAAACTTATGATGGCCCTTCTTCCAGCGTACAATTATTGTACCACACAACTGATTTGATTGTCAAGTAGGTACCTAGTATTGACATAGCTAACCTGCTTGGGTTTGTCCGCACCTATGGTTTCGCGGGAGCAGTTGGAGTGGTCTGGTCAGAACGCAAAAACTCAACCTCTTCCACCAAACCACGCGCCACGAACACCGCTTTATCGGAGCCATGCAGCACATAGTAGCCCTGCTCAGTCTCATCTATAAGAGAGACAGGCACATTCTCTGAGTTAAAAACAGGTAATTTCTTCGTCAAATGAAGAACGATGGGAACGGGTGCGCCACCGCCAAATTGATGCTTGATGTTGGGATATACCTTGGTTGCGTAGAGGCCGAAGATAATGGGCACAATCGTAAGAAAAAGCCTCTCCCACTCCGTCTTACGTACTTCATCGGGTTTACGTACCTTCAGGGAAGTTTGAAGAGTGAACAGGCAGACCAGAGAGAGCCAAACAACAAACCAAAAAAGGCTCCGATGCGTGTACCTAAACAGAATGACGAACAATGCAGCAGTATTCATGGCGGAAAGAAACACGAACAGAAATGGATGAGCGTTAAACCATTTCCTGCCGCTGACTCCAAGAGCAGCAGTCACAGCCGCTGTGATTAGGAATAACCCGAACCCTTTTCCCGTCCAAAAAGGAAACGTAGCCAACAAGAAGGATAGCGGCCACGCGAGTCCAACACAGCCAAAGGGAATTGACAACGCAACATCTGCAATGATGAAAGACCTGTTTTGTGGTGTAACCGTCACTGCGGAAACATCTGCGCGTTCAACAGTCAGGCCGAAAAACGAAAACATCCTAAAGGTCAGAAGCATCCCAAGGGCAATAAGAACCACGAACACGGTTCCAACCGCTATCACCTTCGTGCGAAAAAGACTGAAATCAGCGATTCCATAAGTGGCATCGAAAACGGACATGACAATGAATCCAAACAGATAGACAAGACCCGCTCCAACAACCAGCACGTGCGAGAGCGTCTGTAAGAACGCTGATGTGCGATTCTCAGTCATTGAATATTTTGCTGGAAGTTTTTCACACAAAGTGACCATTGTCCATTGATGAAAGGAAACCACTTGACACAATTTGTGTGTGTATGACTAGGTAAAGAGTACTATTGTAGTTTACTCTGCAATGCCTCATCCTTGCACCGTGGTTGAGAAATGGCCCAGCCGGGCAACGGAGAATCCAATCATGGACGTTGAGCAAGTGAAGACAGAGCTTCGCAAAGAAGTTAGAGCACTCGCACTGGCAGAGTCATTGAAAGGCTACGCGCTGGTCTGCTGCATGGAAGACATCACCGAAAGTGAGATGTTGGAAATCCTATCACTGCGGGTCATTCGCATGACTGAACCGGCCTTAGCCACGGTAAGGCAGCGCACCGGGTACGATTTTAAGAAGGCCACGCCTGACGTGCTCTGGGTTCTCGCAGAAGAAGCACACCGGGTCATGGAGCTTGTGCAAGGGAAAGACATGGCGCTACTTGGTGCGGTAAAAGACTTCTTAACGATGGACTCTACCGGCACCGCGAACTGAACCTAGCGCGCCGCAGTCATAGGAAATGGTCACGTCTCTTGGATTTCCAGTCCAATTCAAATACGATGACCGTGTGAAGAATACAGAAATGCAATCGGCAGACCACGAAGCAGCTGTAATACGCGCATTCGTTCAGCGGAACAAACAGGAGCGATTCCTTGGCTTCCTAGCGAATCCGAAGAACCGGAAGAAGTTTACAGAATCGCTCTCACATTTTCGCTGGTTTGACCAAAGATTTGCAGCCCCCCTCCAGTGGAGAGTTGACCAAGACCCGAAACTCACGCTTTGGGGCAAGCACGTTTCGGGTATTGAAAACATCTATCGTTTACTGAAATCAAAAGGCGCTGGGCTGACCTGCTGGGCCATGTCAGAGGACTCTGAAATAGACGGGCGGGAACTGGATTTGAGAGAGGCACTCGAACACGTGAGTGGCAGACAAATTGGAACGATTTTGTCGTGCGTCCCCGGAAAACTTGCATATTTCGAGAGCGAAGATGAAACGCTACTCCTCGCTCGATAAATCTGATTTTGTTGACCCCAGACAATGCGCGTTAGCAAAGACAAGGCGAAAACATTCTGCACAATGTTATACAGAACGGGATGGACAAACCCAAGCGAATACAAAGGACTTACGGACGTTTTGAAAGTACCCAAAGGGACTGGTTACTTTTTGGTTGACAAACACAGAGTGTGTGTGGTACACTATTTGTGTCAGTTGGGACTCCCGTTCCAACATGATGATGTCTTCGTCGAAGGGAACCAAGGGTTCCTGCCAGCGGCCATTAAGCGGCCCGGCGACAACGCGGCCCCTAGTCCGTCATTGATGTGGGACTAGACGGGAGACAACGCGAACGGCGGTAGTTTCAGACCCCACGGTCTGACCTTCCTGTAGGCAATTCCAATCAATTGAAATTTCATTCGCGTGCGTCGCACGCAAAGGAAGGTTTGTGTGTCTAAGCAAAGAAAATGGTTGAGCCGTGACCAGTGGCGCGAGCGTGGCCATGTTGTCTGCGTCCCAAACGAAGAAGCCAAAGACGTGGTGAATTTCTGGGTAGGCCATGCAGGTCTTCATCGTGGCGCGTGGCACGTCTTCAGTAAAGACCAGACAATTCCGGTGGAACAGTTCCAACCCGAAAGCGAGGCAGCATGAAGGCCAAGACCAGCACGTTAGTTGAAGCTCCGTGGTGGTACAAACACGTACCACGCGATTTCATGTCTTCCCCGGACGTGACAATGATGACCGCCGAAGAAATCGGCACGTACTTTTTGCTGCTGCAAAGTGCGTGGCTAGGCGGTGCAGACTGCACGTTGCCGAATGACCCGGACAGGCTGGCGAAGCTGGCCCGCGTCCCGGTTGTCTCTGACATCGTTCTGTCTAAGTTCCAGACGGATGAAAACGGCAGACTCTACAATCCCCGTTTGCTTGGTGAATGGAACGAAGCCCTGAAACGCTCAAAAGATGGGAAAAACAACGCAAAGAAGCGTTGGCAAGATGGGATGCCACGGCATAGCGGCGGCAATGGCACCGCATTGGCACGGCATAGCCAACCCAATGCTACCAACACAAACACCAACACCAACAAAAACAAGAACCAAAACCATGAAAAGCACTCTAGCTCTTCTCAACCTGCTTCTGGCGAAGCTCTTCCTTCTGCCCCATCCGAACCGGCTGGCCGCGTTGCTCAAAAACTGGCCGCTGTTCTTGGGCGGGACAATCTGAAACCAGCTACAGCGCAAGCGTGGACAGCACAGGCCGAAGGCATCGTTGCGGAACACGGCGAGCAGGCCGCGCTGGATGTCATACAGTTCGCCTTGGTTGACAACTCAGATGGCTTCTGGCGCGGAAGAATCTACGCCATGAAGAACTTCGTGCGCAGCTTTGCCACGATGCATTCACAAATGAAACGGAAGACGGCAGGCCCACGCGGAGCGGCAGACCCACTAGCGCAGCGAGCAGCGTCTCTTCAAACCGGCCATGACTTCAGCAGCATGGCGAAAGGTGACCTGTGATGCTGCAACCATACGTTGAAAGCCGTGTGCCGGTCGCACGGCAGCAAAAGATTCTTGACACCATCAACGCCAACCCGCTGGGTAGCTACGTCTTCAGCGGCCCACCGGGTGTTGGTAAGACTACTCTCATGCGCGAAGTGGAACGCCTTGCGCGTGCAGCGTACAGCAAGAATCACGGCGTTTATTCGGCAACAGCCATGAAATACCAAAAAGACGCAACAGCCGTGGCACGCGGTGAGAGTGTGTACGGATTCATGCGACCAGCAACAGTGCAGAACCTTGCTGACCTGCGTTTTCGTTGCAGCGTATTTCTGGATGACGTGGACAAAGTGTCCGGCTCTGAGTTTATAAGGCTTCAACTGTTTGAGTTCATAGACACAATCTGCGCTGAACGGACACCGCCCACACAGTTGGTCATGACAACGAACATGCGAAAAGATGAGTTCGCAAAGTTCTTCGGAGACGCAATCGCGTGGCGTGTCTTCAAGCATTGTGTTTGGGTGCCGATGGAAAGAGAACCGTAGGCAGCGTCATGCAACGAAGCAAACGAAAGTTTGACCGTGGCCCGCATCCTTGCCGGTACTGCCAAGACGGTGACCACCGTGATTGCCGGGGCGTTCTCTGCGATGCTTCAGCCCTATGTTCGTGCTCCTGCCCGGAGGCCGTTGCGATGCATGTGCGCAAACTAAAATCGGACAAGCGGCGCTGGCTTGTTGGAAAACCACCACGGCCTCTGGCCGAACTTGCGCGAGAACGCAGGTTCAATTTTAAAGTCATCGAACCGGTTCTTGCTGATTGAGAAATCATGCGAAAACCCGCTGTTTTCGGTGGTTGCATAATCTAAACTGTTTATTATCAATAACTTGGTTTTTTACGCGGCTAAATATGCCGTGTTTTTTGACCCGTTTTATTTTTTCTAATCATTTTAGAATCAATGGCTTACGCTAAAATGGGGCTGATTTTGGCTTGACAACCGAATAATCGGGACAACAATAAGTACGAATGATTAGAAAAGGGCGAAGTTCTCTCTGACTACTCTTTTCATGCGTGCGCACGTTCTGCGCCGCTTTCCAAGACAACAGACCGGGCAACGTTGCGAGCGTGCCGTGTGTCTTCTGGGATTCTCTGGGCATCATTGCCCTGAGTTACAGCACCTGTGTCCAACAGGACTTCGCTGACTGAATCCCAAAACTAAAACATTTTGAGTTTGAACCAATGGGGCGGGCTTCTCGCAAAAGCGCGTCTCTCGCCTTAGTGGGGCGTTGTGTTCAATAAAGCGCGGCCAGTGGTGTGACTATCCCAGCGCATCACTGGCACGCGCCATTTTTCTTTGAGTTCCCTGTGTCTCGCTTCGTTCATGCTGAGTGACACACGGGCTGCCGCGTTGCGAAGTCTTGTGATGGAGATTTTGCAGCGCGGCCATTGATTTCCCCAGTTCGTTCGTCTCAGCGAATGTGATTGGGCCTGCCGCGTGGTTGTGTTGCTCTTGTGATGGCAGACCACCACGCGGCCCTATTGATTTCCAACGCTGAAGTTCGGTTTCCTTTCTTTGCGTTGGTGTGAGCGGGTGCGTACCCACAAACGCACCCGCTATTACTTTGGATTGAGAGCGAATGACAAACATGAAGACCATTGAAGTTGTGTGCTCAGGTTGCAGTAAGCAAGTAACTGCTGGCCGGTTCGTTAAGCACGAAGACTCAGGCGAGATAGATTGCTACGAATGCGTCGAAGCCACGTATCAAGTTTATATTGCAGCGACGGACGCAGATGTTAACGAAGCGTTGTTTCGGATGTATCTCAATTGAAAGACAAAAAGATGACCAAGAAACAAGCCAACGCTCTGAAGCAGCGAATCCTTGGGTTGAACTGGGACGCGAATATCAAGCGAGCAAAAGCGGTGAACCTGTCGAAGCAACTGGTTGAGAACGCGGAAGAACATGCACGCTTCACTCGCGCCGATTATTCTGCCTTCTTCAAAGCCCGGCGAATAAAACCAACGTGGCGCTGAAAGCGTTTCGGACATGCGGTAAGCCCGGTTGCCCGGTGCTCATCAAGGATGGCAGCCATTGTGCAAAGCACGCTGAGCAAAGCACACAGCGAGAGTACAGCGAACGCAAAGCAGATGAAGTACGAAAGCTGTACCACACGAAACGCTGGGAGCACTTTACCTCTTATGCGATTCGCAAGAACCCACAATGCCAGCGAATAGTTGACGGCAAACGTTGTGAGCAGTTCTCAAAGGTATGCCATCACATTGTGTCACCGCGTGTGAAGCTGCACCTGATGTTTGACCTAGCGAATATCCTGTGTGTGTGCTTCGCTCACCATCCAAACACACCCGGTGAAGAAGACCTGACGCGATACGTGCCCACCGTGACTGAATAAAGCCAAGGCGCTTGGGTTTGGCTTTGGATTTACTTTGCCTCTCTGCTCTGGCCTGCCTAAGGGTAGGGGCTAAAGCTATTTTTGTGGAAGTGTGTTTCCGCGCACCGAAGCGAGCAAAAATTAACTCGCAGCCGGAAAAATCAACGAACTTAGGAACTTATTTTTTAGCAACCCCATATTGTTCAGCAACTTAGAAGGAACCCGAAAAGCAACGCAATGCTCTGCAAAGCCCCGCGAAGTATGCGAAAGCCCGCATAAACACTGCCTTTTCTCGCATCGCACCTAAACCCGGTGGAAACGGGCAGAAATAGGCCAACAGACCCTGTTTGGATGTCACTTTTGCGTGGGTTTCGCCTGATTTTGGAACCAACACGAATGAGAAAGACGAAGTGAAGAAGGCAGCATGAGAAAAAGGCAGTACAAAGAAAAAAGACCCAAGCGGCTGGGTGCGATGGCTGACCGGCAACGTGAGACACACCCAAGCTTCACGCGCATTCTGTACAGGCACGGTTTGTGCCCAGCAGATTTGCCCACACCGGCAGCGTTCGATTTGTTTACGCGCATCGGGTCTGACCCGGTGGTTCTGGCGCTGAAACCCAGAGCCATTGTGCCGAAGACGAATCAGTTAGCAATTTACACAGCGACGGAAAGAGCGTTAGCCAAGTTGACGGCTGCACAGAAGACAGAACTTCTTGAACGGTTGAGAAACCGTTTCAGGTTGTAGACGAAAGGAAAACATGAAATGAGCAGTGACAACGAACAACGGAAGAGCGATTTGAAAAATCGCATTTCTGTTTTGAGCCAAGAACTAACACCACTGTTGGCGAAGGTTGAGAACCTGAGAGAGCGCATCTCGCATCTTGAATCAGACCTTGCGGACGTGTTGGATGAGCAGCACAAACGGACGGCAGCATGAGCAACGAAAACTCAAAACGAGAACACAGACACGCAGCAGAGCTTCGCGCCAGTGCTTCTGGAGATGCCAAGAAGCTGAGCGGCTATGCCGCCGTGTACAACGTGCCCACAGTGATTGGTGGGCAGTTCAACGAAGTGCTCAGGCCGGGCTGTTTCGATGCCTGCCTTGCCGAAGACCCAGACGTGCGGGCTTTGTGGAATCATTCTGACCTGACGGTGCTGGGACGCACCACTGCCGGAACGCTTCGCCTTCGCAGCGACAACAAAGGTTTGTTCTATGAAATTGACCTGCCAGAGACGCAGGCCGCGAAAGACCTATGGCTCAGCGTGTCACGCAAAGATGTGACCGGTTCCTCTTTTGGGTTTTATGCCCTGAAGGAAAACTGGCTTCCAGCAATGAAGCCCGGTGACCTTCCCACAAGAGAGATTTTAGTTGCGAATGTCTACGACGTTTCTCTTTGTGCGTTTCCGGCTTACGAAGAAGGTACTTCGGTGAATGCCCGGTCACTTGTGCCAGAAGAGATGCGTGCTGAGAATCTGGGAACGATGCAACGCAAACAGATGGCAGCCCAACTACTCAATGAGCACGAAACGTGGAAGCGAGAACAGACAGAACGTGAGCAGGCCGCTCAGGATGAGCAACTACGTGCCCGCCTTGCATTTCTGAAGTACAGCTAAAACTTTCTCTGTCCCAACAGTGAAACAACGTGGTCTGCACCGCGTGCGGTGAAATATGCAGAAACCCAACTTCCAAACAGAAAAGGATTTTATGAACCAGCAATACAAGCGTTACAGCGACGAAGCCGACAAGCTCTCTCAGGGAGTCCAAACCCCACAGACAAGAGCAAGGCTTCAGTTTTTGCTTTCTGCGATGTCAACTTTGCGTGAGTTCGGAATGAACAACGAAATGCGGAGCGACGAAGAGCATCGTGCAGCCAAGTATGAAGGTGCATTCAATCGCTATCTTCGCGGCGGTGATGCGGCAGAAATTCGCACCTACGCTGCGATGACCACCGCTGGTGTGCCGATTCCACAGGGTTTCATGTCTTCTTACGTTGAGAAGCTGAAATCTTTCAGCGGCATTCGCCAAGTTGCTAACATCGTCAGCACCAGTACGGGCGACTCACTCAAGAACCCATTTAGTGATGACAGCGCGAACACCGGTGAGCGGTTGAACGAAAATGACCCAGTGGGCTTGGCTAATCCCACATTCAACAGCACAAACTTCGTGGCCTATCGCTACAGTTCAAAGGGTCTGAAGTACTCTGCCCAGCTTTTGCAGGATGCTGGGATAGATGTTGGCGAATATCTACAAGATATTTTGTCCAAGAGAATCGGCAGAATCACTAACCAAGAATTTACTTTGGGCGGGTCTGGTGCGATGACTGGCGTCATTCCTTCCATCACGCAGATTATCCCTGCCGCCAACACGAATTTTGTACTGTTGTCCGAACTGGTGAGTTTGCAGTCATTGGACGCGGGATATTTGTCCGGCAGCGTTTACATGTTTTCGTCGTCAGTGGAACGAATCCTGAAAGGGATGACTGCAAGCGGGTCTAACGACAGACTCTTCCCAGAGATGAACGACAAGAAACTGCTTGGCTACGACTACGTTTTGAACGTGGACATGCCAAGCACGCTGAGCGCATCGGGCAAGGCAATAATTTTCGGCAACTTCAAACACGCGGTGACCATCAGAGAGGTTATTCCTTCTTTGCTTGTCAGCCGCGAGCGTTTTGCTGAGCAGAACCTGCTCTATGCTTCGCTTCGTCACGACCAAGACTGCCAAGTTGTTTCACCAGACGCGCTGAACGTTTTGCAGATGCACGCCTAATCCATAAAAAGGAAAATAGAAAATGACTGCTGACTACATCTCTCGCGGTGTGCAAACGCAGACCGCAAATCTTGGCCTTACCAAGATGAGCCAGAACCTGACTGACCCCGTTGTTGACGCTGTGAATGCGAACGCAACCATTCTGGACAGCGCGGCCATTGTTGTTGCCGCACCTGCAACTGCAACGTCCGCTGGCAAGGCCGGTCAGATTGCTTTCGACGCAACGCACATTTATGTGTGCGTGGCAACGAACGTCTGGGTTCGCGCAATTCTCGCCACGTTCTAACAACAATACAAACAATTCAACGCAGGGCATTCGCTTCGCGGGTGCCCTACCTTTATTTTGTTTTGTCATGCACCGATTCAAACACATTTAGGCTTAGAATACGGGTCACCCATGGCAACATCCAGTCTGCCTGTCAGAACCATCGCACCGTGGAAGCGCATGGCAATCGTCAGCTTCTTTGGTGGGCTTGGGATAGCGTTGGGTGCAGCTTTGCTGTTTGCTTCCGTCTACTGGTACAACAGCCGCCCTAAGCAATGGAATGCTCAGGCAATTCGGGCACATCACAAGCAAAGCGATTGGTTCCCCTTGCTGGAAGACTGGTTTCAGAAGGAACAGGAGAAGCACAGACGTGGCGAACTCTTGCCTAGCGTTCCTAAACCGCCCGCAGGATTTATTGCCATAGTTGGCAAAATGCGCCTGCGCTTTTCCTATGACCTAGAAAATACCACTTCATCAGACTACACGCTGGAACTCCCTCAATCGTACGGATTGCAGGTGATGCAAAGACTCCGGTCAAGCGACACGCTGGTGAACGGGAAGGGCGTGACGTGGTTCGTAGCAGAGCCACTAAATATTGCTGCTCCGGATGAAAACAAGGCCATTCTTATTCCAGCGCGGCAAAGCGTGCGTGTTGTGTTCTCTATCGACTATGAAATTCTGGATGACACGGACACGATGAGAACCTCAGATTGGAGCAACAAGGATGTTCAAAAGGATTTTGTACGAACGATGCTGAAAGACGCTGACTCTTTTGTTCTGTTAGACGAAACACACCGCTACCGTATTAATTTGCCTTTGCAGGATGCATTGAGGTAGGCATGACAAAGAAAAGTGCTTTGACCTGTTTTGGCATCACACTTCTCCTATCAGGTTGTGACCAACTGATTCACAAAGCAAAAGAGCAACCCAACGCTGGGCCATCTTCAACTTCCACAAAGCAAGCTTCCTCATCGCCCACTGAGGAAAAGCGGTTTGTATTTCCAGCGAAATCAAGCCCCTTCCCTGAGTCTTCAGTTGCCTTGGACACCATGTCAGGAAGACTTTGTAAAACGTATCAATGGCAGGACAGCAACCAGGCTCCAAGAGGGCTGCCTGTGTGCTCAGAACTATCAGCGCTGCCACAGACTTCCTTTGAAGGCGCAAGGAAGGCGTATAGAGGTTCCACCTATAGTTTTAATGGAACCAAATGGGTCAAGGGCGCAAAAGCGTCGAAGTACAACGTAAAGACAAATGACTTAGACCCTGAGAGCGATGACCAGTACGACCCATTAAATCTGTTCTCAAAGGAAGAAAAAGCCAAGAGGACTTTGACAGAAGAGCAAATTCGGAGCGTCGCTGACCGATTCGGTGTGACCTATGCCGAAGCTTGGGAAGACGCTAAGGCTCAGGGCTACAGAGTTCCACCTCAGCATTGAGAAGCGGCCCGGCTGTCTTCGGATAGCTGGGCAGTGTTTTGTTCTATTCATAAATGGCAACGTGGATTGCTTCGATGAATGCGCTGGTGTCTAAGTAATAGTTTGGAAATGCGTCACGAAGCGCTGTTACATCTTCGACTGACACCAATACCGCTTGAATCTCTGGGCGGCCTTCCATTTGTTTCTCTATTCTTAAGTACGCTTCAGATGCGGCTTGCAATTCATCGCTCTTAAACGGTGTTGTATCCAGCGTCTTGTCCCTCGCGTCAAGTACCAGCAGGAATGCGGCTGCGTCACCGGGTGCGGACGTGAGCTTCTCAACGGCCATTCCCCAGCCTTTTAGTACCTCTTCCACTGAAAGTTTTTCAGAGAGTTCCCGAATTTCTTCGGTTAGTTCTTTCTTTGTCCATGGTGTTCCGGGCACCGTAGGGCAACTTTCTCTTAAGGCGATGGCGCTTCCCATCAATGAGAAAAATCTCAACCACTGAGGGTCACCTTCTTTAATCTTCGATTTCAGAGCTTGGCCTGTGAATGTTTGGACGGTTTCAACTGCGGTTGCCCAAGCATGCTGGAGTTGAGTGCGCATTTGAATTTCTATCCGCTGCCCCTCAAAGGATTTCTTTTCACGGTAGTTGCTCTGATACTTAAAAATTAGATGGTAGCCGCGATCGCCGTCAGGCTTTGGATTGAGTAGATAGTCGTCAAAATCGTGCTGTACGGGGCGTCCACTCCGTGGATTCTTGGATTTGCTCTTTTCGTAGATGCCAATGACCTTCGTAAGGTCCCTCATGGTTGGCATAACGGCACGGCAGCCGCCAATGTCCTGCATCTGAGATAGTTTCAGTGAAGGGTTGTGTTTCAACTTGAGGGCAATCGATGGCAGGCGCTTAAGTCTCTGCGCAATGAGCGCATTGCGACTAACAGCCTTCGCCCGTTTTCGCAGAGTCATTTTAATAGCTTGAAGTGGATAGCCGTGGCACGCACGCCAGTTGTTGATTATTGCTAATTCATTCCCAAGCGCCGCCGGATTCCCGGCTTTGGCTAGCGCGTCCCCAGCACGGTCAATTGCGCCTTTGGAGTACTGTCTGATAGTCCACGCCATCGGCTCGCATTGTATGATGGCTCTTGCATCTTGACCAGTCTGCTACCAGTGCGCTCTTACCTACCCGCATCACACTCTTGAACTAAAGCCAAAATTGGCAGATGCTCTCGAATGCTCAGTGGCAGGGAGGTAGCCGATTGAAAATTGACCTGAAGTGGGATAAGCCAATTCGCTTGAAAGAGGGTTCAAAGCAAAATCAAATTTACTCCGTTCGCGGCCTTGACCGCATCCCCAAAAAGGCGGGTGTGTACATTTTTGCCCGCACTTTCGGCAAATTCACTGAACCACTTTATGTTGGACAAGCATTGAAGTTGAGGAACCGGATTGACGGCCAATTAAACAATGTCCGTCTGATGATGGGTGTCAAGAACGCGCAAGCTGGCCGCCGTATTTTGCTGGTTGCCCATCTGAAGCTGCATCCGGGTCAGCAAAAGGGCAAAGTCTTGGACATCGTGGAATCTGCGCTCATAAAGCACGCGCTTGCTGGCGGGTCTGAACTTCTCAACAAGCAAGGGGTGAAGACAAGAGTTCACGTAATTAGGTCCGAAGGCAATACCTCATCTAAGAAGGTCGCGCCTTTGAGAATGTTGGTGGAGCGCAGATAATTGGTGCTGGTTTGCAGATTGATTGTGGCCCGGCGCTCTTCGGAGTGCCGGGCCGTTTTTTGTTTCATAATTGGACAAGTTTCAGCGTCCTATAGGCGTGACGTTGCTACACTGATTTCCATGAGAAACATGGTTACACTGCTCTTGATTCTCTGTGTTTTCGTTGGCGTTTCCTGCTCAAGTTCAGGCTCGCCACAGAAACCGGCTCAAACAAGCGCAGTAAAGCCTGCCTCTGTTGCCACAGTTGAGCAACCTACAAACACGCAATCCGATGATTTGCTAGGAACCACACGGCCTGAAACAGTTCGCGGTGAGTCAGTCCGAATCGTAAAGGGTATGAAGATGCTGACTGTGGGGAACACCCAAGGTCACTATCAGTTATCGTGTGACGCCAAGCAAGACAGTTGCATCACGCCAGTTCCCGGCAGGGATTATCTGCTTTTCACTAAGGACACTAGGTGGAAGAAGCCCGGTGCGTCAGATTTCCTTACCTTGAAGTGGCTACAGGGCTGGTCAGGCTCATACAACAATCAAGAAAACATTGCTCTGATTCCGGCTGACAACGAAGGAATAACGATAGGGATGTACTGCCTTCGTTCGTGGAATAAGAACCAGTGAAGGCCCTGTGTTGCTGGCCGGTCTTTGTAGGTGGCTTTGGATGCGATGCAGTAGTCAGCGGTTCACTCACATGGCCGGGCTGTTTTTCTTCAATCGTCACGAAGTTTTATTGCACGGTTGGTTGCATCGTAGTAGGTTGTGGCCACAGCCAACTCAGGCTTGCGTTCCTTGGCCCACAGGCGAATTGTATTCCTGTTTTCTTCCGACATAGCTTTCCCCAAAATTATCCGCGTGAGCCAAACTGGGTCAAATCTCACTTTAATTCGTCCGTCACTTGGTGGCAGCATTAGTCTCACTTCTTCTTCGCATCTCCACTCCCGTGTTTTGCAAAACACGGCCCTCCACAGGTCAGGGTAAGTTACTGGAATTTCCATGTTCTTGGAAGGTAGATAGTTAACATCCATCGCGTACTGGAACAGGTCGCCCACATTTTGAAATTCTAGGCAGTAACCGCTGTGGTTAGCTGCGTACAAAGCCCACATGTTGCCCATGTCATATCGCTTGGCCATCGAATAGACTCTAAAATGTTTCAGGTGACCATCCAAGAGTTGAACAAGGTTCGGATGAAGTGCAGCAGGACCGTGCAGATGAACGTTAAAACGCAGAATTTTTTCTTCGTGCTGAAGCTGTTGCGGTGACATTAGTGGATTTGCTCTCTTAAACATATCCCAGAGAAAATCTCCCATATCTTGCTCAGACTGCATCGTTAAGTGCGGCAGGCTATCGTTGTCATCATTCAATTGAGTCAGATTCGGAAGATAAATTTCGTGCTCATGCAGGATGTCTTTGAGCCAGTTGAGATTGGCAGGGCCGGAGTATTTGTAGAGGTAAGGTGCCGCAGATTTTTGTGGTATCGGTAACGCCATGAAGCACAACTCCTGCCTTGGAACTTCGCCAATGGTAAGAGCCTAACAACCCTGTTCTTTCCTTGGCGCAGCACAGTTGGAGTATAGTAGCGTTCTGGTAACGACTATGAACACCAACTACCGCATAGAACCTGTTGGGAGTCTATTCATTGTGGTTGACCCGTGGGGTGAAATTGTAAACCGTTTCTCTACGGAAGACGCAGCGCAGCAAGACATCGAACGCTGCAAGCGCGAAGACCGAATGTACGATACGGCGAAGCAACTGGTGGACATCGCTATTAAGGCGCACATGCAAATGCACTGTGTTGACCGCGAGACGGCGCGGTACTGGGTGAGCAGCGCGGCAGAGGCTACGGATTAAGCCATATTGGAACTTGGAGGTTCGCTATGCGGTGCAGCGATTGCGAAAATGAAACAACTTAGTTGCTTCATTTCAGGAACGAAGGAGCGAATCCAAACGATTTCAAACACATGCCCAGATGTGACTTGCATTCGCTGAAGGACAGTCCACAGGCGGCTTCCTGTTTCTGCAAAGAGGACTGGGAAACGCTCATCCGGAGAGAACGTCAGGGCTAGGTAGGGGGGTACCAGTCATTGAGAAGAAGAGACATCGTTTTTGTGATTGTGTTCGTGGTCACCACTGCCTGTTGTCAATTCTATGGTGTGCATTGGAAGGCGGCTTCCGCCTTCGGTTTGTTGGCAGGGTTCGCTGGCGTTGGTGCTTGGATAATCGTTGTTGAAGACGCCCTTAACCCGAAGAAACGCAACGAAGGGCAGTAGGAGATAGGCTTGGTCAGTTGACCCGCGTTCGAGATGAAGAACGATGTGCCCAAAGTGCAAAGCTAAGATGTGGCTGATTTCTCTGTACCCTTTTGACGCTGCTTTGCAAACGCCTTGGCAAGTGAGTTTGTGACCAAGGTGTCAATCTGTTCAAGACTGAGTTTCCGTTCTGAAGGCGGGCGAACCAACACAGACAGGTCAAGTGATTTCCAATCTTGGGGCTGTACGCTTTTGAGCAATTCACGGAGCGTCATAGAGAGTTTCCTTTCCGTTAGCGTACCACAGTAGGTGAATGGCAAACTTTCTGCGTGATAGCGAAGGGAATTTTTGTGCGCATCGTTGAGCACATCGAAGGTGATGGACTGGAAGGTTTTTCGTAGCTAAGCAACGCCGAATCAACGAAATATGAATTAGCTAAGCGCCCAACCAATTCTTTGTTCATCGTACAGGAAGCGGCGCGAAGAATCAACGCGCGGGAAAATGCGCACATTTTTCTTGGGATTCGCCGGGGTTCCTTGCACTTTATTCTTGCAGACAGTAAACTCGTTTTCTTGTTTACACACAAAGGAAGCGCACAGAGATGCTGATTGTCCGGGATTACGTGGCGCACATGGCCAAAGAAGTCGTGAAGCAGCTAGTGGAGGGCGGACACATTGAAGTGAAAGATGCCGCAGCGCTTACTAACCGCGTGCGGCTGCGCATGACGGAAGAGCTGACCGTGGAGGACCGGCTGAACGAGGAAGTGCGCAACATCCTGGTGGAACATCAGGATGAGATGCGGCGCACGGGAGTTTCTTACCAGGAGATGTACAAGAAGGCCAAGCAGCAATTGGCGCGGGAACGCAAACTGATTCTTCGATAGGAATTGGAAAACGGAAATTTGAAATTAGTAAGACGCGCGGTGAATGCAGCCCAGATTGATAGGGAAGAGGTTGGATGAGAATTAGCCGGGAAAAGATTGTGAGATTGTCGCACCAGATCACCGAGGTGCTGGTGGCCAGCGAGGACGTCGAATTCGTGGATGACCGGGACACCATCCGGCAGCAGGTGGTGCTCATCCTGACGGCGGCGTTGAAAGAAGAAGAAAAGGTGGAACTGGAAGTCCGCAAGAAGATTGGCTCTCAGAAGAAGGAAATCCTTGAAGGCAGCGAAGAGTGGGACGTGCTCTTCAAGAAGTACTACGCCGATGAACTCAGGCGCATGGGCGTCGCCGCCGCGCCAGACGACCGGGATCGGCGACCCAGAGAGAGTAACTACTAGTCGGCAGTTTTTGCCCTGAGGCCTAAAGAAACGAAACTCTTCGCGTTGTCGCACGGGATTACTTCGTGCGGTGAACTTCTCCTGCAATCGTTAAACTAGCCCAAAGAAATCAATTTGAAGTGTCAGTGCCAGAGTGTGCGGTCGAGGCCCCTCCCCCATTTGTTTGTAAGTGTTGATTCTAAAGAAGTTGCCTTCCCTGTAAGTTCTTTAGAATGAGCACTTATGGGTAGTCCTGTAAGTGTTTATTCTACAGGGCTTAGGGATGAAGATCGGCGACGTAAAGTCGCCGCTACAAGACCGGAAAAAGAAAGGCCGGGCTCAAGCCCGGCCCCTACACAAACAGGATACAAAAGCATAGAAAATCAGGGTTGTGAGTCGGGGCGGCGCTTTAGCGTTGGGCGGTCGTCGTCGGTGCTGGCGGGGTCGTTGCCGTTGGGCTGCTTCTTGGATTGCTCGGTCTTGGTACGCAGAGTGGGCTTGCCGGGCTGATTGTCGGAGGCTTTGCGCGAGAACATGATGTTGCGGAGGCGCGCTTTCACGGTGTCGAATTCAGAAGTGGTGACGATGTATTCCTGTCTGGCCGGGAGGATGCGGGCGATTTCTTTCTGCGCGGCTTCAATGCGCTCCGGCGTCGGCGGATGCGTCGAGAAAACCTTGGGGATGGTGCCCGGACGGCGTTTTTCGTCGGCCTGGATGCGCTCGAAGAAGGTGACGTAGGCGTTGGGGTCGTAGCCGGTCTTGTACATGTACTGGAGACCGAGGAAGTCGGCTTCGCGCTCGGCGTCGCGGCTAAACTTCAAGAAAGTGATGGGGATTGCCAGATTGAGGCCCTGATAGATGCCGTAACCAGCCCAGCCAGCGGGCCCTAGGATCATCAGGGGGATGGTGGCCAATTGCATCAGCTCACCCTTGGTGGCGTTCTTGGTGCCGTGGCGCGCTGTAACGTGAGAGATTTCGTGGGCCATGACGCCGGCGAGCTCAGACTCTTCCTGTGCGCGGAGGATGAGGCCGCTGTTCACGTAGAAGAAGCCGCCGGGGAGGGCGAAAGCATTCACTTCGTCGGAGTCGATGACTTTGATGGTGAAGGGCACGCGAGCATCGGAGTTGCGCACCAGGTTCTGGCCGACACGGTTGACGTATTCGGTAACTACGGGGTCGTCGATCAGCTTGGAGGAGCGCTCGACTTCCTGGGCCAACTGCTTGCCGAGGCCAATTTCACGCTCGAGGGAGAAGAGGTTCACGCCCTTGCCGACATTGCGGTTGCCGATGGCCTCGACGTCTTCCTTGGAATTCTTGGGATTGACAGTCTCCTGCTGCTGGACAGGCTGGGAGGTGGTGTCCTTCTGCTGCTGGGTCTGCTGCGGCTGTGCGGCAGGCGGCGGCGTCTTGGCTGGATCCTGGGTCTTGGCTGGTTCCTGGGCCGGAGGCGGTGGATCCTGGCTTTGAGGAGCGGAGAAGGCTGGAACTGCCATCAGGGCGCTTGCCAGCGTGAATTTCAAAGCTTGCCGGAAGATGCTTTCCATAGCGTTACCTCCGCCTATTGAGGATTATACACCCCCAAACTGCCAGACGGGGCGCAATCATCCACCAATGACTACGATGTCAGACGGGCCGAGAAGGTTATCTATTCCATGGAGAAATAAGTCTGTTCAGGATGTGCAGCGAAGAAGCGGAGGAGCGGTGGAATCCGTTGACTGGGATGGCGGGTTTGCATCTCGCCGATTTGAAGGAGTTGACACTCTTGGTGGGGCACTCTAGAGTCAAGGACAGCTTATGAGCGTGTCGAAGCTTCAAGTGGGCCAGCTTTGGAAGAAGGACGGGACCAAGGATATCTACCTGGTTACGCGGCTATATTCCGAAGCGATGAATACCATGGTAATCCTGCGAAAATCGGGCTCCGAAGGCGAGGGGCAAATCCGGGTGCGCGTAGAGCGGGATGGCAACGGACAAACCATTCCCGGGTTTTCGCCCGCGCAAGAAGACGAAAAGTTTTAGCCGTTAATTTTGAGTATTAGATAGAGCGAACCTCCAGCTTTACCACGTCATCCACCTTCATTAATTCTTTCTGCAAGAAGGGCTCGCCGTATTGCACGCCGATCATTTCTCCGTAGTGGCGGGCAAGCTGGTTCATTTGGCCTTCCAGTCGGTCAATGGCCAGGAAAACTTTGGACTTCGTCGAACCGGACCTGGGGCCGAACTGCGTGCCGTAGGCGAGTATGGCGCGATGCCGCTGCCGGTAATGCGCGGTGATGTCCACTACAAACGTGGGGCGGACGTTGGCGTAGGAGATGGAATAGAGAATTTTGAAGGGGCGGAAGGCTTCGCCCTCGAGTGGCAACTGCTTCAGGCCGGCGAGAAAGCAGCCTTCGTAGCCGAGGGTGGAGGCATGGTAGTGGTCGGGGTGGCGAGCTTCCCAATAGGGAAGGATGACGGTCTTGGGGCGAAGTTGGCGGATTACGGTGGCGAGGCGAAGTTTGTGCTGGCGGGTGGGCTGGACGTCAGAGTCGGGCACACCGAGGGTGCCGCGCCACTTTACGCGGAGGAGTCTTGCGGCCTTCGCGGCCTCTTTGGCGCGAGTCTCGGGCGTGCCGCGGGTGCCCATTTCACCGGCGGTCAGATCAAGGATTCCGGTTTTGTAGCCCTGCTGGGCCATCTTGAGGAGTGTGCCCCCACAGGTCAACTCAACGTCATCGGGATGGGCGGCGATTGCCAGTAGATCGAGGTTCATCAAGCCTCCAGTGTCTTGTGATTGTAGGGTAGGACAGACATTCTTGTCTGTCCTCTGTTTGGTGGCGCAGGAAAAAACGATTAGCCCTCCGAGGGTCTCAGGGTAAACAGGAATACCTGTACTGCGGGAATATGCTAGGGTCTGAGTTTCGAACGCCATGGAAAAGGTCACAAAGTCGGGCAACTCTTTGCAAGGGCGCGTGGCGCTTGTCACCGGTGCGGCGAAACGGCTGGGGCGGGCGGTGGCGCAGCGGTTGGCGGAAGAGGGCGCGGACCTTGTTATTCATTACCGCTCTTCGGGCGCAGAAGCGGCAACCTTGGTTGCAGAAATCGAAAACTTGGGGCGGCACGCCGTGCCCTTGGCTGCGGATCTCAGCAGCGTTACTGAGATCAAACGGCTGCTTGACGAAACGGCAAAAACCTTTGGGCGGCTCGACATTCTGGTGAACAGCGCCGCGAATTTTCTACCGGCGAGCATTGTTTCGACGACGGAGCAAGTTTGGGATTCGTCGCTGGACACTAACCTGAAGGCGCCGTTTTTCTGCGCGCAGGCGGCAGCGCCCCTATTGAGGCGCACGCGCGGGGTGATCATTAATTTCGCGGACGTTGGCGGAATTCTCGGTTGGCCGGGATACGTACCGCACTGCATTTCGAAAGCGGGCGTCATCATGCTCACGCGCGTGCTGGCCAAGGAGCTTGCGCCGGAAGTGCGCGTAAATGCGATTGCTCCCGGCACGATCACCATGCCGGGAGATCCGCCGGAGTGGGAACAAGACTTCATCCAGCGCGCGCCACTGAAGCGTTCCGGAAGACCCTCGGACATTGCGGAGAGTGTTTTATTTCTTGCGCAGTCCGAATTCATCACTGGGCAAGTGTTGGTGGTCGACGGCGGGCGTACTTTGTGAAAACCGCTTGAGCGGCCGCCAATTCCCGGCGGTTCCTCAACGTAAATGTAAAAATTCACCTGCTCGCCGTGCAGAGAATTGCGGCGGGGTGTATTCTAGTGTGTCGAAAGGCCGCAACAATCTGCCGCGCCGGCTGCGCGATGACGCGGAAAATCGAAAGAAGAGGAACCGACCGAAGTTATGGATAACGAAATATCAACCCAGCCGCATGGCATGGAAGATTTGGAGATTCAGGAATGGCTCGAATCGCTGGACTCGGTGCTGGAATCCAGCGGGCCGGAAGTGGCCGCGGAGATTCTGGAGCGGTTGCGCGCACACGCCACGGTCAATGGCATCGACCTGCCCTTCAGTGCGAACACTCCTTACGCCAATACGATTCCAGCCCGCCTCGAACCGCTCTTCCCCGGCGATCAGGAACTGGAGCGGCGCATCAAGAGTCTGATCCGCTGGAACGCGCTGGCCATGGTGGTGCGCGCGAACCGCGTGGAACACAATATCGGCGGCCATATTTCCACGTACGCGTCGGCGGCCACGCTCTATGAAGTGGGCTTCAATCATTTTTTCCGCGCGCGGAGCGAAGAGTTCGAAGGCGACACCGTCTATTTCCAAGGCCACGCTTCGCCCGGAATGTATGCCCGAGCGTTTCTTGAGGGCCGCCTCAGCGCGCAAAAACTGGAAAATTTCCGTCGCGAACTAAAACCTGGCGGTGGGCTCTCTTCGTACCCGCATCCGTGGCTAATGCCGGATTTCTGGGAGTTCCCAACTGTTTCGATGGGGCTCAGCCCGCTGATGGCGATTTATCAGGCGCGGTTCAATCGCTACCTGGAAGACCGGGGCATGAAGCCTGCCACGGACGCCAAAGTGTGGGCGTTCCTCGGCGATGGCGAGACCGACGAGCCGGAATCGCTTGGCGCGATTACGCTGGCTTCGCGAGAAAAGCTGGATAACCTGATTTTTGTGGTGAATTGCAATTTGCAGCGGCTCGATGGGCCGGTGCGCGGCAATGGACAGATTATTCAGGAACTGGAGTCGGCGTTCCGAGGCGCGCGCTGGAACGTGATCAAGGTCTTGTGGGGCAGCGAGTGGGATCCCATCTTCGAACGCGACACCGAAGGCCTGCTCGTCAAGCGCATGGGCGAGCTGGTCGACGGGGAATATCAGAAGCTGGTGGTTTCCTCGGGCGCGTATGTGCGCGAGCATTTCTTCGGCAGCGACCCGCGGCTGCTGCAGCTTGTCGAGCCCATGTCGGATGAGAGCTTGCGTCGGCTCAGGCTGGGCGGCCACGATCCACGCAAGGTTTATGCCGCATACAAAGCGGCCGTCGAGCATAAAGGCTCGCCAACGGTGATTCTGGCGCGGACGATCAAAGGTTATGGGCTAGGCGAAGCGGGCGAAGGGAAGAACGTAACTCACCAGCAGAAAAAGCTGAATGAAGACGAATTGAGAGAGTTCCGTTCACGATTCGGAATTCCGCTGAACGATGAGGACTGCATCGAAGTGCCGTTTTACCGGCCCGCGGAAGACAGCGTCGAGATTCAGTACTTGCGCGCGCGGCGCGAAGCGCTCGGCGGCTACGTTCCGGCTCGCAGTACGCGTTCGAAAGCGCTGGTTGCCGATCACGACGAGCTCTTCAAGGAATTCCATGAAGGTAGCGAGGGCAGGGAAGTTTCCACGACGATGGCCTTCGTGGGCATGCTTCGGAAAATGCTGAAGGACGCGGAGATCGGCAAACTGATTGTGCCGATCGTTCCCGACGAAGCGCGCACGTTCGGTATGGAATCTTTGTTTCGAACGGTCGGCATCTATTCGAGCGTGGGCCAGAAGTATGAACCGGTCGATGTCAACACCTTGCTTTACTACAAGGAAGCGAAAGATGGTCAAATCCTTGAAGAGGGCATCACAGAAGCCGGTTCGATGGCGTCGTTCATCGCTGCGGGTTCGGCATACGCGACCCACGGGATCAACACCATACCGTTTTTCATCTACTACTCGATGTTTGGCTTCCAGCGCATCGCGGACTTTATCTGGGCCGCGGCGGATATGCGTGTACGCGGATTCCTGTTGGGTGGCACTGCGGGGCGCACGACGCTCTCCGGCGAAGGACTGCAGCACCAGGACGGCAACAGCCATGTGTTGGCGCTGCCGGTTCCGAACGTTAAGGCCTACGACCCCGCGTTCGCCTATGAAATCGCAGTGATCATTCAGGATGGGATTCGCCGCATGTATAAGGATGGCGAGAGCGTCTTCTACTACATCACGGTGATGAACGAGCCGTACGCCATGCCAGCGATGCCTGGTGACGTGAAGGATGGCATTTTGAGAGGCATGTACCGCTTCCGGCGTGCGGCACACAGCAAGTCGAAGCTGCGGGCGCAGCTTTTCGGGAGCGGGGCGATTCTGAATGAGGTGCTGCGTGCGCAGGAAATTCTGGAAACCAAGTATGGCGTCTCCGCCGATGTTTGGAGCGTGACCAGTTACAAAGAACTCTACAACGATGGAGTGGAGACGGAGCGTTGGAACCGGCTGCATTCGGGAGAGAAACCGCGCGTTCCGTACGTTTCGAAATGCCTCGCCGATGCGCCCGGTGTGCTCGTGGCGGCTTCCGATTATCTGAAGACGCTGCCGAACATGATCAGCAAGTGGATGCCGCGCCGCCTTGCCTCTCTGGGGACGGATGGATTTGGCCGCAGTGAAGGCCGTACCTCCTTGCGCGACTTTTTCGAGGTCGACTCCCGCTTCATCACACTAGCCACATTGCACGAGCTTTTTGTCGACGGCAAAATTGAGGGCTCCATCATCGACAAAGCTATCAAGGACCTGGGGATCAACGCCGACAAGCCAAATCCGGTGATTTCGTAGGAAGCAAGCGCGCATGCTTCGTTGGAGAAGCCAAACCGCGCCTCTTGTAATTCTTGTCCTTGCTACAGTTCCAGCACTGACGGCGCCAGCGTGGCTCGCGCTCGCCCAATCTAATCCAAGCCCAGAAGCGCGGCGCCGCGAATTCACGCAGCGCTTGGTTGCCGCGGCGGTTGAACGAACGCACCATGTTGTCCGCTACGATCCTGCCTATGTTCGCATTCCGTATCCCGGCGGTGATGTGCCTGCGGACACCGGAGTGTGCACGGACGAAATCATCCGCTCGTATCGAAGCGTCGGTGTGGATCTGCAGAAGGAAGTTCATGAAGACATGGCGCGGAACTTCGATCTCTACCCGCGGAGGTGGCGATGGCTTAACAGCCATCCGGACACGAACATCGATCACCGGCGTGTGCCAAATTTGATGGTGTTTTTTGCGCGCAAGGGTGAATCGCTGGCACTATCGGCTCGCGCGGAAGACTACGCGCCTGGAGATATTGTCACCTGGGATCTCGGTGGAGGAGTTCCCCATGTGGGTCTGGTAGTGGACCAGAAATCATCGCAGAGCGGCCGGTACATGATCGTTCACAACATCGGACAGGGACCACGCATGGAAGACGCTTTATTCAACTGGAAGATTACCGGCCACTACCGCTATTTTGGTCCGGCGATATAGGTGGAACGGCACGGTAGGCGGATTCCAGGAGTTCTCCGGGCTTGATACGGCCCGTAGCGAGCTGGGCCACGAGCTGCGAATTTGCGGCAAGAAAATCGTAGCCACCCAATTCCTTTGGTAGGACCCAGGCCAGCTGTTCGAACGCGCGCGGGGAGAGTTCTGACTCGAGAATATCCACTGCGTAGAAGAGAATTTCCAGTTCCTCGGGCGTTCCCGCGTACTTGTGTACCACGCGCCCGATGGGCACGCTCCTCCGCATGGTCGCGGCTAGCTCTTCACGCAACTCCCGTGCGAGAGCTTGTTCCGGACTCTCGCCTGGTTCGACTTTTCCGCCGGGAAATTCCCATTTTAATGGAGAGGAATCGTTGCGCCTGCGCTGGCCGATGAGCAGCCGCCGGTCCGCTCGTTCAATCACAGCTGCCACGACAATCCGCATTTTGCGGCCACCCTCCTGGCCGGTCAAAACTTACCCCTAACTAAGCTAACTCTCATGGCTTGCGGTTTATTCCATGCAATATCTTGGCAAGTTCCATGGCCCCGGCCACCAATGGCGGTCCCGGGGTGTTCAACAATTCATCCCTGATCACGTGGACTTGCCGGTTGCGAATCGCCGGCACGTTCTTCCAGGCGGCAACGCCATAGGTCTGCTTCGCGTCCGCGTTCTTGCCTGTTGCGGCCCAGGCGAGCACAATCAGCTCCGGCGCAGCCTCGGCCACCTGTTCCTCGCTGACCTTTTCGCCCGCAGGTACCACCATCGCGCCGCCCGCAATCTTCACGATTTCCTCCACCCAGGGCGGCGACACGATGCGGGGATTCGGCCACGCCTCAGAATAAACGCGCGCTGGCTGTTTTGTTTTCCGCGAGTTCTTTCGGATGATGTCAAAGCGCCTCCGCATTTTGCGAATCAATTGTTCGGCTGCTGCCGCGCGCCCGGCAATCCCTCCCAGCATTCGAATGTCGTTCTCAATATCGGCGAGCGTTCGCGGATTCATAGCCAAAAAATTCAGCGGATGTTCCAGAAATTTTGCGACGGTTTCCGGTTTGTAGGGAACAGAGCCGATCACCAGTGTCGGTTTGAGGCGCAGGATCGCGTCAACGGATTCCATATGCCAGCAATCGCCGAGCTTCGGTAGGTTTCCGACCGGCGCCACATCGGCGCACCATTTCGTCACTCCGACGAGCAATCGCTTCGCTCCGATAGCGCAGAGGATTGACGTGGCACTGGGCGCCAGGGAGACAATGCGCAACGGAGCTTGCCGGTTGGCTTTCATGGATTCAGGAATGAGGATAGCAGAGGGAATGTCGCCAATGAGCAGTAAGAGTGTTGATTGACTCTGTTCCATGAGTATGATGCACTTCGTTTTCTCGCTTTGGAGGACCTTCGTGCGAGCTCTGCCTGTTGCTCTGCTTCTCACTTTGCCGATCTCCGTCGCCACATGTGCGCAATCCGCGCAATCGAAGCCGGATGTCGTTCAATATCACGCCACGATTGACGTAGTTAAATATGTCTATGGCGTTGCCCCACCTGTTGGTCGGCTGCGGCCAGGGAATATTCTCGATTCGAATTCGCTGGACTGCTTTGGCAACGCCATCAAGAAGCCGGGAGATCCGCTATCACTATCTAAGGGCGACAATCCGCTGACCGGACCGTTCTTCATCGAAGGCGCAGAGCCCGGGGATACGCTTGTCGTTCATTTTCTGGATCTGCAAGTCGATGGCAATCAGGGGCTGGGCGCGTTTGCGCCGGGGTTTGGGGCGCTCAACGAAACGAACTACACGCCAATGCTGCATGCGCCGCTGCCGGAGAAGATCTGGTTTTATCCCATCGATCACGCCAACAATACCGCGACGTTTCAGGCGCTCGATTCGAATTACAAGGTGAAGATTCCCTTGCATCCTTTTCTCGGCTGCATCGGCGTGGCCCCCGCGGGCGGCGAAGCGCGCAGCTCGATCGTTCCTGCAGAGTTTGGCGGCAACATGGATGCCCCGGAAGCTTCCGTTGGCAACATACTCTATTTGCCGGTGAATGTTTCCGGCGCGCTGCTTTATTTTGGCGATGGGCATGCCGCCATGGGCGACGGAGAAATCGCCGGAACGGCAATCGAAGTTCCCCTGAAGGTGCGCCTGCAGGTCGACCTGGTGAAAGGGAAGCATTCGAATTGGCCGCGCTTCGAAAACGACAAGGAGATCATGGCCGCCGGCATCTATCGCCCCGTGGACGACGCCGTGCGCATCGCCTTCACCGAGTTGGTCGCCTGGATTCATGCAGACTACGGCCTCTCCGACCTCGACGCCTATGAGCTGCTCTCGGAAGTGGGCAAAGTGCACCTGACTGAAATGGTGGATCCGAATTATGTGGTGGTGGCTTCGATTGAGAAAAAATATCTTCCCGCGAAGAAGTAGCGTCCCGCTCGAGCCCCTTTGGCTGGCTGCGTTGCGGTCCCGGCGCCGCCTCTGGGATACTTTCACCAATGTTCAGTGCATCCGTTCTCGATCATTTTCGGAATCCTCGCAATGCCGGTGAGTTGCCCGGCGCCACGGTCGTCGTGGAAGTAAGCAATCCTGTTTGCGGTGACGTTCTCAAGCTCTCTGCAAACATTGTCGATGGGCGGTTCGCGGAAGTCCGCTTCCTTTGCCGTGGTTGCACCACTTCGATTGCCTGCGCGTCTCTGCTAACGGAGAAAATTGTTGGGCACAGCGCTTCCGAGGCGCGCAGTTTGACCCCGGAGGATCTCTCCACGGCTCTAGGCGGCTTGCCGCCAGCCACTTTTCACGGCGCGCAACTCGCCATTGATGGATTGAAAGCCCTCGTCCAAAAATCGCGCTAAGGATTCTCTCGAACAAGCCTCGCGCTCCAGTTCGTTCAAGCTCCACCAAGCGCTTTCTTCACTGTGTCGGGATCGTTCAGATTTAGCACGCAGCCCTCTTCGTTCGTCCGCATTTCCTCGACTTCTCCGGAATGCGCCCAGACCACGGCTCGCGCTCCCGTTTCGAGCGGAGCATGCAGCAATTCCTCGTACACGGCGGCGGAAAAAATCACCGGATGGCCGCGGCGCCCTTGGTAGAGAGGCAAGACGATGGGTTTGCCAGACTTATAAAAGCACTCGATCAGTTCTTGAACAAGGTCGGCGCTGATGAGCGGATGGTCGATTAGGCAAAGTATGATTCCGTCCGTGCCCGGCGGCAAGCTTCGCAGCGCCGCTTGAATCGAAGTCAGTTGCCCTCTTTCCCAATCTTCATTGATGACGATTTCATCCGGTTTTAGGTCAACAGCCTTGGCGATAGGCTCGGCATGCGCGCCCAGAACCACCCGCCGCGCGCAGATTTGCCGGTGCGCTGTTACTTCCAAAAGATGTTCGAGAAAAGGCCGCCCCTGGTAAGCCAGCAACGCCTTCGGCGAGCCCATTCGGCTCGAAGCCCCGCCCGAGAGGATGACGGCGGCCAGCATGTGCTCCTTTTCAGCGCTCGCTGACGGATACGCGCGCCTCGTATTTCAATTTTTTGTGCGCCGCATCTTGCGCGTTGCG
>Ga0222749_10000375_pt1 | contig 28071 bp, 24 predicted proteins | sample IncBWH2Mmetat_FD_197234 | JGI IMG/M metagenome (GOLD analysis project Ga0222749, IMG submission 197234) | Metatranscriptome of lab incubated forest soil microbial communities from Barre Woods Harvard Forest LTER site, Petersham... | ecosystem: Environmental > Terrestrial > Soil > Temperate... | reverse complement strand
GACATTGATTGGGTCAACCGCACCGTTGCCTACGCGCGCCAGAAGACCGGAAGCCTCGCAATGATCCATTTTGGAGATGAAATCGAGGTTATTCTGCGGCGTGTGGCAACAGCCGGCCCTTTGTTTCCATACCTGCAATCAGTCCGGTGTGGCGACAGGGCGACCGAATTCAAGCAACGCTGCGAAGGTCTTGGCATCAAGGGCGTCACTCTCCATTCATATCGTTATGCCTGGGCGGAGCGCGCCAAGGTTTGTGGTTACCCGGAACGGTTCGCGCAGGAGGCCCTTGGGCACAACAGCAAGGCCGTGCATCGCGCCTATGCCCGCAAAGCGCAGGTGAGGCTGCCGTCGCTGGAAAGTTACGAGAAGCAGGCGGCGGACGGTCGGATCATCCAATTGCCTTCGCTTTCGTCGGCAACCCACCTGCCCGGTCACGCCGGACAAAAGGTTGGTTAACACCATTGGTCGCTGCCGCCCCAAGCCCGCAAGCAGAGTGCTTGCGGGCATTCTTTCCATGCCAGTGATCGCGGATTACATCGCTCGCCCGTGCGAGCCATTTCTCATCGCGGCGGAGCGCATCCAAGGTTTCGGTGGCGTAGTATTTGATGCAATTGCGGGCAGGATGGCCAAGCGGCTTCAGCAGTCCGGCGGTTGTCAAGACCGGTATGTCATGCGGTTTGAAACCGAGAAACCACGCCGTTTGGAACACGTCCAGCCGTGCGGGGAGTACTTTCCAACTGTGAAATTCATTCTGTTGTTCGATGGCATTCATATGCTCAATTTGCCTATCAGCCGGGGAAACGAAGCGGGTGTATCTGATACACAAATAACAATTCTTTTCACGGCTCCTCCATTGGCGGGAATTGATCCCGGAACTCGTTTCGGAGCGGACGCCATTGGGAGTCGCAATTCATCAGGCGGCGCAATTTTTCGTAGGCTCGGTAAAGGCGCGCCTGGATGTTACTGACCGGAAGATTGAGCTTGGCCGCAATTTGGCTCACTTTAAGTCCGCTGTAGTGATGGAGCAAAAGGGGATGGCGATGCCGGGAATCCAACGTGCGAATCATGGTCATCAGTACGGCACGGGTATCCGACAGCATCAACGCGTCAAGTGGACTCATTTCATTCTCTGCCAGAAAGACGGATTTGAGGGCCGTGCCATGTTGACGCGCCTTCGCTGGCGGAGTTGACCGATATGGATCGTGCGCCAATTGGCTCGCGGCCGCTGGTGCCTTAATCTTTGGCCGTCGCAGCAGGGCACTTTTGGCGGGTGGTGCAATCGGCAGCGAGATTCTTTCCAGGTTATCTGCTACCGGCGTAGTAAGATTCGGCAGCAAATCCGTAACTTCAGCATTGAGCAAATAGGCGATGAACGGGATCAATTGCGCAGGCATCTCCGCTCGGCACGTCTCCCAATTCGCGACCATATCGCGGGTGACAGGCACGCCGCAAAGCTGACAATAATCGGCAAATGCTTGCTGTGATTTACAGGAATTGAGGCGCAGCGCACGCAGCCTGTCGCCAAGGTTGACGGATTGGGGTTTCATACACGCATTGTGGCGCGTCGTTTTGGTCGAGCAGTTTCGGTAACATCCTGAGTCTTAATATTTCCTTGTTCGTTGTCGTCCGCAGAAATGCTTTCCGCCTGGCTTGGAGCTTGATTCTTGGTGAGGTCGAGTTTTTCCTCGATTTCACTCTGGCGACGGGTCAACTGCTGGTAACGCTCCTCGCGCTCGAAGCTGGCGCCGACTTTGGTTTCCAACTCTTTCGCCCGCTTGTTGGCGTCGGCAATGTCGTATTCAAGTTTGGACGCACGCTCCTCAAATCCTTGGACGTTCGCTTCGAGTGAACGGATTGTGCCCAGCGCCGTGTCCGTCACTCGCGCAGCGTAACTATTTCGCCCGCGCACAATCATTTCGACGTTGTTGTTGAAGGTGGGGCGCAAGAACAAATCAAAGCCAGCAAAGCGTCCAACACGAACGTCGTCGCCGAAGCGGCTTTTGATCTTCTCGGCGCGACGAACAATCAGTTCCCCTGCAATCCCACGATTGTCGAGAACCTGCCCGTCGAGTTCGATGCCGAATTTGTCACCCGAAGTGTCCTGTCGGGCAGCGATGTCTTGGCGCAAGTTTGTAAGTCTTCCAGTGAACGCCTCGGCGTCCTCATGCGAGCGCCGGAGATTGGTGCGGATGCGATATTGTTCCTCGGCGTGCGCGGAGCGGAGTCGGGTGAGTCGTATCAACTCCGCGTCCACTTGGGCTTTCTCGATCACAAGCGGATTGCCGGATGCGATGGCTTTGACCTCGGCGTAGGTCAACGCAGCCGAATCGAGGTCTTCCAAACGGCGGATCGTCATGTCGCCACTCATTACCTGGGCAATGAACTTCGCTTTCGTCTCCAGTGTTTGCCACATATAGGCGTCGAAAGAGCCTTCGGTGACATAGCGGTAGATCGAGATGACCTCGTTCTTGTTTCCCTGGCGCAGAATCCGCCCTTCACGTTGTTCCACATCAGCCGGTCGCCACGGCGCATCGAAATGATGCAGGGCGATGAGGCGTTCCTGAACATTCGTGCCTGAACCCATTTTCTGCGTGCTGCCAAAAAGGACGCGCACTTTGCCCGCACGCACGTCGCGGAATAATGAAAGTTTCGCAGCGTCCGAATCGTAATCTTGGATGAAAGCAATGTCTCCACTCGGCACGCCAAGCCGCTCCAGCTTTTCCGCCGCGTCACGATAAACCGAGAAGCCTCTGTCCTTTGGCGTCGAGAGGTCGCAAAAGACAAGCTGCGCGGAACGCTCCGGTTTCGATTCCTGCCAGATGCGAAAAATGTTTTCGACCGCCTGATTCACCTTGCCCTGTGGATCGTCCGGCACGGAAGGCTTCATAAGCCGGAGATCCAATGCGGCTTTCCTCCCCTCGGACGTGATTTTCAGCATGTTGTCTTCACTCGGATCAACGCGATTGGTTTTCAACCTTTCGGCACGCGCGGCGAGTTCCTGAACGAACGCCTTAAGTTCGGGTGTCGCGGGTGCGTTGCGGATGGTAGGCTTTTCGCCGTCAAGTTTTGGCCGTGGCAAGTTGAGCATCCCGGCGGTCTGCACGTCGGCGGATTGACGGAAGATCTGCATCAATTCCGGCACGTTGATGAAGCGGGCGAAGCGCGTGTTCAAACGATAGCCCGCGCCATCGGGTGAAAGTTCCATCGCCGTCACTGGTTCGCCAAAAGTCGCCGCCCACGAGTCGAAGTGATGCAGGTTGTGTTTCTTCAAATCATCCGGTTGCAGGTAACGCTGCATGGTGAACATCTCGGCCATGCTGTTCGCGATGGGTGTGCCCGTGGCGAAGACGACACCGCCGCCGCCGTTCATGGATTGGACGTGGCGCACCTTGAGATACATATCAAACGCCCGTTCGCTGGCCGTCTGCGGCAGGCCCGCGATGCGCGTCATCTTCGTGACGTAAAAGAGATTTTTGAAGTAGTGCGCCTCGTCCACGAAAATGCGGTCCACGCCTAGTTCTTCAAAAGTCAGGGTATTATCTTTTTTGTGATCAGCGGCCAGAGCCTGAAGTTTGGCTTCGAGCCGTTTCTTCGCCTTTTCGAGTTCCTTTACCAAACGGCGATTGGAACTGCCGGCGTGTTCCCGCCGAATCATTTCCAATTCGTGAAGCTGTTCGTCGAAGAACCGCTTTTGTGTGTCGTATGAGAGTGGGATTCGCTCAAAACCGGAGTGCGTCACGATGACGGCATCCCAATTTCCGGTGGCGATGCGGCTAAAAAGTTTCTTGCGGTTCTGCGACTCGAAATCTTCTTTACCCGCAACCAAAATGTTTGCGCCGGGATAAAGCGTGAGCAACTCCGTCGAGAATTGGCCAAGCATGTGGTTCGGCACAGCAAACATCGGTTTGCGGGCGAGGCCGAGCCGTTTTAACTCCATCGCGGCAGCGACCATCGTGTAGGTCTTCCCCGCACCGACGACGTGCGCCAAAAGGGTGTTCGGCGTTTGCAGGATGCGCCAGACGCCGGCCTTTTGGTGTCTGTGGAGTTGAACAGCCTGGCTTGCACCGGGTAGTGTCAAATGATCGCCGTTGAAGGTGCGAAGTCGGGTATGGTTGAAAGTGTCGTTATAGAGCCGACACAACCGTTCCCGCCGCGAATCGTCCGACCAAACCCATGCCTTGAATCGTTCCTTAATTCGCTCTTGCTTCTCGCGTGCGGCCTCGGTTGCCTGCGCGTTGACGACGGGCTTTTTATCAACCAGGTCATAAATGGTGGGCGTTTTGAGATTCAGCGCGTCCTCGATGAGTTCGAGCCCAGTGTAGCGGTCTGTTCCCCAATCCGTTGTGTTGGATGTCGCGCCGCGCGCATTCCAATCGGCGTTCATGTGCCAAGAGCCGAGCGCGTGGACGTGCCCAATTTCGACGCCGGATGAGACGTTGAGCAGCTCGTGAATGAATTGCTTCACGTCGTCCGGCGGCAGCCACGACGCGCCCAGCCGCACGTCAATTTCCGTAGCGGGCAAATCTTCCGGCTGAATTGATTTCAACGCCTCGACGTTTTCGTGAAAGCGGGCGTCGGTCACAGCGGAGGCATCCGCGACGGCCAATTTCTCCCGCACGTTGCCGGAGAGATACTGGTCGTCGGTTTCCCACTGATTCGTTTGCGGGTTCAGAAAAATGATGCCCTTCAAATCGGGCAAGAATTCCTCTGCGGGCTTGTTCAGCAAACCAGCCATGTGATCGAGGTCAACCCGGCCCTGTTCGTTCAAGGAAACCAGGAGAGCTTCCTTCGGTTCACTGACGGATTCGATGGGCTTGCGATGATGAATCGTCCGCTCGTGGAAAATCGTGGCTTTGGTCGCCCGCTTTGTTTCGTCGTTGTAGTTCTCCAGCGACAGCAGCAACGGCAGGTCGGGATCGCCGTCGAACGCGCGTTGATTTGCGCGGAGATTGACCGGGCCAAAGCGACCAACGAACCGGTCATACGCTTGGTTGAGCTGCTGCCGGGCTTCAATGACTTGTCCCTCGTCGCTGCCGTCCATTTGGGAGCGGAGACACGAACGGACCGCATCCCGCACCGGAATCAGATGGCGGATTCGCGAGCGGGTCTCGCTGGGCAGGTCGGTGAGAGGACGAAGAACATCCTCCTCCCGGATGCAAACCATGCCGTCATGAAGACAGTAGGCATTGGGTTTGACGAAATCCGGCGCAGGGATGGTCTGGTCGAGTGTTGGCTCGGCGACTTGCTGAGCGTGGGCCAGGTAAATGTTGTGCGGCAGCCGCTCGACGGCTTGCGCGAGCGCGTCACGCAGGTTGCGTCCGTCCGGTTCCAGCGTCGGTTCATTGCCGCCATACATCCCACCAGTAAAGCGCATCTGACCGAGCATCATTTCCGGTCGGGCTGCAAAGTATTCGTTGAGCGTGAAGGCTTCGCCGATGTCGTTGGTGTAACTCGCCGTCTCTTTCCAAGCCGTGCCGGTGGGCGCTTCGCCGGGGCGGAGCTTGCGGAGCATTATGATGTCGGTCGTGACCTCCGTGCCGGCATTTCGTTTGAAGGCATCGTTGGGCAGGCGAATCGCTCCAAGCAACTCCGTGCGCGTCGAGAGCATTTCGCGCAAAGTCGAGTCCAGCTTGTCCATCGTGCCGCGTGATGTGATGAACATCAAAAGCCCGCCCGGACGCACCCTCTCCAGCGAGGCGGCGAAGAAATAATCGTGGATGGGAAACTTGTATTTGTTCCAGCGCGGGTCATGGACAGTGTAGTCGCCGAAAGGGACGTTTGAGATGGCGAGGTCATAGAAACCGTCTGCAAGCCTCGCCTGCTCAAACGGCTGGGCGCGGATGTCCGTATCGGGATAAAGCGCCTTGGCGATGCGCGCGGTCAGCGGATCAATTTCGATGCCGGTGACAGTGGAACGGCGGAGCATGTCTTCGGGCATGAGGCCAACGAAGTGGCCGATGCCGCAGGCGGGTTCGAGCACGCGACCGCCTTTGAAGCCGAACCGCTCGACGGCGTGATACATCGCACCGATGACGGCTGGCGCGGTGTAATGAGCGTTGAGGGTGGTGGCGCGGGCGGAACGATGCTCTTCATCGGACAGGATTTCAGAAAGCTGGATTTGCTCCTTACGCCAGTCCGCGTTGTCCACGTCGAAGACCTGGGGCATCGCGCCCCAGCCAACGTATGTGACGAGTGCGGCCTTTTCCTCGTCTTTGGCCGGGCGTTCTTCAGCATCCAGCATCCGAAGCGTTTTGATGGCCTTGAGATTCTGCTGAAACTTCTGCTTCGGTCCGCCTTCGCCGAGCCGGTCGGCTTCGGTGATGCGGTAGTTGTTGAGGTTCCTCGGCGGCTCTTCCTGATGACGTTTGGCTATTCTTCGGGCGGGAGCATGATGTAATTCTCCCTCACCATTTCCCATGCCCGGTCGTGGGCTTGTTGTGCCGTTGATCCCTGGGCCATCAACTCCGTTCGCAACTTGGCCATTTCGTCCTTCGTCTTTTCCTCCGCCTCCAGAAGCATCTGGTGCAGGCGTCCCGTTTGTTCCAGTTCGCGCACCATCTTCGGGCGATGTTCGCGCCAATGTTTCTCGGCCATCCGGCCGTATTGTGTCAACGGTGTCATGTGTCGGCCTTTGCGATGAGAATAGGTCAAGTTGCTTGTCCGAATCCAAACTGGTTCGCCGGGCTGCCATGAGAGCTTCCTATCTTTTCCCACGGTCAGCAAGGCAGGCTCTCGTTCGAGGACGGCGGTTCGGACAATGCCGCCGTGTCACGATCTCTCTGGCCAGCCCCACGATCTGACCGTTGAAGTGTCTCTTTGCGGGAAACAAATCTCCCTCTTTCACGCCAAAGACGTGAGCGAAAAATTCGATTTGTTTGTCTATGATCGGGCACCGCTGTGTCTCAATGTTGGCCAGCATATCGCGCGTCATGTAGCATCCGAGCAGTTGCAACTTTCCGGCGAATTCGTCCTGAGTCCAACCTCGCTGATAACGAAACTTGGCGATGTTTCGTCCAATTACATTTTCGTCGTGGCGCACATGCACCTCAAAACATCATAGGCAGTGCTTCCCGGGTATAAACGTGAGAGCGGTCCAAAGATATTCGGACCCAACCAGCGTCAATGGGGTAGTTGGGTACTAAAGGTCGGGACTCTCCTCGAACAGCGGGGGTGGTTCCGGGTCAGGCTCGCGCCTTGGCGCTTGACCCAATGGCAGAACCACTACCGGGATTTCATGCACGGGCCGCTTGCGGCGGCGCACAACAATCCAGGCGATGAGGACGACGCAGAGGTAAAAGAACCCGACAAAAAGATAGTCTCCGTAATCTTGAATCAGGCGATCCAGGAACTTCGTAAAGCGAGCGACATAGAACACCGGGTGATCCATATCAATTCTTTCAGGCTAATCTGGTTCGTACCACATTTTCCGCCAACCGATTTCTAACAAGTTTCATGCCAACTCAAGACGTGCCTGAACATGAACCTGAAAGGCGTCGTTCGCAAGCACCGTTCGTCCTACAAGACCAACGGAGCCGCAGACCCCGGCTTAGTTGGACGTACAACCAAGCCGGGATGCTCCCGACTTTTTAAGCGGCAATGGATTCTCCTTTCGTTTGCTGTTGGCTCTGCGCGCGGGCAACGACGCGTCTCGCTTGCCGACCGATTTGGGCAATGACGCTCTCCTTCTGGTCTTCTGGAAGGTCTTTTACCAGAAGATCATAGGCACGCTTCAATTCGGGATTCTGGTTGATTTGCTTCAAGACGCCCTCCCGGATTCGCTGCTGACGGTCGAGCTCGCGCACTTCGTTCAGCACGACCGTTCGTTCGAGCCGGTCACGGGGCATGGCTTGAACGTAGTTCCAATACTTCGGGTTCTCTTTGATGTAGGCATCAATTTTCGCATCCACCTCCGGGTTGCTCCGAAAGGTGGGCGTGTCTGTGGGGGCGGCGTTGCCGCTGGCGCTCGTTGGCGCGGATGTCTTTGTTTTGGTCATAACTATTTGTTTTGTGTTTTTTTCATGCTCGGCATTTGCCGTGTTCGCCGGAGAAAGGGAAGTCCCCTGCTCTGGCAAATTGTTTTCATGGTTTGGGTGTGTCCAGGGGTTCGGGAACGAACCCGGGAACATCATTGGTCGTAGTCGTCGGGACGGAAAGTTTCTGAAGCTCCTTCTCAAACTCCGCGACGCGCTGCTCCGTGTTGGCGAGACGCGCGCCCATGAGAACATGATCCCTGGCGACGTTTTTCATCTCACCGACGACTTTCTGCAATTCGCCGGAGGATTGCGCGAGCCGTGCTGCTTCCTGAATCACACGCCGGGTGGCTTCCCGTTGCCGATTCATTTCAGCGGCTACGGCATCATTCGCGGGCGGCGGCGCAAACGCGGCATCGGACGGTGGGTTCAAGAGATTTGCCGTGTTCAGCAGGCCTGGGTGCAAGTTCCAACGCGCTGCGGTTTCAACGCGATAAACCGGATGTTCCTCGTGCATCGTTTCCGGGTTGTTCGGGTCAACGTAGCGACCGACAAAATAAGCGCGAACCACTTCAGCATACCGAACACTTTCAACCCGCTCGACGGCGGTTGGTGGCGCGGGCCGGACGACGATCCGCGGGTGCGAAGCGCAAGAAGCGACAAATACGAGCGGGATAAGGGCGAGATATTTCATGGCTGGAACAAGGGGGTTGAGGGTGATTTGTTCAAGGCTGGCGTTGGCGTAAGAGTTGAAGAATCCGGGAGTGACGCGAGTGCGGCTTTTTCTTCGTCTGCGAAGGGCTTTATTGAACTGCCGACTGCGGCGTCAGCACGGTCAATTGTTTGGAGGACGTAGAGGTAGAATTGCTTGCCGCTCGGCACGCGAACATAAAAGCCATCCTTCTGGATCGCTTCGTAGATGCGCTGCGCATATACCGAGAGAACCTTTTGTGCGCCCTCGAACGGCGCGTTGTTCAGTGTGGGACTGTTGATTGGGCCAAAGACGGTTTGTTGCTTTTCAGTGAGCGCCCCGGCTGCACCGGAAAGAAACGTCGCGGCGAAAAGCTTTATGTCCGCCAGGTCGTCCGATTTGATAATGCGCCCGCGCAGACCGGCGCTCCCGTCCGTGATGCCCCAGCCTTCCTGGTCGCCGGAGAATTCGCGGTCAAGCGTAAGAGCCTTCAGGTGAAGCTCCTCGCCCGACTGCCATACGAGCGTCCAACTGCTGCCGCTGGAAATACGCTCGCGGTGGTGGTCGGTCTGCGCCGTGCCGTGAACCTCGGTGCCAACGGGGATCACCAACTTGCCCGCGTGATACACGTTCTCGGTCACGAGGCCGACAATGGGCGTCTGAATCGAAGCCGAGTCCACTGTAATGACCGTCTCACAGGGAATGAGCCGACCGAACGGCGCGTAGGTTGAACTCACTGACTTCGGTTCGGCAATTCCAGCGGCACTGTCGGCAAACAGACTGATGGGCGCGAGCGGCGGGGGCGCGAGTTCTTGTGGACGCCTTTCCGCGACAACCTTCGGAATTTCGTTGGTCTTCGCCGGCAGCGGCTGCGGGTCTGGCTTTGGTGGTGGCGGGTAAAATGGCTGCATTGGCCGCTCAACCGTTTGCACCACCTGCGGCTTGTCGGTCTGATTGGTTCGTGAACCAGTAAGGGACAAATTCAGTTCATCGCGGCCGTGCGACTTATCGCGGAGCGCACTGAACAGCAACAAGCCGCCGCCGAAGACCGCCACGAACAGCACCAGCTTGCCGCTTTTCGTTTTGAAGAAATTCAGAAAGTCACGCGGTTTCATGGCTTCTCCTTGTCGTCTGTGGGTGGTGCATTTGTGTTGGGCGTTGGAAGCGCCGGTTGGGGATTGACGCGAGTAACCAGCACGCTGAACTCGTTCTTGAGCGAAAGCTCGTTCCGTCCGCCGTCCGGGGTGCCTGTGATGGCGAAATAGACCGTGCTCGCCGCGTTCGCCGGGAGAACTCCAGGCGCGTCGCTGATGGACTGGTAGTAGAGCCGGTTGCCAACGCGCAACGCGAAACTTTCCGGCAAATAGCGAATCTCCTGGTTCGACTTGCTCCGCAGCACGACGTGGAAGACGACCGTGTCTTCCGGGTTGAAGCGAAATACCTCCTCAATCCTGATTTCGTAGTCATTGAAATCCGTGATTTGCGGCCTGTCGCCAAACGTCCTGGCTTCGGCATTAGCGACCGCTTCCGGTTGCTGCTTCTTCAAGAGTGGAAACGCCTTTGCCTTGTCCAGCAACGCGAGCAATCGTGTCGGCGTGACGACCGGAGCTGGCTGGACATTTTCCGCCGTGGCTTGATCTTCGAGGTTGAGTGCCAGAACCGGCGCGTCGCTCTCGACCAACTCAAAAACGTACGTGCGTTTGTTCCAGCGGATGTTGAGGTTCGTCGCGGCCTTGCGCGTCAGCGCGCGGACCGACAAGAACGACGAACCCTTCGTATGCGCCAGTTGGAATTGCCCTGGCGACTTTCCGTCAGCCGTCACACCGACCGCGTCAATCGCCGCGATGGGGCCGGGGAAGCTGATGGTTGTGACGTGGTTCGTCGCCACGGGCACGGTAACGACCGTCCGCTCGTCGAGCATGACGCGCTGAATGGATTCTTGCGGTTCAGCAAGCGCGACAGTGGCGGCAAACAAGAGAAGGCTAATTTGAGATTTCATATTTGAAGTCGCCGACAGCGGTGGGAAAACGACCGTTGGCAGCCATGTTGGGGTTGCGGATCAGACGAAGACTCAGCTTGAAGGTGAACGCTTCGGTGAACGCCTTTTCCTGAAAGATGCCGATGCGGATCACCTGGCCAGATACCGTCGCCAATACTTCGTTTTCGCGCGTAGCCAGAATGTCTATCCTCGCAATTTCCGGTTTCTGGTGAAGTTGCTTCGAGCGGAATTCGACTGCCTCGCGCGTGCGATGGTCCTGCGCTTTTTGCAGTGCGGGCTTGAGAAACATTTGTCTCAACAGATCCGGGTGGTCGAAGTCCTTCGGGTTGCGTTCGAGGAACGTGACCGCCGCCAATTCAGCCTGCTGAACGTGTAAATCCTTTGCCTCCTGAAATTGAAGCAGCGGACTGATGTAGTAAGTCTGCGACGGGTCAATGATGACGACGCGTTCGCGTTCCTTGAACTGCCCAATCAAGTGATAGCGGTCGAGCGCGGCGAGCACCGTCACGGCAACGGCCACAAAAAACCAGAACCACGGCAGGCGGTCGCGCTGTGCGAACAGTCTGGTTGGATCAAAATACTTCCGCGCAAGTCGGGCGGTGGCAGAGCCGTTGCTGGTTGGTGTTTCGCGAGGACTTAGTTCGGTCGTTTCCATAACGGTTAGAAGTAGTTGCCTTTGGTCTTGGCGATGAGTTCGCGGACGGCTTTGTCGCCGGTGATGTCGTCGCCGGGACGACCACGAGTTGAACGAGGCGGCAGGCCAGAGCCAGCGATAATGATGTTGCCGGCGCTGCCGTGTCCCGCTGCGGTTGACAGCGTGCTGAGGACGGCAGCCATGCCCGCCGCTCCGATCGTGGCAAGGGGAACGCCCGTCGTGGACGCGACGGCGGCGGCGCCCGCCGTCGTGGCGGCGGTTTGAAAGAAGCTGCCGAATGCGCCGGAGATGAGATGGCCCGCCGCAAGTTCGCCCTGGGTGATAACCTTCTGGATGACAAGCGGAGCGGCAATCGTGCTGAAAGCAATCCAAAACGCGATTACGACAACACCGAGCGACTCTTGCAATGAATAGACGCTGGCCGTTGGATCAAGGAACTTGAGTGTCGGATCGGTCATGAAATCGAGAATCCCCTGGGTGATGAGCGCAGCAACGGCCCAGCCCAGCGGCCAGAGGAGAACGCCAACCAAGTGCAACAGATAGCGACTGCCGATTGAGCGCAGCGGACGAATGGCCATGAATCCGATGAGGATCGGCGAGAGCGCGTAGCTGGAGAACAGGATGAATTTCTGGATGATGTAAGCCCAGAACAGCAGCAGCGAAGCGAACTGCCCAATGAGCCAAAGGATGCCGGAAATGAGGATTTCAACAGTGAATCCGGAGATGTCGCCGAGAATGTCCCACCAGGAATGGTCACTGCCTGCTCCACGCTTAACGACGAGGAGTTGGTTGTATTGGTCCTGCACATTGGATGGGTCAACTCCCAGCCCGTTGAGAATCGAGGTTTGCACAAGCTGCTGAACCTGATTGCCCCACTGTGGCAACATCACGAGCAGCGCGGTCAGTATGAACAGCCGGACCATGTGGAGCATGAGTCTCTTGCCGGTGAATCCGTGGACGACGAGCATAATCGTCCCGACGATGAACAGCATGAAAGCGACAATGCGCAGCAATTCGTGCAACTCCACGCACTTTTGCAGGAACGTCGGAAAGAGACTTTCAAAGGAGGCCATACATCGGGACGATTTGAGGTGTGGTTACGGGGTGGGGAACGCAGTGGGCGCGTTCATCAGGCGGAACGTCTGTCCGTATCGCTGCACGGCTTCGGTGAACTCCGCGTGCTGTTGCTGCTTGTCGGCTTCAACCTGCCGTTGCGTGTCGTTGCGGTTGGCAATGTCCTGGACGACGGCGGAGGCCGTGGCTTGGTTGATTTCGTAGTCCGTATTGTTGAGCGCGGACGAGAGTCCTATGAGAACACCCGTCAACTTTTGAATTTCTACGTCGGTCGTCGCGGACTTGAGTTGTTCAGTCGTCGCCGCGATCTCTTGCTTCAACGCGACCCGGCGCGCGGTCGCGTCGGTTGAGACAGATGAATAATTATCCGTCGTCTTCTGCACGGCGGCGACGGGCAGATACGGCGCTTGCTGACGTGTAACCGTGCGCCCGTCCGGAGTAGTGAACGAAGTGCCGATGCTGTGAAATAATCCGCCGGCGCTGTAGAGCATGGCTTGGTCGGCGTTAACCGCCCCTTCCAACGTGGTGAGCGTCTGGCCAAGTTCGGTCTTGGTCAGGTCGTTCACCAGCGGTTGGACCGTCGGTAACAGCACCTTGGACGGATCGCCGAACAGCTTTTCGTAGTTTTTGAACTCGTTCAACTGGTCGGTGAGCGTTTGAATTTGCTGCACCTGGTTTTCGATCATCGTGACGTATTTGGCGATTTCCTGCGCGGTGTCGATGATCTGCTGAATGTTGCTGGTTGGGTCAAAGACGATCCACTGCGCGCGTGCGGATAGCGCAACGCTGACGGTGACTAATGTGAGTGCGATGAACTTTTTCATGGTGTGTTTCCTTTCGTTACTCCTCGATGCGGAGATATTTGGTTGATGGTTGGAACGTTACTCCGTCAATCCGTTGTTCAGGCAATTGCACGGGGTAAAGACGTACGCTGCCGACCTGGTTGCGTTGGTGCTGCATGGAGACGTAGAGCCAATACTGCTGCTTGACGGCATCGCTCTTTCCTTTGTCATAACCAGCGGCGTAAGACTTGTCGGCTCGGGTTTTAGCCACGTAATGAGCACCCTCGCTCAAGAGCACGCCGCCTGCCGCGCCAGCGGCGGTGGCAAGAGGACTCCCGTGGGAAAGTTCATAACCGGCATAAGCCCCGCCCGCCCCCAGTGCCACGTCGCTGATTGGCCGCGTTGCGGCACAGCCAGCGAACAAGCTGACAGTGAGAGCGGCAAGTAATGTTCTGAATGTGATGAACCTGATGGTGTTTTTCATAAATGTGAGTTGCGGACGGTTTCTTGTTTGATTTCTGTCCGGCGATTGGCGTGATGGATGATGCCTTCCACTACGCTCGGACTTTGGCGAAGCTCCCGGGCACGGCGGTCGAAGTGTTCTCCGCTCGAACTGGAGCAGTACAGCATCTCCGGCGACGAAATGTTGTGGGCTGTGCCGCAAAGATTTCGCGTTGAGTCGGTGTGCAGGTAGGTGAACGGCGAATACTTCTGGCCGGTTTGATGGTCGGGCAACGGATAGTTCATTATGGCGTGCTGCGTTACTTCCGGCAGTGCGATGTCCTTGCCCATGTCCTCCAGGTCCGCGCGGTCATTCTGCCGCATGATAAAAAACTGACGGGAGTTTCCGAAGACGGCCGAGCGGATGCGGCTTTGTTTGAAGCGCGCATACTGCTGTACGATGGAGATGTTCCAACAATTGAATTTCCGCAGTTGAGCGTAGCTCTCCTGAACGATTTCCTGTCCGCCCGGAATGTCGAGGAAACGAGCGACTTCCTCGTAAACGTTCCGCTTCCGAATCGCGCGCGGCAGCGTCATGATGTGCTTCCGCGCGTGGTTCGTGATGAGGAAGCCCGCCGCCGATTTGAGTTCCTTGGCAGACTCCGGGATGTAGCCCAACTCGAAGTGGGCAATTTTTCCCGTGAGTGAAAGATTGCTCGTGCCGTCGAACAAACAACCGTAGTTGCCGTCGCGACACCACGGCAGTATCAACGTCGCGATTTCCATGATCTGGTCGCGCTCCGCGCCCATTGGGTCGAGCATCATCAACTCCTGAAGCATCCGATGCGTCGGAAACTCGTCAGGCGTGAAATAGGCGAAAGCGAGATTGCGGACTTCCTTGCTGGTTTTGGGTTCTTTGAGGAACTTCAGCGTGGCAGATCCGTCGAACTGACGCTGATAGTTCTCGGCCTCGTCGGGGTGGCTTGCTTTCCAGTCGCGGAAGTCCGCAAAGGTTTCAAGACTTGTCGCGCCGGGTGGCATGCGCTCGCCGCGAAACTTTTGCAACGCCAGTGCGTGCCTGGCAATATCGAGAAGCTGGTCGTGCCGTTTCTTTTGCCAGTCTTGGAACGAATCTTCGTAAATCAGATTGATGTATTTGGCGATTTGCGCCTGGCGGAGCATTTGTTTGTCCTCCTGCGTCGAAGTCCCAATCATTCGAGCCACAAGCGCGGTGGCGGCGGAGAGATGGTCGGGAGTAAGCGGTAGTCCCTTCGTGTCGAGGTAATTGATGGTCAGGTCGCCGTCCGGGTGAATGATGATGGGCCGCGCGCCTTCCTCAACCGTCGCAGTGTAAATTCCATAACTGAGTCCTTCCTCAATGATGACGGTGTAACCAAAGTACCCCTCGGTCTGCGTTAACAGGTCGCAGACGGTCACGGATTTGCCTGCGCCCGACATGCCGAGCAGCACGGCGTGCTGTGGTGTTTTGTTGTCATCAGAACCGGAGAACGTTTCGATGCCGACGAGATTGTCCTGTGGGCCGTCGTAAATGGCTTCAGCGGTCGCAAGATGGCCGGTGAAGGTGCTCGTGACGGGCAGCATGTCAGCCAGGAAGCGATGCTCGGCGTAAAGTTTGCGATGCTCGTAACACCCCCATGTCCAGCCCGGCCAGGTTTGGAAGAACAAATTCTTCGATGTGCTGGGCAGGTTGCTCTCAAAGTATTGCGCCGCGTTCATTGAATTGATGGCGTTCTTGATTGCCCCGGCCTTGGCGTTCAGGCCGTCCTTGCTTTTATCCCAAACACGAATCGTCAACATTGCGTTGAATGGAATCGTCTGGCCTTGCATCAACGCGTGAATTTTCTTCTGCTTCTTCTCCATCACGGTGAGCAGTGAGATTTTTTTCTCGCTTGCGTAATCGCCGGCGATGCGGTCGTGTTCCTTCTCCTCTTTATTGATTTCCTGCGTAATGGGGAGCGGGTCAACGTTGACAGTGATGGTGTAATCGAGAAGCCGCAGATTGGTGAGGCGCTGAATGATGCCGGGATACGTCGTGCGCGGCCAGCGGGTCAGGACGATCAGCGAATGGAAATGGCCGTCAAGAAAGAAACCAAAATCGCTTTGACCGTTGCCTTCGCTGTGCCAGCAATTCTCCTGAATCGAGAGTTCGGACGCGAATTCCTCGGCCGGGTCGTAGTCAAAACGGTCGTTCATTGACGGATTGAGAAATCGTTTGAAGTGCCGGAAATGGTCAAGGTCGGACATGGGCAAAACTCGTGCGCCGCCTGAGCCAAAAATCTCCAAAAGCAGCCGGTGGATGTGCTCGAATTCGGTCCCAAGCTGGTCGAGGAGGGTCGCGTAATAATCGCTCCGCGCGGCGGCGGTTTGGAAGGACTTCGGCGTGTTTTCCAGCGAGCGCGAGATGTAAAGGATGACACGTTGCCGCCGAAGTTTGCGCTCTGACATTGCCTGCCAGTAGCGCGTGAACCGCTCGTTGCGCGCGCGTTTGGTCCAGACGTTGCAAAAATGCTCCGTCTCCTGCTGATACCTCAATAGTTCCCCCTTGTAGTCGGAATCGGAGAAGTATTGCACCTGGAGGCGCTGGTGTTCGTGGAGCGAGGCCAACAGGAGACAGAGTTGATCTTGAAACTCGTTCAAGTCGGCAACCGGACTGTTCGTGAGGTCGGGAGCTTCAAAGATGAATCCCTTCGACACGTAGCCGCCGCGCCGCAGGTGATTGAACACAATCAGGTCGCGGACAAAAAATCCATTGGGCGAGCGTTCAAACATAGGTCAGACATGGACGGATTTTATTGCGATGCCGACTCGATACCGCCTGTGGGCCTTCTCCGTAAGGCGCTCCCCTCTTTCCAAGTCTCCGACGAGACGTTGGACGGAACGCGCCTTGCCTATTTCGTTGGTCGCGATGTAAGCCTCGCGGACGTGTGACAAAGCGCACTCCATGTGCTCGCGGGCGGTAGGGTCAAGGTCGTGGCGATGTAAGTTCTCACGCAACGCTTGCTCAGCGGTGTTGAGCTCTTCGAGGATGAGGCGGCTCATGATTTACTCCTTGGCGAGTGGATGAGAAATGGGGTTTTCTTCAGGACTGAACCCGCGCGCGCCCATCACATATTCAAAGCAATCGCGGTCGTAGCCGGGCGGCTTGCCCTGCCGCAGACCGAAGATGTAACCGAGACAAAGTCCTACCGGCACGAGCGCGATGCCGAACGAAGTCAACAACGACGATTTGAGCATCATGATGAACACAAAGAACAGCGTGATGCCCGCGCCGACGCCGGCCACGAGCCACCAGAAGAGACCACCTTCCAGACCCCACGTGCGGCCTTTCGAGTCGGACGCGGCATTGGTGTCGGTGAGACGGAGATCCGTTTTCATGGCAGCTCGTAGGCGGCAGGTGGCGGGATGCGTGGCGGGTTCAAAAATTGCCAACGCCAACGGCGCTATTCGCGTCGAGGCCGAAAATTTTATAGAATGCAAAGATCACTGCCGGGGCAGCCGCGATGATCGCGCCGCCGATGATGGACATTTTGCCCTGGTCCACGTCGCCGCGACGGATGGCGAAGCCGCCATAAATGACACAGGAAATGCCGAGCACGAAGCCAAACATCATGATCACGGCGAGGCTGTTGCTGATGCCGGTCTTGAGGTCGGTGGAGTTGAAGCCCGTTCCACCGCCCGCTTGCGCGAAAGCGGAGAGGGTGTTGAGCGTGAGGATGACGGCGATCGCGAGGAGGGAAGGCAGCCGCGAGTGAACTTTGTTTGCGAGTTTTTTGGAGAACTTCATAACTTTGATGTTTTTATTGTTTCTTCGATGTCCGGCGGCTTTTCCGCCGTATCACGCGAACACAACTACCACCAAGGCGCAGGGCGAAGATGTATGTGATACACAAAATGCAACTAAGTCCGTGGTAATGGAAAGGGCATGAACAAGACACTGGACTCGACGAAGCTCGCAACACTCCACGAACTGGACTCGCTCCTGCCGCGCGAAATCCGCGGCCAGTCCCACGCGCTGCCGCGAATCATCTCCGCCGTCAGACGCGGCGAGCTCGCGCTGACGAAACCCGCTCGCCCGCGCGGAAGTTTTCTGCTGCTTGGGCCAACGGGTGTTGGCAAAACGGAAACGGTCGTCGTGCTGACAAATCGGGTGTTTGGTTCGGGGCAATTGTTCCGCTTCGACATGAGTGAATTCCAAAATCAAGAAGCGCTCGGCTTGTTGCTCGGCGCACGGCTCGGCGAAGTTGGCTACCTGGGCGGCGTGCGCGAGCGTGCCGCCGAGGGTTCACTCCTGTTTGATGAAGCGGAGAAGGCTCACCCGCGCGTGCTCGACATTCTTTTGCAACTGCTGGATGCCGCACGCATCACGATTGCGACCGGACAAACACTGGATTTCAGCGGCTTCTACATCTGGCTTACGTCCAACATCGGCTCGGCTGAATTGATGAGCCTCCAACATTCAAATGACGCAACACTGGAACGTCACGTCCTGACGCGAGCGCAACAGACTCTTCGCCCGGAAATTTTCGCGCGCATCAACGAGAAGTTGGTTTTCCACCGCTTGAGCTACGAACACCAGTTGGAGATCGCGGAGAAATTTCTGTCGCGCGAAATCGAATTTCTCACGACGCGCGGTCACAAGCTGGAGTTGGACAAGACAGTGCTGCCATTTCTCGTGCGGAAGGGATTTCACCCGAAGCTCGGCGCTCGTCCCATGCGTGATGCGGTTGAAAAATTGGTAGGCGATGCTGTTGCCGATTCCTTGCTGAGCGCTCGGGATGCTTGCGGGGTCCTGGCAGTGGATGAAGCCCGCGATTGCCTCCTGATCCGCTGATTCAAGCAAGAGAAAGATACAGATGACCCTCGCCAATGTCCTCGCCTGGCTCGACCGCACCGAGCCTTCGCTTCCGCAGTCGCGCGCAGACTTTGCGAATGGCTTTGCGCTTTGCCTTGTTCCTGGGGAGACGAACAAGCAGACAATCGGCGAACTGGTCCCCTGCCTTGTTGCGGTAAATGTCCGGCACAATCACGTTGGTTGCGCCTGCTCCGTAGAGATTCTGCGCGAATTGCGAGGCTTCAGCCGCGTGGTTGAAGCGCCCGAGCGAACGGGCAGTCTTGTCGCCGGTTTCTTTTTGCAACCATGCCTGTGCCTCGCATTGGTTCTGCTTCGCCAAAAGCGCGGACACGAAAACATCGTGAATGTGTTTCTGCGTCGTGCGGTTCCTCGGTGGCAGCTTCGCCGTTTGACCTCGAAACCTCGGCAGCGTTTTGTCTGTTGTCGCCGCCTCGCGATACTCGTCGGCGCGGACAACCCGACCGTGGAGGTAGAAGCGTTCGGAGATCAGCGTACCATCGTGAAGCCAGATGCGATTTCGTCCGCAGAACTCGCCGCGCAACGTGGAGACTTCAATCTGGAGTCGTCCATTGTCATGCCAGGCTCGCTGAATGCCAGTGCCACGATCCATCCTGTACTTGCCAAGCAGGCGTCCTGCTTCATTCCACTGGCGGCAGACGCCATGAAGCAAGTCGTTGTGATAGGGTTCCTCGGTGGCGCGCTTGCCATTTTTGTGCCAAGTGCGAACCATCCCGTGTCTCCGCCTGTCCCGCAAGGGAACTCGTTCACGAAGCTGTCCGTTTCGATAATAGTTTTGTTGGGTGGTGGTGCTCACAAAGTGCGCATCCGTCATCACTGCCGACCCCACCTTCCGTCGTCATTCAACACCATACGGCTTGGAAAACCAAACAAGAGTTGTTCACTACGAATTGGGAATGGAAGGGGCGCGAACTCAACACGCCCCCACGAGAGGGACCGCGAAGCCCCAATGAGAGAAGCACGCCAAGCCGCGCCCGATTGGGCGCGCGCTTCGGCGGCTCTCTCGTCCAGTGAAAGTTCGCGGTTTTCTCGTGGGACCGAGCCGTTACGACGCTAAATCAATTGTATGTTCGTTACATCATCTGTCGCTGCAAATTCGGTTGCAGGAGGTACTTTTAGCCGGATTCGCACTCGGCTGCAACCCTACTTCTTTCGTGATTCAACGTCGCCCGGCGCGGCGCTCCGCCACGCGCACCCGCTCCATGCGAGTCTTGTCGAGTTTGCACCGGACCATCCGCGTAAAGATTCTCAAGGTCGCACAGCGGTAGTTTCCCGCGATGAAAACCTAAAGGCAAAATCTCGGGCGGCGGCGGGTGAGTCAAAGGAGGAACGGAAGCGGGAGCGTCTAAGCGAGCCGACCCGTAGTATCCTTGACGCGCCCGACGACGCCCTACAATCACGGAGGTTTTCACTGCGCTGTCAGGCGACACGTCGAATGACTCGCCAAGTCGATAGTTTTTGAGATAAAGAGTGGCGGACAACAATCAGTCTTTATGAGCAAGACCGACAAGAAACGAAAAGCAGGCAAGGCAATCCAGCACAGACCGCCTGGTTACGACAGCGTGTTGTCGGGCGTGGTCGAATTGTTGGACGCGGCGCGGCGCGCGTCCGCCCGCGCGGTCAACTCGCTTATGACGGCGACGTATTGGGAAATCGGGCGGCGGATTGTCGAGCACGAGCAGGCGGGTGAGGAGCGTGCGGCCTACGGAGAGGAAATTCTCAGCCGGCTTTCGGCTGACCTCAAAAAACGTTTTGGCCGGGGATTCAGCGTGGACAATCTCGAACGGGCGCGGAAATTTTACGTCATATTTCCGTCCGTCAACAAATCCGCAACGCCGTTGCGGATTTCTGCGTCCACCGCTCCCGCCCCAATTTCCGCAACAGCGTTGCGGAAATCTCAAGTCGAAGAAGTCGTCGAGCGGTTACGCAACATCGCGGAGCGATTTCCTCTGCCGTGGTCGCATTACACCCGCCTGCTGCGGCTGCGGTCGGCGTATGCCGTTGAGTTTTACCACACCGAAGCCGTGCGGGGCGGATGGACGGTGAAACAACTGGAACGGCAGATGAACTCACAGTTCTACGAGCGCACCGCGTTGTCGCGGAACAAAGCGGCGATGCTCGTCAAGGGGCAGCGTCGTCTGCCCGAAGACAATGTGTCCGCCGATGAGGAGATTCGGAATCCGTTCCTTTTGGAATTTCTCGGCCTGAAAGACGAATACTCCGAGAGCGACTTGGAGGAGGCGCTTATTCACCATCTGGAAAAATTTCTGCTGGAGTTGGGCAATGACTTCGCGTTCGTCGGACGGCAAAGGCGTCTGCGGATCGGACACGAATGGTTTCGTGTGGACTTACTGCTCTTTCATCGCCGGCTGCGCTGCCTCGTGATCATTGACTTGAAAATCGGCGCGCTAGTTCACGGCGACATTGGGCAGATGAATCTTTACTGCAACTATGCCCGCGCCCACTGGACGCAACCGGACGAACATCCGCCCGTGGGATTGATTCTCTGCACGCAGCAAGATGAAGCGTTGGCGCGCTATGCGCTGGATGGATTGCACAATAAAATGCTCGTTCGTGAATATCTCACGACGCTCCCGCCGGAATCGGAATTGGCGCGGGAAGTCAATCGGGCGCGTGAAGCTCTCGTGCGTCAAGTCGAGGCGCGTCGGCTGGCACGCGGGAAATCTCGCTGAAGCTTCGGTCTGCGGTCGGCGAGCGGAGAGAGTGGAGCGGAGGGCGGAGAGCAGCGCATAGCGAATCGCAGCCGGAGCGCAACGCCGCCGCCGAGCCGCAGACGGAAGCTGCCGCATTTGCGACAATTCTGCCAATGCCACTCGTGACGAGCGCGCGGTTTGCGTAGTGGAACGGACGTGGTCGAGGGGGAGACGGGGCCGACCGACAGGCCGTGGAACGGAGCAAGACCGCGCGTTGGTCACGGCGATTGGATGGTTTGGTCTTGCTTTGTCTGTGTCGTTTTCCGGGAGTTGGGTTGAATGCCACAGGCGATTTCCGGCATGAATGACCCTGTGTTGGAAGATAAGCTAACATGCCTCGAACGAATGAGACTTCGATTTCCCGCTTCTTTCTGCCTGTTCGCCGAGCAGAACGCAGCGTTTCCGCAGCGGAGTATCGGTCGAAGCGAAGGAAGAAAGCGAAGTGGAGCGAGGCGAAGAGGCAGACGGAAGCCGCAGCTCATGCGATTACTCCAATGATGAAGCTCGTGACGAGCGTGCGGTTTGCGCAGTGGAACGGGCGTGGTCGAGAGGGGGAAAGGGCCGACCGGCAGCCCGAGGAACGAAGTAATCCGCACGCTGGTCACGGCGTTAATGGTGTTTGTGAAGTCGTGAAATCAGGACCTGAAACGTGAGCCGACGTGCTGGCTTGTGGGACCCCGCGAATTGAAGAAATCGGTTATGCTTCCTGCTGGTCGCTCAACGCATGTTGATCAACATCGCTTCGGTTGTGATGTTGGCGACAGGAAGCAAAGCGATTCCGCAACGGAATGAATTATGGAGTGCGGAAGTAGCGGAGCGCCGGAGCCAAGCTCACAACGGAAGCGGCTCGCGAATGCGATGCAAGTCAGCGGTGACGAGCGCGAGCGCAGAAAGGCGAGGAGCGAGGGCGAAAGGGCGCCGTCGCCTGACGAAGCGAGCGCTGGTCACGGCGAAATTGAGAGAACTCGTCTTTGATTCCTGGCTGGGATAATCTGATCCGCCAATGCCTTTCGACCGCGAGCGCATGAAAGTGAAGGCGGCGGAACTTGCCGCCCAGGGCGTGTTCATTGGCACGTCGTCCTGGAAATACGACGGCTGGTTCGGTCAGCTCTACACGCCTGCCCGCTACGAGTATCGCGGCAAGGTTGCAAAGACACGCTTCGAGCGTGATTGCCTTACCGAATATGCCGAAGTCTTTAAGACGGTTTGTGTCGATGCAGCCTATTATTCTTTTCCACGTCGCGAGTACCTTCAGGGGCTCGCCGATCGCGTGCCGTCCGATTTCAGGTTCGGCTTCAAGGTGACCGACGAAATCACGACGAGAAAGTTTCCGAACCTCGACCGCTTCGGGTTGCGTGCGGGCAAGCCAAACGAGAATTTTTTGAACGCCGATTTGTTCGCGACTGCGTTCCTCAAGCCGTGTGAAGACATTCGCGACAAGGTGGGCGTGCTGATGTTCGAGTTTTCGCACTTCTATCCGACCGATTACGAGCACGGTCGCGCCTTCGTGAACGATCTCGATTCGTTTCTTGGCAGATTGCCGAAAGGCTGGCCTTACGCAATTGAGATGCGGAACAAGTATTGGCTGCGGGAGGAGTATTTCGGCTGTCTCGCCCGCCACGGTGTGACACACGTTTTCAATTCGTGGGACGCGATGCCGCCGGTTAGCGAGCAGATGGCTCTGCCTGGCAGTCGACCGAACCCGGAATTGATTGCGGCCCGGTTCCTCCTGAAGCCCGGCAGGAAGTACGAAGACGCTGTGAAGGCATTCCAACCTTACGACAAAACACAGGAAGTGAACGAGGAGGCGCGCAAGGCAGGCGCCGCGATGATTGTGGAAGGAGAATGTTACGAGCCACGCCGGAAGACGTACATTTACGTGAACAATCGCTTAGAAGGGAATGCGCTTGAGACGATCGATGCGATGCTGGAACAGAGTGTTGCATGACGGCTCACGAGTGAATGTTGCATCCCTCGCTACCGATTTGTGAGCCTCCTTTCTTGAGCAGCGCAGACCGTTGAGACGGGCTATCGGCAACGGCTGCGGTTTTTTGCTTTGCGATTATCGGTTTCGGCGACCTTCCGCGATGCCGCGTTAGTATCAGGATGAGGATCAGAAAAATCTGAGTGCGGTCTCCTACGTCAAACAAATAGCCAAATATGAGGGCGACCACACTGATTGCGTAAAGAAGCGATGCATCTGATCGCAGACCTTCAAGACCAGCGGTTACTGAGCCTGATCGAATCATCAATTTCATAGCTGTTCGTTGGACGAGCGCGACGGCCCGCCAACGCCATGAGATTACGCTACGAGAAACAGACCCGGTAGAAATGGAAGGATGTTTCTGATTGCCCAAGAAATGGATCAGCCGAGAGGTGTCGCCGATAAATTCAACAAAGGGAGAAAAACGTCATCTTGGCTTTTGATAAGCTGGCAACCCGTAAGTATCCGCTTGTTGAAGTCAGCGTCGCTCCGAAGACAGATGTTTTCCCAACGTTCTGGGAGTGCATCTGGAAGGTCTGCGCGTGATCGGTTGTAGAATGGGGCGCAGGCAGCGCAGGCTAGGTTTGCCAAATCCTCCTTTGGCCGGATAGGACGCGTTGTGCTTTGACTAGCGAGCCGGCCAAATCGAGCAGCTTTATCCCAATCGGCACGGACGTCCTTCTTTATTTCGCTTTCGGGTCGCGAAGGCGCGTATTTCGCTCGTTCGGAACATTCCCACTGAATCCATTCCTTGCGAATTCTCGGCAAGACGTTTTTGATTCGTTCTGGACGAATGAGCGTGCGAAAGCCGCGTTCAATTACGTTACAAGGTTGATCGGCCCGGAAAAACGCGACAGCTCCAAGCGGATTTGGAGTGCTCATTAAGATTTTCGGTCCACGATATTGACCGTCGCGGTTCGGTGGTTTTTCCCAAACCTTTCCCAGAGCGATTCGATCCAATCCTGTTTTAAGCAATTCTTTGATGGCTTGGGTCGGGTGGTGCAAAGAAAATTGGACGGCGATAAACCTCCCTTTCTCTGTGAAGGTGACTGGCTTGCCATGCTTTCGCATGAACGCCAGCGTGTCGATTGGCGCACTCGAACCATCAAGGTGGAGGAAGGTGGGAGGTTGACCCGAAGCATTTGCGATTTCACATAATTCGACAAAAACGGAAGTGTGACCTTGGGATGCGACTTGGCGCGGCAGAATGACCGGGATACCCCGGTTGAGGAAACCATACGTCGGAGGAATACGAATGGCTTTACCGCCGGGCAGTACGCACTCAGCTTCTGAATTCTGACTCGCCTCCAAGTAGTTTTTTTCGTGTGTCCAACCGTTGGAAATCATGTTTTGCCAAGTGCTCGCCATGTCGCAGAGTTCGCTTGGAGCAGGCGGCGATTGAGGAAGCATCTCTCGAAATGCCGACATCAGTTTGCCCTTTTGTATTACGCCGAGGAACGAATGTTGATCAATTTGCTGGCTCTGAAAGCGCCTGTGCATCTGATCATCGAGGTGGCGAAAAGCACGCGTGCGGCGAAGGATTTCCCATGCAGCGGAGAATTCATGGATATGTTGCTTGTTGGCTTGATCGAACCACCACCACTCGCGTTTGAATTCTTCAAACACTTGTGTTCGCCGGCGTGCTTCCAGAGCTTCAGATGCCTTTGTCATAGGAACCACAGTCTTCGAGCATCATTGAAGGCTAATCGCCGCAATCTTTGCTTCAAGTTCAATCGGCTCCATTGCTGTTGACAAGAGGGACTCGGCATACTAGCCATTTGGCTAGATGGATGAGTTGACCGATATTCAGCGCCGGGTGTTCGATTTTGTTCGCGATAAACTGCTCGCGGGCCGCCCGGCACCCACGGCGCGCGAAGTTGCTGCCAGATTTGGTTGGAGCAGCAAGCGCGCGGCTGAATGCCACATCGAAGTGCTCATCCGCAAGGGTTGGCTGGTTTCCGAACCCGGTAAGGCTCGTTCGCTCCGTTTGAAGGAAGCAGCGCAAGCGGTACGCCGAGCCGTCGTCGAAATTCCTTTGTTTGGTTCCATCCCGGCCGGGTTTGGTGCCGACCGCGAACAGGAGGCCGACGAGTGCATTCCCGTGACGATTGATTCGATTGGATTCAAGCCAACACGGAACACGTTCGCCTTGCGCGTGAGCGGCGATTCGATGATCGGCAGACACGTTTGCGATGGGGACATCGTGGTACTTGAACACGGTCCGGACCCGCGTCCCGGCCAAATCGTGGCGGCGCTCATTGATCGCAAGAGCACTCTGAAAACGTTCGTCCTTAAGAACGGCAAGCCCTTCCTCAAGGCGGAGAACCCGAAGTATCCCGACCTGATCCCGTCCGAGGAATTGATGATTCAGGGCGTATTCCGTGCGCTCATCCGCAAAGGCAAAGATTGAGAGGATGGACAGCGATTGACCAACTCATGATCCGATACTCAGCCGCGCAGCAATCCAATGTCACGAGTCATAGTCCATCTGGATGCGGACGCCTTCTTCGCCGCAGTCGAGCAAGCAGCGGACCCGAAGCTGCGTGGCAAAGCTATTGCCGTTGGCGGCGAGCGGCGCGGCATCATCGCCTCGGCTTCGTATGAGGCGCGCAAGTTTGGCGTTTACACGCCGATGCCCACTGTGCGGGCGCGCAAGCTTTGCCCGAAGCTGATCGTCATTCCCGGCGACTTCGAGCGTTACGAGCAGTTCTCGAATTGGATGTTTGGCTACTGCTACGATTTCACGCCGGATGTGGAACAGACCTCGATTGACGAGGGTTACTTCGATCTCACAGCGAATCACAGAAAGCCGCCCATTGAAATCGCACTTACGATCCGCAAGGCCATCGGGCAAAAACTCAAAATCACCGTCAGCGAAGGCATCGCCTCGAACAAACTGGTCAGTGCGATTGCTTCCAAGTTGAGGAAGCCAGCTGCGTTCCATGAAGTGCCGCTTGGCGGGGAGGTTGCCTTCCTCCATCCGCTGGCGAACAAGTGGCTCCCTGGCGTTGGGCCAAAAACAAGCGTGCGACTGAATGCTGCCGGTCTTGCGCAGATTTGCCACGTTGCAGCTACGCCTCTGGAAATGCTTCAATTGCTCCTCGGGAATCAAGCAGCCGGCATTCGCCAATTCGCTCATGGAATTGATGAACGTCCTCTAATTCCAGCCCGGGAGCCGCAAAAGACTTTCAGCCATCAAGAGACGTTCGGAAGGGACCTCACCGACGAGGATTACGTCGAGGCCACGTTGCGACGCATGGCGGACAGCCTGTTCGCCAAAGTGCGCGAAGAGGGTCGCAGCATTCGCACGCTGACGGTGAAGGTGCGCTACAACGACATGGTCGAGGATCAGTTGAGTGACAGTCTCGTTGAACCGACCGATTTGGAGACGGACGTGTATGGTCGCCTGCATGGCATGCTGCGGCACGCCTGGAAGCGCCGCGTCAGCTTGCGGTTGGTTTCACTCAAATTGTCGAACGTGTACGACGGCCGCTTTCGGAGCGAATTGCCGCTGGAAATCTCGGCGCAACGACAGGACGCCTGCTCGCGGGTAGCGGTGGTGATTGATGAACTGCGCAAAGCGCGCGGGCATTCGGTGATTCTTCGCGGCCATGACTTTCTTCTGCGGAATGGGCCGCGCGAGTCGTTGGTTGATGTAGATGGCGAGCGCGCACGGAAGAAATCAAAACTGCAAATCATCGTCAGACAGACGGCGGCGAGTTACGTACCGTTGCGTTGCCATAGCTACTACTCGTTTTTGGACTCAACGCTGTCTCCCAGCGCCATTGTACAACTGGCGAAGCAGCACGAGTTGTCCGCCGTCGCGTTGACTGACACCGGCAACCTGCATGGTGTCGTTGAATTTGTTCAAGCGGCGCAGACGGCAGGCATCAAGCCCGTCATAGGCGCGGAAGTGCGCGTTGGGATAAGTCCGCTGCTGCTGTACGCAGCGAACGCGACCGGCTACCTGAATCTTTGTCGTCTGCTTTCGCGCCACGCTGAGAGTGCGGAAGGAGACGAAACTTCGGTTGCAGCAAAGCAGCGACAGCCATTGAGACGGTCATATCTCGCGGAGCACAGCGATGGACTCCTTGCGGTCAGTTCGGATGTGACGTTGGAAGGATTCTTTCCGGGCCACTTCTACCGCGCGGCGACTCAGCGCGAGGGCATCATCGCATGTCCCTCCGTTTATTACGCCAAGCCCGAAGATCGCCGCCGTTACGACATCCTCCAATGTATTCGTACGCTCACGTTGTTGGAACATGGTCACCCCGATAAGCGTAACGGAGGGCGTTTTCACTTCCGCACGCCAACCGAATTCGCTGCGATGTGCGCGCAACATCCTGACTGGATTCGCGCCACACACGAAATTGCCGAGCGATGCGAGTTTGCGTTTCCGTTTGGGAAGCCACAATTTCCCCCATTTGGTCCGCCCGATGGTTCGCCCTCAAGCGAACATCTCCGCCATCTAGTGTTTGATGGATTGCGCAGGCGTTACACCGGCAAGCGCATCGTTTCCGACCTCGGTGCGGACGTGCCGCTCGCGCAAGTGCGAGCACAGGTCGAGGAAGAGTTAGGCATCATTGCGGACGTTGGGTATGAGGACTATTTCCTCATCACTTGGGATTTGCTCCAAGCATGCTGCGAGCGTGGCATCGAATGGATCACGCGCGGCAGCGCGGCGGATTCACTCGTCTGCTATTGCCTTGGGATTTCCGACGTGTGTCCAATCCGCTTCGGCCTTTACTTCCGGCGGTTCCTGAACACGGAACGGATGGCTCTCCACAAACTTCCTGACATTGACATTGATTTCGCACACGACCGCAAAGACGACGTGGTGAAGCTCATCTTTGGGAAGTATGGCCGCGAG